>Ga0123354_10021434_pt1 | contig 10181 bp, 7 predicted proteins | sample TergutLab28metaG_2_FD_97872 | JGI IMG/M metagenome (GOLD analysis project Ga0123354, IMG submission 97872) | Labiotermes labralis P4 segment gut microbial communities from Petit-Saut dam, French Guiana - Lab288 P4 | ecosystem: Host-associated > Arthropoda: Insects > Digestive system > Gut ...
CAGCACAATGTGGTAACATGGTCACGAATGGACAGCACAATGTGGTAACATGGCCACGAATTGCCAGCACAATGTGGTAACATGGTCGCCAAAGATCCGCATAAAATATGAATATCCAGTGCCCATTCTTAATCCACCTTTCTACAGACTTCCAGACGATTCGTGAATAATGAATGGGAAAGGGTGCTGGAGGTAACGACCGCGGCGTAATCTAATACACGAACACTGTCCTGGCTAATTCCTCGAGGGTGTGAAGAAAACATGCAAATTGTTATAAGGACAGCCGCTCTAAGGTCTGACACTTGAATCAGGCGCCTCATCTTATGAAGGAGAGCTACCCATTCCACTCACATGAAGGACTGTCTCCCGTACGAAACAGTTCATTAATTCTTTATCTATTCAATGACGCCCTTGTCCAACTGCTGCGTATGTGCAACGTCGAACAGGTTGATGAGCTGATGCTACCCCGCCAGGTGGCTGGGGAAAAATTATGAAAATCACGAATAATATAACTACCTACACTAAGGCCAATGAATGAACATCAACAAATCGTTTACAAGAAGAAAGCAGTTGTTTTGAGATTAGAAAGCTCAGTCCCCTCAGACACATTTCTAATCCGAGCTTCAATCTGCAAGGATGTCCTTTCGATTTTGCTGTCATGCGCACGAGCGTATTCCATTCGCTTTCTGTTCGGTGATAGCGGTTATTATTTTTGTCGATGTTGGCAACATTGATCATTTACTCTGACTTCCTATTCATTCCGTTCATGAATGTATTTACAATGCAATCCATCATATGAAACAAAACATGCAATCAATCAACCAACCAACCAACCAACCAACCAACCAACCACTAGTCATTAATTTAGGCTCCATACTTTAGGCTTATTTTCACTTGATGAAGAGACCACTATACTGAGCACTAGCTACATTATTCGCATTTGGCGAAAAAGTAAACATGATTACAAGTAGTAATAAAATAAAAGAAACAGACGCTAATATGAAGTGTGGTCTAGAGTAAACGCAAATAAAATTGAACAGACATACTTGCACATCTTGTCACCAGAATACATGCTCAAACCTTGATATAAAGAAACCTAATACATCCTTCCAAAAGTGACAAAGTTAAAACAATAAGATCCGAGTACATGTCAAAACCTACAGTCCCATCGCACAGATTCCCATTTCTACTCATTATTATTATTATTATCATCATCGTCGTCGTCGTCGTCGTCGTCGTCGTCGTCGTCGTCGTCGTCGTCGTCGTCGTCGTTACATGTTACTCTTCTAAGAAATTTGTTGCTTAGGAGCATATTCTGCCTAAGTTGAGGCTTATCAGCTATTAAAAGTTTCGCGTCGCCGCCATGTTTGTGAATGTTGCCTTACAAACAGCACTTCACAGGTATCCGCTAATTAAGCCCGCACCACCTTCATCATTCCTATCTCCAATTGTTCATCGATCGTCATCAAACCCGAAGGTAAAGAAAATTTTCGCGCGGTTGCCATCTCATTACTTCACCTTCAATAAAAAATATTCCCGTGACAAAGGCCGCATACTTTGCAAGGTCTCTAACCCAACACCATTTCAGGGCCTACAAACCAGTGGCGCTATATCGCTCACCCCTCACAAGTTCGTGAGACCGCCACGTCATTGTCACTGATAGCAGGAGAGTAGAGCGTACGGCGCTGGTGTGTCCGCCAATGGCATAACGTCCATACCAAGTTTCGTCAAAACCGGAAAACTGGTTCAAAGGCTGAAATGGGTAACGAACGTTCGGGTCTCATAAAATGCGTGCGTTTTTAAGACCATCTGTGTAAATATTAGCTTCTCAAGGACTGCGCTCTTTGGCGCGTATAGACACCGTCGATCGGTTCGTATCAGTGTTTCCTTTGTACAAGGGTCTGCTCTAGCACCGCAACAGCAAGTCCCAATGCGGTTCTACGTAATGTATTAAAGCAGAGCAGTCGGCCCCGCATTCACTACAAATACTGTCCGTTTAGGAAACGGTTAGCAAATAAACTGAATTCAATCACATCCTTAATGCTTATTCATGTGCCCGCTGACGCTCAGGCACATAAACACTAAGCATTTACATTCCTGACAGCCAAATCCTCCAACTCACAGACTTGGAGAATTACAATACCGCCGCACTGTTCCGCCTTGCTCCTGACACACATGTCACCACTAAATTTTTATTCTTGCGAAACTAGCAGGCGAATGTCCTATATATCTACCATAAATTTATTTTTATTCGGCTTCTAAATGGACACCATTTTTATTTTACCAACAGAAAAACTAATATTAAATTCTGACTTCAGTTGCTTGACGTCACTGCTCAAAGAGAAATCAGTAGCCTACCGATAACACCACCAGACTTCACTTTTCGTGGCTACGGGGCAACCTCTCCTCTGTATCAAAAATAAAATGAGATATACGTACTTATATTACGTGTAACTTGTAAAAATGGAGATATGAATTCTACTGTAGCCGTACAATGGTTCCACTATCGGGTAATGAATTTCGTCCTCCATCTGCCGACCAAATCCAGAAGGATGCTAAAGTATCGACGATTCGTTCGCTCTTCGTTTAACAAAGCTTCTTTAACTGCACCGATAATGTTGAATCGGATGAAACGCGAAGTATGGATGAGGAGTTTTAAGACTAGAAAACCCAGCAGAAATTGGCCATGGGCCAGTATTTAGGCGCAATCGCACATTCGCAAAAAGCGCCTATCACTCTCGTCGTGTCTGTCCGCCCGTCTAACTGTTTGGCATGTTATCAGCTCTGCTTCCACTGGACAGATTATCGTGAAATTGATGTTGAAGACTTCCATTAAAACAAGTCGGGAAAAAAAATCCGAATTTGTTTAAAATCCAAAAAAAAAAAATCGGAAACTTTAGAACAAGACCTAAGTACAGTTTATTGTAGCCACCGACACAAAATCGCCACAGAAGCGATCTCTTCGGGTGAAATGTTATCCGGCTTTCAGAAAAGCCGAGGAGGTATAAACACTACACGAACGCGTCACAATGTTACGTTACAGGTACACTGCCAATCCTGCTAAGCTCATAAACTGATTTGCATCTGCACTGACTAAAGAAAGCTATGAAGACAAGTAACAGTACACGACATACATACTGATTAGGCCTACCCGAACGTGTGATAGTCCAGTACTTTCAATACAGTCGTTACATGTCTCAAGGAAAGACAAGAAATGGGTTCGTCGGGCAAAAACTTTGAGGCTCTAGTTCCCCTCGTCCCGTGAAAACAACAACTGCAACACGACATACCGCCCTCGTAACGGGCATTCAAAACGACAAAGACAAGTTAAATGGCTTCATGCCCCTTTTCTAAACAGATTTCACAACACAATGAAATTCACAGCAATATCTAGGAACATCTAAAAGTCAATTTTCACTGTCGAGTTAATTGCATTTTATAGAGTCATGTAGTTTGCATTTTCTTCCGTTATGACACAGGAAGAAGTTAGGAAATGGGATGATAAGAGCCCGATGCTCGACTCCGAGGCAATTTATTTCTACACCGCTCCATCTCCCCTTCCGGAGCTAATTACAGGACTTCTTAACATTTTATACACTATAAATCATGGAAAAGTTGAAATCTTGGGAAATTTGTGATTTCTTGCATAGTCACTGTGTGTATTTTATATGGTAGAGTCTGTAATGTGAGGAGAATCCAAGCAGTTATGGGAAAAGTTAACATAAATAAACTTCCAAGTTTCAGAAGCTTATAAACAGCACTGTCGGATGGTTGGCCCAACTTCATAGCGAGGGGAAAAGACGAAAAGTTTATTTAAAAAAGATAACAGCCAGGAGGTTTCCGTCTAAGAACAACGTATCGAATCCGGGGACCGGAAGACACAACGACCTAAACGGCAACACACACACAGCACGCACGAAGGCACACACACACTCACACAGACTTCTGCTTCGCCGAAACTTAAGTTGATGGATGTGCGTTTGTGTGTGTGTGTGTGTGTGTGGTGCGTAAACCAGTCGCGTCCAAGGGGACAGTCCTTAAGAAACTCACGTTCGCCCAGGTGGTCCAGCAACTTTCCTACTTTGATCAACGTGTCGACAAGAACCAGTCATGAACCGTCCGTAACTGACGCCAGCAATCCTAAGAAACAAATATACTAAAAATGATCGGCTACAACAGCATCACGGAAATCGCCTGCAGAGACGGGAAAAGGGAACCCAAAATTCAGTTAGGATAACAGGGCTTTAATCAGAACTGAATCTTACTTAACACACTGCTGGAGTGTTTCGCCTGCACCAATTTGCTCGCCAGAAGCAGTTGCCTACCAGCTAATGAATTGTAGGCTCAAAGTGTATTTACATAGAACATATTGTGACAATCTGACTTAACAGCATGCACATGTCTCACTCCTCCTAGCAGTTTCGTCACAGTGATAAATTATCTAATTTACCACAAAATTAGTCGAGCTAAGAAATGCTCCAACCTGTCCAATTTCGTAACAAGCAACTTCCGTCAAAACCAAGACAAATTTGCAGCGCGACAATGCCAAACGCATATACCGTCAGGTCTGATATTGCTTTGAGAACTGTCACACGGTCAACCAACACCCCTTAGCACCCCTCAGCCACAACCACACTATGATGAGTGTTCCACAGCAAGCACCACATTCTGTGACTCCACTTACACGATTAAAGGTATCAACATCAGAATTATTAATTCAGAGACTCGTGGAACTTGTATGAGCTAGCGAGGTGGACATGACACGACACAAACACTGGCACTTCTGACAGACATACACGCATATTTTTTCAGAATATTTACCTTCCGTTTCCATACTACGAACCTAAATACCAATAGCCAAACATACAATTTTACGTAAGCTTGGTTCATACATCGAGGATGTTGGAAATAAGACGTTGGGGATAACACTGAGACCTGCGAAAAACCAATAACAGAAGGACAGCAAAGCATGTTAGGTGGAAGAGAGGTACAGCACCGCTCAGCACAAGGTACAGGCGAGTGGTAAATTTCACGCCCCGGCCACTTTGCCGCCGGGAAAAAAAAAACCAGGTAGGAGGCTAAGTGGTCTCCAGAACCGGTCTTGACGGTTTTGGAAAACAGAAAATCTCTTACCCCCACCGGGATTCGAGCCCCGGACCGTCCAGCCCATGCCTAGTCGATGTACCGACCTCGCTAGACTGGGTTCGAACAAACGGACAAATATTACGAAACAAGAACCTTTACAACCTGTACTTAACCAAATATTAACAAGAAACACAATGCACTAGTAAAGTAACATTGTGGCGCGTTCACGTAACCACTGTTGCAGAGGAAACACAGCAATGTTGTGTGTTGTAAAGATACATGTCAGTGTCAACTACACAAAAATATTAGGTGTTGCACAACAATGCTTTTATGGAAAATTTACATCGTCGGCAACAATAAATCGTGCAAACTGCCCGATGCCGCACTGAAACAAATGAATGTTCGTTTGCTCATTAGCCTTCTATAGGGGTGCAGTTTGGCTAAACAGACCGTAATGGAAGATAAATCGTTGTGCAGTTTATCAGTCTTTGTGGGGATGCCGTAAAGCATTATAAGAGATCAGACGGCATTAATCAGTTATGAAACCAAAAGTATGCGCGCGCGTGTGTGTGTGTAATCTTGCCTTAGTTGTCGGGCAAGCAAATCACACCTCTTCTACGCAACAGTATATTATCATGTGCATGTGTGGCCTACGTGGACCTACCAGTGTTTTCCACATTACCTCACCAATAGCACGATTTTCTTTTAAAAAAATTTACTGAACATAAAATTTATAGAATGCATATCGGCGTTATATATCACACACACGGCCAACTAGTTTCGACCTCCAGTATAGGTCATCATCAGGCCAGTTACACAAGAACGTGAACTGGACTGATGATGAACTATACCCGAGGTCGAAACTAATTGCCAGACAATAAACAATCACAGAGAGTGCGCTGTGTGTGATTGATAACACCGATATACATTATGAATGTTACACCAACGGGGATTCTCCACATAAAGAGAAAATGTATGTTTCGATTTTCTCTATAACTTGTGTCTGAAAATTTTTTCTCATTCTAAGAAGCATACAGCGAGACATTATCATAAGCGTACATAGGTCTTCACGTAAAGTACCCGTTATTCTTGTCAGATTTTAATGAAACTTGAACTTTTTCGATATATTTTCGAAAAATACTCAAGTACCAAATTTCATGAAAATCCGTTCAATGGGAACGGAGTTGTTCCACGTGGACGGAGAAACGGACAGACAGATATGACGGAGATAACAGTCGCCTTTCGTAATTTTATGAAAGCGCCTAATAATGATTCATACGAGTGGTGTCGAAACAGACAAAACAGTAGCATGCATATGAGATGCGCACACTACTCGAGAGATGTAGGTACAGATAGGGTAACAATATATTAAATGGACATCAAAGAGAAAGGGTTTGGGTGTGCACCTGGGCTAGAAACATCTGGCTCGGGAAATGATACAGTAGTGTGGTCCTGTGAACAGGGTATGAACATCTGGGTTCCATAAGAAATTTTAGCACTTAGCAATTTCCCAAGAAATAGTGTGCTCTATGGAGATTCTTAGCTTGTAACCTAAATCTGAAACAAAATATGCTCTCACAGTAGACTATATACTTACACTTCCGCATCGGCTAAAAAATTCGTTCCGTGTAAAATACGGAACCACATAAATCTGAGAAGTCATATGTATACCCGAACACGGTACCAATGTACGAAGCACTGTTATTTTCTGCATGAATAAAATACTGTTATTTCCACTCTCCATGAAATATTTTATACCGACCAACAATGGGAACAATTCTTATATCCATCCAATGGCAACACTCCAGGAATGAATCACCAGTTGACTATGGACAGAAATGAGAGAGTTACAAGCCCCAAATGATGTCCAGCCACTAGTCGAATTTCTGGACGACGAATGCCCCAAATATTAGACTCACTGTATCCCATAGCAACCAGAATAATGGTTCTGACAAGCTCCATGTACGTCAGTTACAAATAGGAATCTTAACGCAGAGTAAGCTGCAAATTTCTACCTACAATAACATTCACAATCGCACACACTGAATGTATCTTAACCCTGCAAAGCCTAGTGGTTATTATACGCACGGCCGGGTTTAACCTTTCATACTCAGCAGTTTGTCTTCACAGTCTATCGACGTATCCATACGACTCTCACAACTAACAGCTGTTACATTACGCAACATTAACCGACTGGGCTTTATATCGTGCGTTCGGAAAGTCGATGTGCACTTAGGCACAAGCAGATCTGCAAAAAATGTTTGCGAATAAAATTAAACGGGCTCAGGCCTGTATAGACGCTCGTGGACATCACTTCCAACACCTTTTATAAGAGCACAACGACTTTCCGAACTTCTCCTCCCATGCGTCACCGTGTGCCATCACAATTCAACTGGACTCTACCGTAGCCTAAGTGCACAGGGAGTTTCCGAACGTATTTGATGAACATCATGTTTTCTGTGAGGTACGAATCTCATCTTTAAAGTGTATTGATTAATATTTTAGTCTTCGAAGTGTTATCTACGCTCTGCATTAATGGGAATTTCAATCACACAGGTCGGTTAAGAAACCAAAACTGTGCGAGACGGTATAGACAGAATAACAGATGCACTTCCCATCCTCCTACACCCAGAGTTACAATTCATATGACCAAATATTACCAACAAGTGGCTACACACGTTTCGTATCCGGTAAATTCCCGGATCGACTCTCGATTTGGACACCCACTACGCTGACTGATAATGCTTTCCATCGCACTCCCTCCACCGCACATGGGCCAGTAATTAAAAAAAAATAACTTACTACCGCGTACTATAACATTCATTCCAATACATCAGCTTGCCAACTGACGATATTAATAGCATATGTAAATGACAGCTCCGTTAGCCTTTTAAATCCTACTGGTTACGTGATGAACCAACAGGTTTAACATTCAACAATTGTATGTTCTGCCACACTGTATTTATGTTTTGTACTTATCTGAGAACAAACAGCGACTTGTGCCACTTACATCATGAACTGACTGGTTTTTAAAACCGAGATGAAAAGTGTGTACTGCGCGGTATTAACTGGGTCTTTAAATAAAGCATTCTGCGCTTCGTCTTTAAAGGGTTAAACAACTCGCGAATCGACTACAGCCATTTAAAAATATAAAAAAAAATTAAGCACGCCTGTCGTAAAAAATTCGGAAAGACAAAAACCAAGCTGATATTTACGGACGACGCAATAGCAAAGCTAATGCGTCATCAGCACGTGACGAGCGCTCTGTGGTCCGCCTGACCTCCTACAGGAGGGATAAAGGAGGGCACTTACACAGATCCTGTGACGAGGATAAGAAAGGGTGCGCCTTGATTTCCATGTCACCTAGACATCTTAGGAATGCTCAGTTGCGTACAGACAGCTTTATTTTGCCTCACATCATACGACAGCCATAAACGTTACTCATTACCACTTATAAATGGCATAAACTGAGGCACAACCGCTTTTATTTCATACATATTTAAACAACAGGAAGTTCTGGAACGGATGTAGAATGTTCATTTTCGCCCAGTGCTCCAGTGCATATGGTACAGCTACCAGGAACGAAATCCATGGAACAGCGTATCCCCTAAGAAAATACTAGATGCTCAGCCATGAAACCACCTAACTTCTGTAATTCCCGCACTCACAATAGCCCACCACTGATTCGTGTGGTGAGCCACGCGGATCCAACACCATCCTTCACGTTCCAAGTCCTTATGGCTTATTATTCTCTCCATTACTGATCACTAGAGTTAACTCCTAACACAGTCCAAAGCACCACACCCTGTTCCCACATAAACGTTTTAATATTATCATCCTATCTACGACTGGCTTGCCCAGTGGCTTCTTCCTTGAAGTCTTTCCCAATGCAACCTTGTACACATCCCTCTAGGACAGGCTGTCCCGAAACGTCGGTAACTAACTACCAATTTACGCTGCGTAACATACCAGAACAGCGAAGGTCTCAACTGCACTGCGACGAAAGGCTGAAACCTTTTCATTATTCAATGTTCCACAGCCTCCTGTTGGATACGCAGTTACAATCAATTACCATGGAGTTAGAGAGAGAAATCATAAAGCCTATTGCCTATTGGCGTGGGTCGGGTAACGTAGACTGGCAACGGGCTGGACGGTCCGGAGATCGAATCCCGGTGGGGGCGAGATTTTCCGCACCTGCCCAGACCGGTCCTGGGGCCCACCCAGCCTACTGTACAATGGGTACCGGGTCTTTCCCCGGGGTAGAGGCGGTAGGGCGTGGGACTGACCCCCCACCCCCACATCTAGTGCCGAGGCCCTAGAAAGAGTAGAGCTATACCTCTACTCACCCTAATGGCCTTCGTGGCTTATAAAAAGGGTGAAAACTACCTATTACCTATTGGACACTTCCATTCCTACAAATCTTGTGTTGTTAATGTCTTGTTTAGATACTGTACATTTACAATCCGACAATGGAATGCCATTCGGATGAAGGGCTAGCCCAGTGTCTCCCAAAAGTTTTTTGCTCCGGACCCCTTTTGGCTTCGAAAAATAGCTACAGATCCCCACATCCCTGCTCAAATAAATACAGTGTCCGGCTGATGGGTAACGAAAATTAAAAATTTTCACTGATTTTAGATACATACTAATTACCTACCACTAGCACACTAACAATAAAATAAAATAAATCAGTACCGTTACAGGCTCAAGGTGCCCAGAGGGTTCCAGGAAGTTAAGGTTCCCAGATTACGTGACAATGGCACAGAATGGTGGTAGGTTGTCAGCCTCATGCACCGGCCCCTTATAAACAAACAAACTCCGTGGCCTTTAGTCCGCACGCGAACTATACCGACAGAGCGGCCGCCGCCGGTCGGCGAAGTTAGTGCCAAATTTTGCGGATAGAGGGGTGTCACGTGGTCAGCGCAACGGCTCCCCACAGCCGTTAATCTCTGTTTTCTAGACCTGGAGCCGCTACATTTTTCATTCAAGTAGCTCCTCAATTGACCTCACGAGGCTGAGTGAACCCCGTTCCAGACCCACTACTACTCAGAAAATCTGGTAGCGCCGGGGATCGAACCCGGGACCTCTGTATCTGTAGC
>Ga0123354_10021435_pt1 | contig 10181 bp, 6 predicted proteins | sample TergutLab28metaG_2_FD_97872 | JGI IMG/M metagenome (GOLD analysis project Ga0123354, IMG submission 97872) | Labiotermes labralis P4 segment gut microbial communities from Petit-Saut dam, French Guiana - Lab288 P4 | ecosystem: Host-associated > Arthropoda: Insects > Digestive system > Gut ...
AACATAAATTTTTAATTTTTGTTGTTTTTCGGCTATTTTGTAATTAACAACGTTTACTACCCGTTGCAGCATTTTTTCAAAACAGAATTCTTCCGATAAAAGTTCAAACTTACCGGCTTCAATTTTAGACATATCCAAAATGTCGTTGATAACGCCGAGTAAGTGATGTGATGCGTCCTCGATCTTGCTAAAGCTGTAATCCTTTCGTTCTGTATCGTGAGCTGATTTTCCTATGGAAGTCATACCGATGATGGCGTTCATAGGGGTGCGCATTTCGTGGCTCATGTTGGAAAGAAAGTCGCTTTTGGCGTGGCTGGCGGAAATGGCCTGATCCAGTGCATAGGCGCGTTCTTTTTCCATGATGTCGCGGGCTACCGCATTGGAGATAGCGCTGGAAACTGTGCTTACAAGTATGGCATCGCTCTCTTTCCAGTGGCGGAAATAATCATGCTCCTCAATACTCATAACTCCCCATAGGTTGCCTTCAACATAAATTGGTGTGCAGATGAATGACTTTTGCCCCCCGCATTCAAAAAAAAGTTTAAATTTGCCTTCTTCGTATGTGAGCGTATTCTCGCAATATACTGTTGGGTTATCATCAATTTCATAATTATAAATCGGAAAAAGCTCCTTTATTATTTTACTGAATCCTTTTTGAGCAGGTTGCGGCATATATTTAGGTTCTTTGATCCAGAAATATTCCGGACGGCTTATTTCGGAGCCTTTTTCAAACACAGCTATAAGAACGCGTTGAACATCCAAAAAAGCCCCCATTCTGGACAGCGCATCATGGATAAGGGCGCTTATAGGTTCTTTTGTTATAAAGCTCTTGGAAATATTTGACATAAGCTGCTGTTGCGCAAGCTGTTCATTTATTTGAAGCGTATTCTCGTTTCGCTCGACAGCGTTAGCAAGCAGCATGCTGCCGGAAAAGAGAATTGCAGCCTCCCGGTCGGAACATAGTTTTTCGCTGTGACAGTTGTCGAATGAGACAAAACCCCAATACTTATCGTGTAAAAATACCGGGAATGCTGTTATGGCTTTAAGTCCGGTAGCTAAAAACTGCTGCTTGACGTTTCCGGAGAATATCTCTGCTGTCTCGGAAATGTAGTCATATTTTTTTAATATTTCGTCCCACTCTGATATGCGCAATACCCAGTTAACGCCAAACACTGCCTCCAATGTCTTTGTTGCATCTGCATTTGGCGACACCCAACTGTACTGCTGTCTGTATATAGGAATACCTTTATGCTCATCTGCCCGCCAGATATATGCACGGTCAAAGTCAAGGTATGTAGCCATTTTTTTCATGCTTTCGGTAATAGCGACTTCAAACATCTCCGGTTCGGCAGTAAGCAGAAGGGTAGCAGAGTGATTGACCAGAGTCAGAAGCTTTTCGTTACACAGAATTTCTGCGCCTGTTGCCAACACTTTGTTTTTCTCTTCGATATATAATCTGTTTTGAAAAAGAATTACAGCTCCCAAAAAGAATCCGGTAACAAATATTGACTGCATATTGTCTATAAACCGCTGTGTAGCATTCATTCCGCCTGTTGGCAGCACATCCCATCCCAAAAAGATTGTTGCTATGTAAGAAAGAATAGTAACTGCCGAAGTAACTATGAGCGCACCAATACGCGCTGCCCCTTTTAGCAAGAGGAAATCAAGTATGATTACCAATACAAAGTACGCTGCCATACCGGAATCTGCGCCGCCACTGGTAAAAAAAACAACAGGGCATACAAGCAGTCCAAGACCATATAAAACAATAATTTTAAGGTAAGATGTGATTTTTGAATGTTTTAAGGGGAGAAGAAGCAATCCAATAATGATCGTAAATATGAAAACCATTGTTGATATTGTTATAAGAGGCATTCCCTCAATAATCCGCGCTATAATGGCAACGATAGCTGCCAGTGCGCCGAGGAAGCAAACAAAGTAAAGTATTCGTGCGTCAAAAGGCAATTCGTTATGTGTAGAAAATCTCAGGAAATACTGCTTAAGTTTTTTCATAATTTTACTACTGGTTTTTTTTCGTTATATCCTTTTGTTATTATTGTTTTCTTCCGGGGGTGTATTGGAATTATGAATAAAACAGGGGAATAAAAACATCTCTTAATTGAATATAGTAATACTTTCTTCAGGAGGCAATATATTTTTAAAATTTTATTTATAAGAAAAAAACATCTATAATATAAAAAAATAATATAGTATTATTAAAAACATGGTTGAATGGGAAGATATGACTCCTGAAGAAAGAGATCGTTTGATTTATCTGGTGCTTACAGAAGATGCTTTAAAAGCAATAACCATGATTATGCATAAAAAGTATGGTCCAGATGTAAGTACAGAAACAATAATGCGTTTTGCATTTAAGGTTGCCAGAAACAGGATGATACCCGCACATTTAAAAAATAAAAACAAAAAGAAAAGTTAATTTACACTATCAACAAGTTCCTGTTCTTTATTCTTATCGCGTCTTAACAGATCAATTCCCTCATTAGCATCAGCCTCTATAAGAGTTGCCATATTTGGATTAGCCCTGAATCTTAAAACATTTAGCATAAAAATATTTAACTTGTTGATAATATTTGGCGGTAACATATTTCCATCAACTTCTACAGACATTGCGGGATAATTCTGTTTTCTTGCCCATGGTGTGTATATCCCTTCTATAACGCGTCCTATAAGACAAGCAAAAGGGGATATATTTATAACCCCGCTGTAAGCTTCTTCCATGGCAGTTGCTGCAGAGCCGCAAGATACAGAAATTTCTGAATCCAGTTCAAGATTCATAAAATGTTCTGCTGAATTTTTCATTATTATACTCATGTTATGCGGATGGGGAGGTATAAGATTCGCTACTTTTAAAGCAGTCATTACTTTTTTTTCAACGTTGTGTTTCCAGATCTCTTCAATTTTGAAAGCAATAAGGTTTTTGAATTCTTTGCTGAAAAATCTTTTCCACAATGGCAACAATTTAAATACAGCTTTCATATCATAGTATTTTCTAAAATCTGTATAGTGGATCCATTCTGTGATCCCTGTGACTTTTGCGATTATTTCTCTGCTTGAAAGATGTTTTACTACTTCATCTACTGCAAAATCATCTCTTCTGACAAATATTTCTCCAACAATAAGAACTCGCGGAAGCTCTTCAACAGTTTTCTTGAGTTTAATTTTGGCAAACTCCTTACCCATAAGTTTAAGACAGGTGAAGAGTTTATTCATATCTTTACTGACTTCTTCAAGCATTTTATTTTGAAGCTTATCAAATATCTCCAAAGCTTCTATGGGATTTTCGGCGCATGTTCTTAATGAGGTTTGAACATCTTTTAAATAATCGCCGACAACAAGCGCATACCAGAAATTTTTTGAAAAAGCAGTTCCCAGTCCTCCGTAAGAGTCATCTGAATTCAAGGTAAATACAACTATATTATCGATTCTTTGATCCTTAAAAAGATTTTCGTAAAATACAAAGTATTGACCTGTTCTGCACGGTCCTGTTGTTATTGGAACAAAGAGAAGGTAAATCTCGTCTTTTCTGTACTCTGACGAAGCCATAAACTGTAGCGCTCCTCCAAGAACAAGTTGACAAGGGACACACTCTTTTCCCGATGCATAATTTCTTGCGTAGTGAAGAGTCTTTGCTGTTGCAATAGGCATTGACATGGCGTTGATCCCTTTTGCGCAAAGAGCAGCGCTTACAAGCCTGGATGATATATCGCCCATATTTGAGATCAAAACTTTTACTTTTGGGTTGTTTTCGATCGGTATTTTTTTGCCGTTATTGATATTTTTAATATGAAGCCTTTCTGTTGCTGTATTCCCAACAAAGCGGAGGCCATTATCATATCTTTCTTGTTTTTGTTCTGTAAGTTTTGATTTATATCCATTGATAATATCAAGAAAAGCTTCGACCCTTGTATCTATACCTGCATCTGCAGAGTGGGAGTCAAGTTCAAGCACAAGAAATGGCTTTGTTCCCTGTATCCATCTTAAGTAGTGAAGCATAAAAGAATCTGGAGCGCATGAAAAATTAGTTATGAAAGTTATGTAAAGATTCTTCTCGTTACGTATCAAGTGCGCAGCTTTCATATCCTGTTGTCCGTAATACCAGTACATGTTCGGGAAAATGGATTCAGTCTCAAATGGAAGTATATCAAAAGGGATAATCGAATAGTTACGGCTGGTAAATTTTTTGGGGATCCCCATATTCGCATCTCTTGTAAAAGCATTGTAAGGCCTTCCAAGAAGGGCTATAACAGGACGCTTGCTTTCCCTTGATTCTGCCAAAGCTTCCAGCCCAAGCTCTTTAAGTTTTTTTAAATACTCTTCCTGCTTAATTACAGCTATTTCAAATGCTTCTTTAATTTCACTGCCCGGTATATTTAGCTTTTCTCCGAGTTCAAAAAAGAATTCAAGAGCTTTCTTTTTTCCGAGTTTAAAGCTTACAACAATCTCCATTATTTTATTCTCATATTCAGGAAAAGCTTTTTTGATGTAGTAGGGCAAGGCTTGTGTTATTGGGCAGAAATTTGCATGAATGGAAGTTTCATAACTGGGCATATCTTTAAAATGGGGGACAAGAATATAATCGCATCCCTTGTCTATTATATCCTGTATAGCTCCATGCGCGATTTCTGCGGGAAAACAATAGTCGCTTTCTGTGCGGGCAATCCCTTTGTGGGTAACTTTATCCGATAGAATGGTTTTGATTCCAAGTGAATGAAAAAACCATGAATAAAATGGATAGAGGGTATGAACAGAAAATGCCAACGGAATGCCAACAGTATAATTTCTTTTTGGTTTAAAATCTTCTTGTCCGGGAGCGCATATTTTAAAAATGAGATCTGTTCGTTTTTGAACATAATCAATAACAGATGAATCAGATTCTATCTTTTTCCTGCTGTTTGTATATTTGGAACAACGGCCGCCAAACATATATTTATGGTCATTAACTTTTAGTATTCTTATAGGGCACAGGTTTTCGCACGCTTTGCAAATAAAATCACTATCGTAAATAATTTCTGTTTCGATTATTTTATCTATATCAAAGTTGCTTTTTTCAAGGAGTCCATCTTTAAGCTTTTCTTTTGCAAGAATTCCAACCCCAAAGCATCCCATAAGTTCCGGGTTAGGGGGAACCATAATGTCTTTATTCAAAAGCATTGCAAAAGCAAGGGGAATAGCTTTATTTTTCGCAACCCCGCCCTGGAGGAAGATTTTTTGTCCTACAGTTCTGTTCCCGACAACCCTGTTAAGGTAATTGCTTACGATCGAAGTAACAATTCCTGCTGTAATATCTTCCCGCGCTGCCCCCTGCTGGATTGCTTTTCTTATATCTGAATTTATAAACGCAGAACAGTGTTCTCCGAATTTAAGCGGGTTGTCTGCTTTTAATGCGATTTCCCCGATTTCCCATGCAGCGCTTATATTTAAGTCTCCCTGGGCAGATTCTTCAAGAAAAGAGCCTGTTCCTGCTGAGCATGCTTCATTCATTGCATAATCAATAGGGACTTTGTTTTTTAGCAAAACATATTTTGCATCTTGCCCGCCGATTTCAAAAATCGTATCAACATCGTTTGTAAAATATGTTGTGCCGTAAGCGTGAGCGATTATTTCATTATATACTCCGGATGTCTCTAGAAAAACACCGAGGATCTCTCTCGAAGAACCTGTTGTTGCACTAAGCGATATTTTTATATCCAAAGAACCAATATCTGCGATAATTTTTTTCTTTATCTCGGCAAGGCAAAGTTTTAAAGCTTTAACAGGATCTCCGTGAGTTCTTCCGTAATGAGATGCAACAACTTCATTGGTGTCTATATCTATAAGACAAGCTTTGGTTGTGGTTGAGCCGCCATCAACTCCAAGAATATATTCGCGCCCTTTTTCTGCTTTTTTCTCCGGATGCTCAAAATATTTTACCCGCTCAAGCTGGGTCCTTAAAGATTTATAGCGGGCGAATTTTACTTCATTATGTTTAAAATATTTATCTTCTTGAGGAAGCGCGCTTCCGTTTTCTCTTGCAAGATAAGCAGCTCCCAGCGCTTCGTAAAAAGAAGCTGTTTCCGGCACAATAAACTCGATATTCGGCGCAGACTGCTTAATGAAAGCAATAATATGTTTATTTAAAGTAACACCGCCTGTTATAAGGACCCGGCCAGACTCGATATGGGCGCGATTTAAAAAGTCGATTACTTTTTTTGCCATAACAGAGCTTAAAGAAAGAACAATATCATCTTTTGTAGCTTCTCTTTTGTTAAGCTTATGGGTGCAGTCGGACTTCATGAAAACCGAACATCTTGTGGAAAGGGAGAGAGCTTTTGCGTCCGGAGATACAGAATTAACTTTATCCAGCTTCATATCCATGCGTCCAAGCTGCTGTTTAAAGAATTCCCCTGTACCGGATGCGCATTTACTGCCTGAAAAATTATTCTCTATTTTTCCATTTTTATTTACAGTGTAGACAACAAGATCTTCTCCGCCCATTGTTACAACTGCATCTACCTGTTCTTTAGATTCTTTTAATGCTTCTTCAAGACATAATGTTTCAACAGTGCTGTTTATATTAAAAAGATAGCGTCCTTCGGTCCCTGTTACAAGAGATTTTATCCCTTCTTCAATATTTCCTTCTCTTAAAGCAGTTTTAAAAGTTCCAGGCAAATCACCATCATGAGGAAGTACTATACTCCATATAAGTTTATTATTTTCAAGTAAAGCCAGTTTTATACTGGAAGAGCCTACATTTATTCCAAGACTTCGCAATTTATTATCCTTTAAGTTGTAAAATTACTATTATTTTTATCTTATTTTTGAAGTTAATATACCCAAATTATTATAGAATTTCTATATATCTAAAGATATTTTTTGGCTTTTATTCCATAAGCAGGTTCGTATAGCATATATTCTGTGCTAAGGTTTTTACGCAAAATTTGAAAATATTTGACAAGAACCAAAAAAAATATCATTTTAGTATTTTAATAGTATCATAATTAAAAATTATTGGAGTATGTATATATGGCAATCACAAAGAAGTATGCAGCGATAGGCAAACAATGCGTAGCTTGCGGCTCCTGCGTTAAAGTATGCCCATTGAGCCTTATCACAATCTATAAGGGGATGAATGCTGTTGTAAATGAAGAAAAATGTGTTGGCTGTGGCAAATGCGTTGAAATCTGTCCTGCATCGGTTATTTCTATTGTATCAAGGGAGGGTGTTTAAGATGAAAGCTAAACAGAAACACTGGTATGAATATCTTTGGATTGCCTCTCCTGTGTATTTTACCCTTGGATTTTTCAATATCTTATTCGCATGGCTGGGGATGATTCTCTTTATAACACCGTTACTCATCGCTATTATTGGCGGCAGCAAGTTGTATTGCAATAAATACTGCGAAAGAGGGCAGCTATTCGAGTTGTTGGGCAACAGATTTGGATTATCTCTAAAGAAGAAGGCGCCGCGCTTTTTGAAGTTTAACTGGTTTCGTTATGGATTCCTGGTTTTTTTTATGACAAAGTTCGTACTAATGATATATAGGACTTATGTTGTTTTTGCTGGAGCTGATCTAAAGGAAGTAGTAATGCTTTTATGGATGTTCAAACTGCCGTGGAACTGGGCAGATACTTCTGTCGCATCACCTTGGATAGCGCAGTTCGCGTTTGGATTTTACGGTATAATGCTTACTTCAACCGTGATTGGGCTTGTTTTAATGATTATTTTTAAACCCCGCTCATGGTGTGTATTTTGCCCAATGGGAACAATGACGCAGGGGATATGTAAAATCAAAAACAGTAAGGAAAAGTCAAAATCGGCAGCCTGAAAACGCGTTTGATAATGGTATCTTTTGATTTTATGTTAGACAGGTTTTTATTATCTGGAATATGTAAAAGATAACTCTGTGCCATCGCTCGCAGTAAATTGCGATTCCATTACATCATTGGATATTATGAAAAATCTTTCCTGATACCACTCATCGTTTTCAAATTTTACATACATTTCATAATATTCTTCTGTTACAGTCTGGCTAAATCCAATGACATAACCTGTTTCTATATCTTCTATTAAACTGTAATTATCCATTAAAATATCAGTTTTAGTAAATTCTATTATGAATGGATCATCGGTTTCTTCATCAACAATCCATGTGCCAAGAATCCACTCCGGCGGAGCTATATTATCAATTTCATACTCATTATCAGTATTATCATTTGACGGAACCAAATCACTGAATGCAGGAGACAAAATTATAAAAAACAGAAAAATATAAAAAACTATCTTATTTTTCATGGTAAATCTTCCTTATTTTGAAAGTTAATGCAAAAATATATGCGTTAAATTGAATAAATATAATTATAGTATTAATTTTTAAAATATAAAAGAGATATTTAATAGTTTCTCAATGACAATTATTATGCTATTGACAGATACTATGCAGGGGTATAATATTTATATAGACAATTAATACATAGAATTCTTCAGGGCAGGGTGAAAATCCCTACCGGTGGTAAAGCCCACGAGCCGAAAGGCAGATTCGGTGTGATTCCGAAGCCGACAGTTAGAGTCTGGATGAAAGAAGATGGTAGTTTTATATCAGAAGCTCTGAAATATATTTATGTTTCGGAGCTTTTTTTATTAGCGGTGTTATTTATGGATAGTGAAAAATATATGCGTATTGCTTTAGATCTTGCATCAAAAGGCATTGGAAATGTTAATCCCAATCCTATGGTAGGCGCTGTAATTGTAAAAGATAATAAAATAATAGGGCAGGGTTATCATTCAGTTTATGGCGGACCTCATGCTGAAATCGAAGCATTAAAAAGCTGTAGCAATGCTTCCGACGCTGCATTATATGTAACACTTGAGCCTTGTTGCCATCATGGAAAAACTCCTCCATGCACAGATGCGATAATCAAAAATAAAATATCAAAAGTTGTTATTGGTTGCAATGATCCTAATCCTCTTGTTTGCGGAAAAGGGATCGAAATCCTTAAAAATCATGGAATTGAAGTTGAAACAGGTGTGCTGGAAAAAGAGTGCCAGGATTTAAATGAAATATTTTTTTATTATATAAAAAATAAAAAACCGTATGTTGTTATGAAATATGCAATGACTGCTGATGGCAAAATCGCAACAAGTTCCGGAGAATCTCAATGGATCACAGGGAATCTGGCGCGCGAACATACTCATAAAGCAAGACATGCGTTGTCTGGCATTATGGCAGGAATTGGGACTATTCTTGCTGATGATCCTCTTCTTACATGCAGAATCCCGGGTGGAAAAAATCCTGTAAGGATTATTTGCGACTCTGCTCTTAAAATACCATTGGATTCCAAAGTTGCGCAAACAGCAAAAACAGTTCCCACTATTGTGGCTGCTTCAGCTTGCAATGCATCTCTGGCTGCATCTTCCGATGCATCTTTCAATAACAAAAAAGAACAGCTTGAATCTATGGGGCTCACTATAATCGAAACAGAATTAAAAGATTCAAAACTTGATTTACAGGATTTAATGCAGAAGCTTGGAAAAAGAGGAATTGACAGTATTCTTCTGGAAGGGGGCGGAACTTTAAATTACAGCGCTCTTAAGCAGGGGATTGTTAATAAATTGCAAATATATATAGGCGCTAAAATATTGGGCGGCAAAGAGAGCCTTTCTCCTGTAGAAGGCGAAGGGATAAAAAATATTTCAGATGCAGTTAATTTAAAACTACTTAATACTACTATTATGGGAGAAGATGTTCTGCTTGAATACAAGGTGGAGGAGATGCCATGTTTACAGGAATAGTGGAAGAAAAAGGGAAAATAAAATCCATACAGCAGGGAAGCAAATCCATAAGGCTTACAATAGGAGCAGATGTTGTTCTTAAGGGCTTAAAAATAGGGGAGAGTGTTGCTGTAAGTGGAGTTTGCCTTACTGTAACAGATATTTTTTCCGATAGCTTTGCTTCGGATGTTATGCCGGAGACATTAAGAAAGACCGCTTTTTCAAATCTCAAAATCGGAGATATTGTTAATCTTGAAAGAGCTATGCGGGCAGATGGAAGGTTTGGCGGCCACATGGTAGCAGGACATATTGATGGCACAGGTACTATTGCTGATATCAAACGCGAAGATAATGCTGTTTGGTTAAAAATAACAGCATCTCCGGATATTCTTAAATATGTTATCGATAAGGGG
>Ga0123354_10021436_pt1 | contig 10180 bp, 7 predicted proteins | sample TergutLab28metaG_2_FD_97872 | JGI IMG/M metagenome (GOLD analysis project Ga0123354, IMG submission 97872) | Labiotermes labralis P4 segment gut microbial communities from Petit-Saut dam, French Guiana - Lab288 P4 | ecosystem: Host-associated > Arthropoda: Insects > Digestive system > Gut ...
AAGGAGAACTGTATCATTCAATGGGAGATTATGAACAAAAAAAAACTATTCAAAAACCTTATCTGTCTGCACTTAAAAAAAAAAAAGAAAAAAAAAAAAGAATAGAGAATTCCATACACCTACCTACAGTTCTGCATGGGTGTCAACACTGGTGTCTCACAATCTCAGAACAACATAGATCAAGAATTTGCAAAGTGTGTCAACAAAAATACTTAAAGCTAGAAACACAGGAAATAACAAGAAGCTGGAGAAAGTCAAGGAGAATGAGATGAACAGGCAAGTAGTATCCAAGGAAAACACACACACACAAATATACATATTCTATGGATCCAAAAGCTTGCCAAAGTAACTAGACATGGAATAAGTTACGAACATACAAAATATATAAAGTATGCAAAGTGTACAGAATTACTGCAGTACAAGATTTGACTACCACACCACCATCATTCTTAAATGTCAAAGATTTACCAACAGTGTAAACGGAGTGTGTATTTAGGTTTCTTTATAAACCCATGCAATCCATAGAGTTCACAATAAGTGGTAAACTGCTGAAAATTTTGATGCCAGCAAAGAATGTACTTTTCTGAAAACAAGAAAGGTTGAAATCTGGTCTATGAAGAAGGTACTTATTCCTTGTATGAACAGTGTGACAAATGAATTTGAAAATTTTGTTACTTACAAATAAGTTCATGTCATGGAACAGGTAAAATATCTAATTTCTTATGCAAACTTCTACATGATGTTACAATTTTGTAACAACTGTAATTCTAACATCTTTTGAAGTTAGCATCTTTTCACTGCTGGACAAATTACCCTTCAAAATTACTCCCCACCTCAGTGCACAGTGAAAACAGGTAAACTAAACTGATTTGAGTGTTAATTTTGCCGACATGGAACATCCACCTAGCTGCATAACACACTCCACATTTTATCCATATGATTCTTCCAAAATAGGTGGTTATCAGTTTGTAAAGAAAGAAATGTATTCATTATAAATTCTAAAACAGCAAAATTACAACTAGTTTCAACACTGCACAGAAATCACCAACATTTTTACCAGAAATTATATCACCAGTAACATAAGCCAAAATTATCGGTTCTGATAAGGAATTTATTCCCACATGGACGTCATTTATGTATACTGTGAACTGTAAAGCCCCTATAACCAACCCTTGGGTAACTCCACCTCTTAATGTACCCCACTTGGAGAAAACATTCTAAGGTGAATTATATGCTGCTATTTCAATTTCCCGTTTCCTATTTATTAGACAAAATGTGAACCAATTTACCCACATTCCTTGAATGCCATACAAATGTAAGTTAGTTAACAAAATTTCATGAAATATGTGGCCAGAAGCCTTTTCCAAAGCATGAGAAATTCCTCCAACATGCATTTCTTGGTTAATCTTGATTGTTATCTTTGTTTTCATATGTGATGATGGAAACCAATCAGACATTTCCTTGGTAATATTGGACATTTTGTGTGACTGTAGCATGTTTTCCAGTTCAGGTGGGGTATATGCATATGTGGTCTTTGTGGAACATGACTGGTCGAGTTGTTAATCGAGTGCCATCGGAATCATCATGCCACAAAGTGTTCTATTAATGACAGCATGAGAAGTAAATCCCATTCATCACAGAACATGGTAAAAATGTAGAAGGCATGCTTTATAGCACTCAATTTTGTACTGCATATGGACAGTTGTGTGAACCACGTGAAAACAACGGAACATAAAAAAGATGGTGTAAAGTGGGGCGTCAAAGAACGCAGGTAAAAACTGTTGGTGAAATGGAAAGACAATCAGTAGTACAAGAAGTTATTCAGCTCTTCAAACAGCAGTTCACACCCACAGTTTTTTATGTCAATGTTCTGTTTCACAGTTAAAGTTAAAACTCTTTTCAACCATAAATTCACATGTCCGCAGACAAAAACCAAGGCAATTATTACAAAAGTTGCAGCACCATTTGCAAAGAAAAATGTGCTGAATGATCTTAGAAAAGGTAATTTCATTTGAGTTACGATTGGTTCTTCTAATCACTTAAAGGACGTGTCCTGTAATCAATCCTCTACGGTCACATAAGAAGAGACAAACTAGAAATTGTGAAAGTGTTGATCATATCAAAAACTCATTTTTCATGTCCTTCTTGTTTACAATTTTATAAATTAATCTTAAACAAGAAAATTGTCCTTGAAGAAATTCATTCATCAGACAAGTATTCTGCACTTATGGAAAACTTGTCTGATTGTAATAAAAGTAAATGTATTACATCATCATCATAATGATATTTTGTGTTCTGTTTTTTAAATATACAGTACAAATGTTAGTGATGGCCAGCAGCAAATTATGTGAAACTTCCAATGACAACGTGCCACTGCTTGTGTGTGTTATACAGTCTGCCTTTCTAACAACATTTAATATTGCTTTGCAAATGCATAACTTTTTTTTTTCTGTTTGGTGTCAGATCAAAAGGTAATGAATGCACATTTGCAAAAGGGTCTTATGCAGTGGGCTTAATGAACTTGTGTTTGTATGTGTGGCAGCTCCTCTGTGGATAATCCGATCTTTAAAATGTGTCCCTTTTTCCCACCACATATCCCTGGCTTTTAGTAGAGATTTCTGGAAATGTCCCAGTTTTCTGGAAATATAATGTGGGAACCCTATGTGGGAGGATGTGGAATGGATTCATCTAGCCCAGGATAGGGTGCTGATGTGTGCAAGTATGATGCAAAAAATTTTAACAGAAATAAAGGAATTAAATTTGAAATATGGAAAAATAAATCAAACTAAATCAAGGTGATTTCAAGATTCAGTATACAGACCCATACATTTTCATACAGTATAAAAACTGAAAACTGGAACAAAGGATCATACAGTACAAGCGAACCTTTTACCTACATACAACCAACAAAGAGAAATGCAAGCATACTTCCTTGCCCCCTAAACTTCAAACCCGCAGTAACAGCATTAAGGTGTTCCAACACTATGCGTACCATACATTAATTATACAGCCACTGTCACTATTGAATATTCAAGTCTACTGGGGCATAAGGCAATATCAATTTCTAAACTATGAGAATTCCAAAAAATCTGGTAACAAACATTCTCATGCTGAAAACTTTATTGAGACTCTCACTTTGACACAGTGGTAAATGGATACATCAGAATGCCACACATTAAAAAACTTGTCCCACTATGGCTCTAAGCCTTGTATTATGGCATAGAAGAGATCAATGTCAAGTATATGTAACCATGAGGTAAGACCTAGCTTCACATAAGCATCTGATGCAAATCACTTGTCAGCCAGCTGCTTCTTAATGAGTCCAATGAGATGGAAATTACTGGGCACAAGATTGGAACTGTTGGGAATGTGGCTCATAACCTCCCAGCAAAAGTCCAATACCAGTTGCAAGTGCGGTTGTCAGTATGGGACCCAATATTTTCCATCTCTTTTAACTCTTTCAGGAGCATTCAGCTGACAAATGAAATCAACATTAAGTCACTGCTTCCCCTCTACAGACGCTTCACACCATTTTCTTCTGGACCACGATACGAGCCTTGGTACCAAATACTTATATGTCAGTAGTGACTACATAGGGGTCTGATGTATATCATCTGGTATCTATGTGCCATGTACATACAGAAGTCAGAAGGAAGTTCTTGGCATCAAAGTGCCTTTTTACTTTTCTTTCTTATTTCTTGTATTCACCAGTCAACATGGCATAACACCCCAAACAGTTGAATTTTCATCAGCACATCTGTTAGAACCTCAAATCTGAACATGTTACTGGTAAAATGTTCAGTTTCTGACCAAAACATTAATAAGCAATGCTGTATCCAGTCTTATGAAGCTAAAAGAATGTAATTATTACTATTACTTTAATTAACCTGAGTTTTCACAATATTTGATACCTGTTCCATCCAGAGCAAACGAAGGACGCAGTCGCTTCCTTGGAGGCTCTAAATCTACAAGAGAGCTGTCATCTTCACTGCTCTCTGAAAATTAAATATAAATGGATAGCACCTCTCTCACCACTCAAGACAGACAGATTCTGAACTTTTATTTACTTCTATAGTACTAATAAAACATGAATAATAATTTATTCTTACATTCAGGAAGTTACATGGAGGATTATGATTGATGATGATGATTTATGCCCAGTTCTAATATGATGTCATGCTATCATGCTACATACATAAAAACCACTGGAAGGATATCTCAGGAATGAGCAAGATGGCCACAAAACATATAAGAGGCACACAGTTTGATAAAAAGTGTGATTCAGAGACAGGCACACAGAGATATGCATATATGTTCCATTCAAACCAAAACAAATATAAATACACTCACTATCCTTTTATTTACCAACTGTCGTGCACTACATTGTGTTCTTCACACACACATTAGTTTTGCTCCTATGCGTTCCAGTGTTTATTAACACCGTCTTCAGGGAGCTTCAACTCAACTGCAGTTCCTTCACAACACATCAGCAGTAAGTATTTTAACCTTCACCTTGTTTTACCATTGCACATCTCTACAACTGAAGAAGTGTATGGTGCTAAATAATAGGGAGCCTGCGATCTGAACTGTTACCTTTTAAACTTTCATTAGTTATTCATTTTAATAGAAAACTTTAATGATACAAGAAGTCGTCTATTTGTGTGATGGCATTCAATTTAATATGCATTTTTTTGGGGGGGGGGGGATGCCATCCCTCATTTCCACATTCACATAGATTTTAACATCAATGATCTGAGAGGTTTTAAGAACTCTAACCTTCAACGTGTTTTACCACTGCACATCACTACAACTGAAGAAGAGTATAGTGCTAAATAACAGGGAGTGGTGTATTTGTGAGAAAATTAAAATTTTTAACGGACAGCCAACAGGTGCACATAAACATGTCATGTGCCGTGAATGAAATGTAGCTGGATTGAAGCTCCCTGAAGATGGTGTTAATAAACACCAAAATGTGCAGCAGCAAGAAACAATATGCGAGGGAAGAAAATATGTAGTGCACGACAGTTGGTAAATAAACGGATAGTGCTGAACATGGTGCAAGGTACGTACAATATTAAAATAAACATGCTCAGTCAAGACAATACTAATGTTCAAACAACTTCTGGTGAATACAAAACTGAAGACTATAAAAGAAGTGAAAGGGCAGTGGTTCTAAATGTGATGAACTATTTTGGCCAGTACACAATTTCTGCAAGTACATGGGCTGCCCTTTACAAAACTTGAAGCAAGTGCTCTGAATAATCAACAACACGTATCAGATCACTTACCACCTATCCCAAAAAGAAAAGTAAACAATGAAAACCCTAAATACAAAAATCTGAGTTGATTACTTTTATGTGTTCATGTGAACAAGATGCAAAAATGTGCCTATTAACTCTGCCATGCCTGCCCTGTGTGCATGTTGATCAAGCACTAACAAATAAAATTTCATTAAATTTGATGCGGCAGAGCTGCACCAAAATATGCCTACACATTCCAGTTTTGGTTAAAATTGGACAACAATAACAAAAACTAGATGCATGAAGAACCATGTGTTCCCATTATCATCTCCAGTGCAAATTTCTAAATATTTACTGGGGAAAAAAATATTCTCAATAAGAATTACAGAGACAACCACAGAGGTGGAATAAACCAAAACTGTTACACTATGAACACATTTCTTGACTTGTTTAAGCATATTTTAAAGGAAATGTGACAAATAACAAAGTATGTGAAATGTAAAGTTGTCCCTCTGCAAACCACAAACAGATAGGGTGGAGATGGAGGTACAGCTGAATTAATTCTTAAACTTTACACTGCATAGTGGTAAGCTGTCGTCGTCACACCCCAATATCACTTAACACCAAGGGAAACAGCCCTCAGCATACAATGAGTGGGCACCAGGAGGGGTCTGGCCTCTTGGCAGAAAAGAAAAATCTCTTACCCCTGCTGGTAACTGAACCATGATTCCTCCGCTGTCCCACCCACAGCCCAGTCACTAGACTATGTTATTGAAAAATCAATAAACTGTGTAAAATAAAAGGAGCATACGTAAACTGACTGGGCAACATTCTGTACTGTCATTAAACCGGTCAACTACAAGTAATATAATAGGTAGGGTAATTACAGTCAATAATACAACAATGTATATCTAATTGATGTTTATTAAAAAATGATAAAAACAATAAGGAGCAACCGGACACATCAGAAATACCAAAAGGGATATGAGAGTACAAGACACACAAACTAACATTACACCAAGCCTAAGAACCCAAGAAACAAACACCCCATCGACAACAGTTCCCGATGAAGGAAAGACATTATGCTGAGTAAACCGCAATGGCACCTACAACATGAAAAAACTGGACATTAACCTACAACACAATGCCCCCCCCCCACCATCATCTTGCTCACTGCCCACTTCACTAGGCTCCATACCCAGGCTATATGCCATGTTTAACTCAAAATCCTTGATGATGAGATCTCAACATCGATATGCGGCTGCATGCTTTATATAAACACTCTTACAACATACAAATTTTTTGGATGAAAAACCTGATGATGGCCAATGTTGGTCGAAACATGCAGTTTTTATCATTTTCTAATAAACATCAATTAGATATACATTGTTATGTTATTAACAGTAATTACCCTACATATTAATTAGTACACATAACGGGGATGGCACATTTCAAAATTACAAGTAATATGTAGACCAGCTGGTACAGGTCTGACATTGCTTCTGACTATGAAGACACTTATAATTTAGTCGAACAAAATGTAATTTATCTGCATTCCACAGATCCTTGATTAATATCAAATATTTGATGAAGAATGTCGTGCTGTAAAACAATATATATTTTAGATCTAAATATAAACATAATTACATAACAAATATCTATTTACAATTAAAGCTAAACATAATTACATTAATAATCAGCATTCTTACATACAAACACAAACACACACTATTTTACAATAAGTGAAAACTCTTAATTGAGACAAATTCTTGTACACAGTAGGTATGGTGTCATTTGGTTGTAAGGCTGGCCTCAATTATTTTATATCATGATAACTCCGAATGGAACAAGGAAAATTATATGATAACTTGATTCCAGTACAACAAATACAACTGCAATATTTACTGAGGTTAGTTTCTGGCATATGAAGGTCACATGTAAGTCTTGTGCCTGCATTGTGTAAATATGAAATGGCTCAAAACTTTTTACTTTATGCACAATAAATGATAATATTAATAAGCTTTAGTATTTAACGGCAAGCCGAAGAATGTCTTTTCTTCCATTGGTAGTACAGCCCACTGTTGGCTTTGGCCTGTCAAACAATATCCTTCCATTTTTTTCTATCCATCACCAACTTTCTTCATCTTCTCACTCCCAGCACTTGAAGATCTCTTTCTACTTCCTCTTTCCATCCTTTTCTGGGTCTTCCCCTTCACCTTGTCCCTTCCAGTTATTGGGTGAAGATCTTTTTTGGCATCCTATCCTCCTCCATTCTCTCCAGGTGAACTAACCAACTTATCCTTTGTGCTTTCATCCATTTTACTATATTTTCTCATTTGCTCATCTCTTCTAGTTCTTGACTCGTCCTACTTTTCCATTCCCCGTTTTCATACATACGACCATATATTCTTCTAAATATTTTCCTTTCAAAAATTAGAAGAGCTTGTTCTTCTTTCTTCATCAGCGTCCATGCTTCCGCTCCATACGATACTATTGATCTTATTAGTGTCTTACATAATTTTAGTAGCTCTGGATAAAAGTCAACTCCTGAAGACTTACAGCAGCAAATAAGTTCTACTGCCGGCCAAAATACATCTTTGTATTTCTCTTTCTACGCTATTATCATTATTTATTAGCATACCCAGGTATTTGAACTCGGCTACTCCTTCATAAGTTACGCCATTTATGGTTGCCCCTTTCACCGAGTTCAGGATGGGGACGCTGAAAATCTCATATATTTGGTTTTTTTGGGGTTTATTACCAGGCCTACTCTACCTGCTTCTCTGCTTATCTCAACACACAGTGCTTCAAGAGCCGGAAGGCTCCTTGCAGTTACCAAGATATCATTGGCATATCCACAGATCTGTGTCAGTCTGTTCAAAATCATGTTGCTTTGTTCCAGGTTTTTCAGTGTTTTGTGAAGAACGAGGTTGAACAGTGTTGCAGACAAACCATCTCCCTGCCTAAGCCCTCCACCTATGACAAAAGGATTACTTATTTTCCCATCCACTATTACTTTGGCTTGGGCTCCCTCAAGTGTCATTTTCAAGAGCTGTTCTACCTTTTTGGGTTAACCAAAACTTGCTAGTGATTCCAGAAACTTTTTTTAGTTTATGCCGCCAAAAGCTTTTTTAAAATCAATGAAGAGGAGGTGGAGGTCAATATCATGCACATATAATTTTTCAAGTATCTGCCTTACTACAAATGTTTGGTCTGTTGTTCTTTGTGGTCTGAAGCTGCAGTGATACTCTCCCAGAATCTCTTCCGAGTATTCTTCAATCGTTCCAGTATGATACTTGATAGTATCTTATATGTGACATTTTGTAGTATTATTCCTTGATAATTTGCACACTTCATTTTGTCTCCTTTCTTAAATAAGGGGACGATTAATCCTACTTTCCAATTGCCTGGCATCTTTTCATATATCCATATCTTACATATCAATGCATGGAGCCTCTTTTTTAATTTTTGGCTTGTGTTTTTAATAAGCTTCGCTATAATGTCGTCCTCTCCTGGTGCCTTATATATTTTTAGGTTACAAATTGCTTTCTCCATCTCTCCCTGGGACAGTTCCTTTACAAGTGGTTCAGCTGTCAGAAATGCTTCTTCATCGCTTTCCTCTTCACTGTATGTCGAAGAATATTGATTGATTGATTGATTATTTACTTTGTTCATTCAATCCAGCTACATGGGGCCATAGCCCATAGGATACAGAACATGTCAAAAAATTTGTGTAAAATAAATAAGGCAAAATATGTACAGGAACACATGGAAAAAGACAATCAAAATATTTACGTATTAAATATAATACATGTCACATTTTAGAGATAAAAAATACATATACAAGCATTAAATACTAATACATATCAACCTATGTTGTAAAGTTCAAGAGGTGATCAAATAAAGTAAAGTTAGAACTGTGAGAGGCAGTAAGCTAAATATCAGTCTGAATTTACAATATATATGTTGTCTCTAAAAATATTTATAAAATAACATTTCAATATTTGATTAATAATAAAACAATGTCAATAAAGAACTATAAGTTTAAAATTTTTAGAGTCTATTGTAGTTATAAAATTCATTTAAGCTATAAAAAGAAGGCCTTAATTCCCAAGTAATGGGGTCCCCTCTGGAAAACTGTCACTTTTGAAGGTGGTAAATGTGATTTATTTTTAGTGTTAAAGCCATGAATTTCCAAGTTTAATCTAAAATAATCAATATTTTTGGCCACAAAAAGCAGGAGTGATAACAAATATTGAGATTGTAGTGGCAATATTTTCAGCCTTTTAAAGTACTCTCTACAGGAATCTCTACTTCTTATTCCCACCATGACCCTAAATAATTCCCTACAAGAAAATTTCATTTCAAGCCTACCTAATCATTTTTATTATTTTGGATATAAATATTTTTTTGGTGTCCTAATTTCCCCAGTCAATTATTCTGCATGACTGATTGAGCTGAAATAAGTAAAATGAGCAGATTCTGGTTTTCCAATTTCAGTAGTCGCATTACTATTCATACCTAAGCATGTAGTGTAGCATATGATTAGGTACTCAACGCGCGCTTTCTTATTATGTTAGTGCAACTTGTACGCCAGAAATTGTTCCTATTTCAGTTACTTTATCACATTCTAGATAGAATAATGCCATCAATGTTAATATTTATATCATATAGACTGAAGTCAGCTCATTTGTGAATGGAAAATCTATCCCTATCCTATTTGCGGATGACACCAGCACTTTAGTAACCCACTCGAATCCTGTAGAATTTTGTAACACTATTAATACTGTTTTTCATACTTTAAGTGACTGGTTTAGAAATAACTTGCTTTCCTTAAACCTCACCAAAACTCACTTTATTAGATTTGTGACTAAACATAAAAATCAAACTGAAATAAACATTAATTGTGATAATAAGTTACCTCCTGCAACTAATATTAC
>Ga0123354_10021437_pt1 | contig 10180 bp, 5 predicted proteins | sample TergutLab28metaG_2_FD_97872 | JGI IMG/M metagenome (GOLD analysis project Ga0123354, IMG submission 97872) | Labiotermes labralis P4 segment gut microbial communities from Petit-Saut dam, French Guiana - Lab288 P4 | ecosystem: Host-associated > Arthropoda: Insects > Digestive system > Gut ...
AACAACGTACTCTTACACAACACGATATGCTGCCACAACATCCTGTTAATATAATGGAAATATTATGCGAATGTTTTTAAAATGACTTTAGCAAGGAACAACGTAGCTCCCTGAGGATGATCTCTAGGATAGAAACATGTCAGAGCGATTTTAAGTGTTTTAATGTTAAATTTTATGTAACTGCATTTGTTGGCTGATAATTAAAGTGATTCACTGCGCTTTAGTTGAAGGTTTTAAGTCGTGCGACCGGTTTCCTGTATAAAAATTGTCCCGTGATGTTAAATTTAGCCCAACAGTTACTTTTCTTCGTGCTTTCTCTAAAACATTTCATTTCTCCCGTTAATAACTGTCACACAAACTTTTGTTTTTGTGTTCTATAATTTTAGATTGATATCGGTGCAGACTTCATTTCATATGATATCACTTTTCTCTCATTCAGTTCTGTCTGACATCATAGGAAGACACTTTGAAATGCATTTCTCTATCCTAAATACAGTATAAACAAATCCAGACGGTATCAGTCTGTACATACGCACAGAGGACGAGTTTCCCTCAACTCAAACAGCAGAGTCTGACATTACTGGATGGCAGACCAGTAGACGGACTGTAGATCAAGACGGCAGGCTGCATGAGCAAAGCTTCCATTTATTGCAGTAGACTTGTCAACTGTCACTCCGCTCCCACACCACTGTACATGTTGCAGTATGCATTTTGTTATCCACTATCTTCCCCACTCATCATGCAAATCGCTTCCTCCGCCTTCCCGTCTACACAAATACTTGATATCATATCTTTTTATACAGAAGATAGACCCAAGAATGAGGACGACAAGGTAAAAAACAGTGAAAAGAGGAAAGCGGCTTTGAGAATAAAGTGACTTCATTCCGTTATCTCCTGGAACTTTTCTTCAAACTTATTCAGTAAAAATAATGTTTCCCGTGTTTCTGGGCCCTTTCAACTTTTAACCTCTTGGCTTTTTGTTCTCTTCCGCACAATCCTCTTCAATTCTACCTCTTACTTCTTCCACCTTTGGATTTATCTGTTCTCACAACTCATTTGAAGATGTGTGCTAGATATTCCGTTTAGATCTTAACAGCAATCCTTCAGTAATCGTCCAGAAAATGATGATGAATCGGTACGCATATTAAGACAAGGGTTTCCTAGATAAACCAAATATTTAAAATACCACCAAACATCGGAGACAAAGGATAATTGAATATGCTTCGTTAAAGGCGCAATAAGTAAAAGAAATCTGAAAACATAAAGTTCCAAGTAGCATTGCGTATTGTAACCAAATAACTCCTCGGTTGCAAGAGATTTCTCAGGCGCCTTGTAATTTCGCCGATTTATTGATATGAATTTTTTTTAGAATCAAACACCTCAGTCTTGGTACTGCTTACTTCTATGTCCGCTAAACGCCACACAATTTCTCCTTCAAAATCGTCCATTCTGCACTTCTACCTCTCACTCTCCAAGGCGACACCTCCAACACTCTTCCCTATTGGTCGGCCAACGAGTGTTTTACTTCCTTTGGCTGACCAATTTAAAAATTCTCAGAAATAAGCTTAAAATTCCGTGGGATGAAAACGCCCACAATATAACCGAAGGTGCTTATTTCTTCATCGAAATAAACCAGAAATTTTCTAAACAAAATGCCAAAAGGAATTTCCAGATATCTAGTTCTCGAACATCTTTGCTCTGTCACGACTGGAGGGACGTGTGTAAAAGCGAGAGGAGTGAAGGGCAGAAATCCCTTCACACAGAAGGTGATTCAACAGGCTACCTATATTCGGCTACAGTATGACCTATATGCTTAGAATGGTTCCGAATAGCACTCTTGCTCACATTCAAAATCAATCACTAAAACTGTTCCAGCTCCCACCGTTGGTAAGTGGATTGCGAAGAAACTCACCCCACAGCATTAACCTCAAGGGTTTCAGCATCTGATTCTAGAAGCTTCTTAGAACAGAATATAAAACCCCAAGAATATTATCCACAGAGACAGCAGCATAAAACGAATTTGAAACAGAGTAAAATCTCATCATAGAGACCTCACTTTAAGAAGCAGAATGAAAATGTTTTCTGTGAGGTAAATGGTTTTGACAACACACAGTCCAACGGTAAATGAGTTCATTCGTTTCATACTATACCAACATGCACAAACGAGTTCAACCCACTTACCACGTCCCTTCCTCTAGTGTTTGTGCACCAAAATAATTAATAAAAAAGCTGCTACAATGATTTCCGTTTTCCTTTCAAGTTTGGATTAAAAGCATGTTCAAAGTCCGTTCCACTTTCAAGACTAAAGCCCTTTTTTACATTTTATGAGAACACTTACTTACTCCATGGTGCAGAGTCCTTCTTAATAAGCTAACTGGTTTGTAGCTAGTCAAGAAATTCCCCGCATTTCACGGAACCCAAATGTTCATTACCGCACTCACAAGCGTCCGCTACCTGTCTCTATCCTGGGCCAGCCCAATCCAGTCCATATACCCACATTCCAACTCCTGGAGGTGGGATGTGGGTATATGGATCCTAATATTATTCATCCATCTACGCCTAGGTCTCCCCAGTGGTCTCCTTCCCTTCGGTTTGCCCAGCAAGACCCTACACACCCCCCTCTCCTCACCCATAAGTGCCACATGCCTAGACATTTTATGAGAATATGAGGCAGATTTCGTAATTTCTTTCTGCACGTGAAGTACACCAACAGATAATAGAATTCAAGACTTATATGGAGCCGTCGGTTCGACATTTAGTTCAGCAATTACGAATACCTGACTCATAGCGTCTTCATATACACAATGACCGAGGATCCATCTGCCCGTCTACATGTCCGATCTTTCCATCCTGCTTCTCCTCAACAGCGCATCGCAGAAAACTAAATACAAAAAATATCCTACTGGAGAGAAAGCCCTGGAAACTCACAATTTTTCTGTTTAGAAAATTGGACTCTAGAAACATGGAAAAAGGAACCAGAGTATCGCTCGGGGCAATCCTAAATAACTCCCTTCCTAGATAAGGTCTAAACCCCAGACTTCGTGTGCGATACGACGGGGGACGCCCAGAGAATGTTATCCGCACCACACATGTAGGAAATCATGGAGACGTCGAAACTACGTCACAAGATAAACCTGCACACATTTTTCTGCTAAAAATAAAGAAGAAACGAATGTCCTCTTGCTTAGGATGCAAGTAAAATCCTGACAAAGTGCTTCCTGTGCGGTACGAAATCATCGCTCGAAGACAGCCATAGAATAAACCTATCCGACCCCCAGTTGAAATTCACAAAATGAATCCCTTTGCTTTAAAGACCAACAAATCATTTTTCCAATGCATGCACTTGAGCAATGAGAAGTATTCCTCTATTCCAAGCCACAGATTCTTACCATTCAAACGTCTTCGTTTTCATTCCACTTCTATATTCGAAGGAAGAGTGGGCTAATTCTGGAATTCTATCAGATTGATTCCATTCTTCCCTCCCGCCCAACCACTTAACAGAATAAAGTGTCTATCATTTCTTCCATGACTTTCCAATTCGCATGCTCATGCACTATTTCTTTTGTATCTTCCCCCCCCCCCCCGAATTTAAATTTAAGCCTCTTACATTCTGTCAGAAATACATCAATACATTTTACTTGTCAGTGCAAAATGTGAAAGAAAGGAGAAGTTATACAACAAAAAACTGCACTCAGACATACATGAATATAAGGTACGAATTCATTTTAAGTCTACTATCGACGAAGTGAAGACGTTCATAATATTTCAGTTAGAAGGACCCAGAAAATAGGAAATATACATTGTTTATTCAATGCACTGTATTTAGCCACACAATACATTTATGTGTTTAGTGTGATTCGCACAATGTGTGTGAAGATTACTTTTCAAAACAACATTGACTAGTTGGATTTTCTAGTAGAGACGAAAATGTGCACGTTCTGAAGCAGAATCGGAATTATTAGATTGAATATTATTCAAATAAAACTAGTCATCATAGGGTTTCAATTGGACTTCACGGCTACCTGTCCAGAGACTGGTTACGTGCAAATAAAAACTTTAATCGCCAATATTCTTAGATTATTTATTTCAAAATAATTAGAATTTTTAATTACATAAGGATATAATTTGGCACCACAAAGTGTTGCAGAATGAAATCCAATACTCAGAACTGAACTTAATATCGGTTTTAATTAAAATAATTTCGCAGAAGCTATGAGGGACGTACCGAGAAACGAAAAGTAATGGTGAAGGTTAAACGACTTCCCTAGTTTGATACGGAATGCACGTGAAATTTAATGAAGATATATTCTGCTTTAAAGTGATAAATATAATGATTTGTTTCCTGTTACTTTAAATGAGAGAGTTATATAAATTAAGACTAAAATCCAACTAGATGCCACTTATTATTTTATTATGCTTACGTTAGGCTCAACATGTTTCGGGCACCATTATGCCCATCACGTCCGGACCGAAGACTGTACAGCCTTCGGTCCGGACACTCATTCATCCTGCCTGCACTTAACTTTCCAACCAGCAGCAACTCGAGAGCCAGACGGCCTATGTGGTAACCAACGCTATCGTCGTGAGCTCCTGATGATGGGCATAATGGTGCCCGAAACATATTGAGCTTACCTTAAGCAGAATAAAGTAATAAAGTGGCACCTGGTTGGATTTTATTCTTAATTTATCAAGATGATACACGGTCCAGCACACATCAAATTTGAGAGATTTATATGTTGTGTTAAGAAGTTACAATTATCAATACAGTCGGTGTGACCGCAAAAACTGGCAGTTTACAGATAAGAATTAAAATTTTAATTTCTTCTCACGTACAGAGGAAGCTGATCTCTCAAGATTACGAAAAAATACACATTGAGAAAGTTAGCGCACGAAGAGTGTAAGAAAATGTTGGGTCCAAGGAAAGAAGAAGGAACAGGAGGAGTGAGGAAATGTCAAAATGAGGACTTACGCAATTTGTAGTCCGTCCGTGTAGACAAATGGCGGTATGTGGTGCCTTCAGCTGGCTCTAATGAAACAAGGAAAAAGCATAGGATTTCACACGAGGAAATGAACATGTTATCCACATAAGATATTATCAGTTTCTGAAGAAACGTCCCCACAGTGCAGACGAACTCTATAAAGGAATGTTATTTCCTTATCGCTCGACAGACTGGTACAGGACACATAGTCCTAATCGCAAGGGCAATTGTTTCATTTCCTCATTACCTTACTTTACTCTGATGTCCTGCGGTATTACACCATTATTAATTTTTAATTATTCCCCACAACAAAATCAATTAACGAATTTATTTAAAATTGCAAAACCCACCTGCCTGATTACGCAAGCCGCTTAAACGGTATTTTGCCTAGAGAGCCTTATTACTGGTCTGAACTGTTTAATGCATCAGAAGCGGATTTTATCGTTCTGTTGGTCCGCGTAATTACTTCATAGGTTGTAGGTTTAAAGGCTATTACAGGTGTGATTACGTACAGGTTTCGTGGGTGATTTTCATCAGTACATCCTCCGTATAATAACAGCAGAACTCAGGGAGGGTGTAACGCGTTTTGCTCGGGACAGCGGCTACACATTATTAGACTTTACTGCAAGCAGGCTGAGGCAGCTATCAATAAGAATAACCAAAAGAGCTGAAAACCATTATCCTGTAGATAAACAGTCGCTTCATTCATTGCAAGGACAAGTGTCAATTCATACAACGTCGTACTTGGTGTGTTTTAACACTTGTTAATTTGTTTGTATAGTCAATTACAAAATTTGTGTAAAATAATACGCTTGTGTTTTGTCGTTAATAGTTATGTTCTATATATACTGGTATACTAATGTAATTATGTTAATGAATGTAACACTGTAAGAGTAAAATGGTTTCACACTTTACACAAAAAATCACTGCGCACCTCACAGAAAACTGCGCTTCCGTTAGAAACACTATTACGTGAATATTCTAAAGGGAAATATAGGTGTTGATTGGGAGAACTATACGGAATGTATAAATACATAAATTGTAGAAAATTCAAGAGTTTTAATGCCCAAAACCCAGCGGTCCATATATTGAGCACTGGACTTCATGGCTGAATGGCTCAATACGACATAAAGTCTATAGACGTTTCATAAATACTCAGATACTGATCCACTTTACCATACGATATTGACAGTGGGGATGACACGCAGCCTACACCCAAAGACGAACGTTCAATAACATGCTGTTTGTTTCAAAGCCGCTTCCAGGACTGTCCGCAAATCAAGCGCGATTAGCGACTGTTAGCTTCGTCATCTCCAGTCGAAAATCAGTCTGTCTTTCGGTTTACATGGTTCCTACTGAACGAATTTTCGTTACATTTTATAACGGAAATTCTTAAAACACGATATCTATAACGGTACATTTAGTGGACATCCTCACATATAAAGGACAGTTGACATGAAAACCTACACGTACATACATTTTGTAGCAACATATAGAAATTCACAAATTACGTACAAGAAATGCGATATCTCGCCGTTTACGAGAAAATACCGCAGAGCCATGGAAGCCGAAGAAAGGGATGATTATTTACTGATAACATCGATTCTGAACTCGACGACACGGAGAAAACTGAAAGCGTTTGCTGTTTCAAACGTGGAAGGGGAATTTAAAATTCTCCTTTATGTGTTCCTCTTGAAATCATTCACAAAGTAGAAATCTAAGGAAAATAAAACATCCAGAAGTATATTAACAATTGTCCAATGAGATGCAACACAAAGCAGTCTGTTTATTATTCTGCAACTTCACTCTACATGTTTTGGGTGCCAACCACACCCATCATCAGGAGTACACAAAACTGTAACTACAGCCTCCGGTACTGGTCATATTTTTTATGCAGCTACCTCCCTCCAACGTGTCCAACCTGGCCACGTTGGAGGGAGGTAGCCGCACAGCATAGCATGACCAGTACGGGAGGCTGTAGTTACAGTTTTGTGTACTCCTGATGATGGGTGTGGTTGACACCCAAAACACGTAGAGTGAACTTGCAGAATAATAAACAGACTGTTTTATGTTGTATCTCGTTTGAAAATTATTAATATGGATCAGCGATGCACGGAACCAAAAACATAAAAAAGCTCCAGAAGAGTTGTTGTATGCAGACATTTCCTAACTTTTATTACTAATAACACCATCATCATTATCATCACGGTTTATTAGCTGGACAAAAATGACTCTGTATTAAAACGCCAAACAAAAAAAAATACACTTTTTGCAGATATCATAAGGTTACAAGAAGACACAGTAGGTTTAAAATCTAATTCTAACCCAGGAGCGAAAAACACAACCGGGTCTTAAAGTTATCACAACCGATCGATCCGTTCTTATAGGCGGTGCCGCTATACTGGTGGGCGAGAGGTATTCAACGTTTCGAAGACTTTTTTGCTTTAATTTCATTGGCATAATTGACTCTCAAGAATGATGGCAAAACCTTCCTTCGATACGCCTGAAACATTCACCCAGCGACGCCTTGTCACATAACGTCCCAGAAGACCAAGATCCTTAAGACTGTAGGCCCTACACCGTTAGTCTACTGTGGCTTATGAATACTGTATTTTTTTCAAGTAAAGAAAGATATTGACAAGACAAACACACACACAGTTTTCTTGTATAAACCCTATCTTCTGTTACCGATTACTTATGTGAGTGAACTGAAAAGAAAAGTTTCAGAGTGGAATTTGTGTCCTCCGGTAACAACAACATAGGCTTGCCTACATGCGGAAATTGACAAAATATTTAAGAATCCGCAAGAACAGATTATCTCTTAAATCCTCCAGACCAAAGTGGAGCAAGAAAGAGAGTTGTCACTTATTATTGTATGCATCTTCTGATGTAAATTTGGCAGCAATCAGGGAAATGGTTCTTAGGTAATATTCATCGTCATGCATTTAGTTGCACATGTTGCCACTTTACAAGGTCTATTAAATTCATATTACATATTATCTTACATAGAATTCGCATGGCGAAAGAAAGAATGAATTACAAAACAGCTAAAACATGGTGTGTCGAATATTCTCGACATAGACCGGATCGAGAAACAATGATTAAAGCTTTGAATGTATTTAAAATCTGTGCTAAGATATTTATTAGCATCGATTTTCTCCAACATTTGGAAAGAAAAGTAAATAAATATGCATACATTGACGCTAAGGTCAATTTATAAAAACATATACTCGCTCATTTGTAACGACATTTCCAAACTGTTAAGGAATCCCAAACACTAATTTTATCCAGACTTGTCGTTAGTCTACATCTATTTCCAGATGAAATTTGACTACATATGTCTACCTTATGCTTTAAGATCTGATTTAATTTGACGTTCAGAGGACGGTGCATAGTGATTTATTCTTATAATAAAACCAACTAGATGCATTAATTTCTCAAATTTATTTTTGAAATAAAACTCTACACGTTTCGGACAGTTCCTCTGTCCATCATCAGGAGTTTTTCACTGTACACACAACAAAACCTGTATGACATATACCATTGCTGTGTTTACCGTGAAAAACTCCTGATGATTGAAAGAGGAACTGTTCGAAACATGTAGAGTTTTATTACAAAAATTAATTTGAGAAATTAGTGCATCTAGTTGGTTTTATTATAAGAATACCTGTTGTAATATTAACCTCTCAAACACACTTTATCTTTCAAGAGACATTTTCACATTATGCATTTCCCCAGTGGGGTCGCCACGTGGACCCTGGGTCCGTCACACGTCAGTCCATGTGAGATGTATGTTAGGCAACGCAAACTACGAGAGCCTGTCTTCCAAGTATTTTGTTTTCCCCCTGTTACTGTCATTCCATTAATGTTTCATATCAATACTTCATTCACCTAACATATACCCTATATAAACATAGCAACTGACAGCATCTTTAAAAAATCTTCTCTCTCTCTCTCTCTCTCTCTATCTCTCTCCCTCATTCTAATCTCTCCCATTTATAATACATAACCTGGACAAATGGAGTCCAAAGTCAAATTCGTAAGATAAGGTTTTCTGTAAACTCCGATACCAAGTTTAATCAACACTTGTTCAGAATCTTCAGCGATTAAACATACAGAAAGACTGTTGGCTTTAAGAATAAATATTGCGATCTTATTAAGCGTTTATTCTGTTGCCTTATAACGGGGATCACATCAGCCTACACTTGGTTCAAAGTAGTGATTTACTTTGTCTGCCATCGATTTCTGCAACTTCTGGCCAACTTAATTCCCTGAGGAAGCACTCTGAAAAAAAAGTGGTACGGACCGCACAGTCGAAACTGTACTGTGTATTTTATATTGAATTGGGAGCCAATTCCCTTAAGGTAAACTTCTTCTCCTCGCTATTTCTATGAACCAAGAAATATATTCCATCATTCTGCAATCGAGAAAAATATCTCTTAACATTTTTGGGGGGTTTACTTTTGCTAAGCTTTTCTTGCTGGGGCGGAGGACTTGGTATCACCATTTGCAACCGTAAGCAAACAGCGACTCTGCCACATTAACCTGGTCGATAGCTTAGCAATGCCGTCCAACCCAGCTAACACGCAGTGGTGTCAGATACTGCAGTAGGCTTTACCACACAACGCCCAACCACCCTTCCGCCACAAACACACACACACACCCCAACAACAGGGGTGTACACTGACATAACTAATTTTGTGCAAACGTTTTCTTTCGTTCTTCAAAATTTCAGTTTTCTTACAGTGAGTATCACAGCAAAGCAATCGTTAACAAGTCTTGAGCATATTAAACACAGCAAAGCTTTCGCTAGAAATATTTACAATATTAATCAACAGAAATTTCTTCGTTAAAAAATATTCACCAAAATAATCACAGCAACGTGTTCGCTAACAAATCTTAATCGTGCTAATCTCCTCAGGAAGACTGAATCCAAATTTCCCTTGTATTCATATAACGAATCGTCCTGTTCCTAAGTCACTTTGCCATCTGTGTCTTGGCTACCAGTGTCTCTAATGTTTCATGTTCCATTTTACGTCGTTCTGCACACACACACACACACACACACACACACACACACATATATATATATATACAGGGTGTCCCAGGAGGAAAGGACCTAACTTCGGGAGAGTGTTCCTTAGGTCAAACTATACCGATATAACCCAAAACACCTATATCCAAAGTTCAATGGTTACGGA
>Ga0123354_10021443_pt1 | contig 10178 bp, 4 predicted proteins | sample TergutLab28metaG_2_FD_97872 | JGI IMG/M metagenome (GOLD analysis project Ga0123354, IMG submission 97872) | Labiotermes labralis P4 segment gut microbial communities from Petit-Saut dam, French Guiana - Lab288 P4 | ecosystem: Host-associated > Arthropoda: Insects > Digestive system > Gut ...
ACCCGTGGTGGGCAATATCCTGCGAAAGAACCACCAAGCCCACTTCTGCAAACTGCTCTACCTGCTCACCGCTTCGGGCGTGCCGCTGCTCACGGGCATCGAGATGCTCGGCACGATCATAACGTTCTATCCTTATCAACGTTCGTTTGCGGATATAGCCAACGATCTGAAGCGCGGCGGTCTGTTCAGCGCCAGCCTGGGACGCTATGCCTCGATCTACGACCGTAAACTCGTGATACTGTTAAGAGTGGGCGAGGAGACCAACCGCCTGCCGCAGATGTTGCACAAGCAGGGCGAGGAGCTGAGCCGCGAGATGGAATTCAAGCTCAAACAGTTGGGAAATATGCTCGAACCCCTGTTGATACTCTTCGTAGGCGTTCTCGTGGCGGTGGTGCTGATCTCGATGTATATGCCGATGTTCAAATTGGGAGGGGTAATGAGTAACTAAAATGAAACGGTGGACAAAATATTCGATGCGCGGCACCAAGCGCGCCGAGTTGGCGATCAACCTCGTGGCTGGGATGATAATCATCTCCGACCGCCTCGAACTGGTCACTCTGCTGGTGGTGCTGTTCTTCATCTATCTCTATCATCTGGTGTGGATCAGGCGCAGCATCCACCGAAGCCCGGTCTATCTCCGCCTGCGCCACATTCAACAACTTGCCGATAACAGGTTGGAACTTCTGCGGACGATCGCCGAACTTACCTATGCTTACGGGTCGAACAAAGAGGGGTTTTACCAGAAAGTTTGCGAGGCAATGCGCTTATCGGAACTGAAACGCAGGCAAATAATCGATTTCGAAACATTCAAGCAGTCGCATGGCCATTTGCCGTTGAAGAAAAAAGAGCTCGATTTCTATTGCCTGCTCGATGCCGGTTTCTCGCACAGGGAACTGAGCGCTATTTACGGATACTCTCATTTTCGTTCTATCTATACCAAAAAGACCAGGCTACTGCAGAAGATAAAACCCAACGGCCATAGTATCGATGTTGATGAGGATACAGAAAGCGTAGATGTCGATGCTGATTAGGGCGTATTAGGGATCAGATTTTCATTCCAGACACTGCGGGTCCGGTCGATTTTGACTGTTCGACCGGCAATATTTCAGACAAAATTCGGCTTTTTGCAACTCTTTGATTATCAAGGCGTGGATTTTCAGAGAAATTTTGATGAAGAAATCATTTCCCACAAGCCTTATAATCAAGGTATTGAAAATACTTTGATGAATCAGACAGGATTGCGAGAGCGATAATCTCATGTTTTCGCATATGACACTTATAATCAATGCATTAATCTTTTAGAGCATTTTGATGATAAAATAATTTTTTACATCACTTGTAATCAGTAAGTTGAAAACATTTTGATGAATCAAAAAGATGGGAAAATCGGTGTCAACTGCTTTTTCATGGATTAAATTTGTCATACGCGATCCATAAAATAGGAGGCGCTTAGTTTGCTTATGAAATCATTTTGTCGCTCGTTAACATTGATCCTTTCGACACTTCCCGCTCTCTGTGGGTATGCGGCCGGTGTGGGTGGCGGCGATGGTTTTGTCCTTGCCGAAACGGGCAAAATTAGCGACCTCCAAAAGTTACGCACCGCTTGGCCTGCGAGCGATCCACGTGCGTGGGCGGCGCGATTCCTGCTCGACAATCTGAACAACAAGTTCTCTGTGTTCGATAACGAGCGCCTCGAGAGGCAGTTGCATGTCATGGATTCGGTCTATGCCGCATCGACCAATACGACTAAAGCCGCCGATCAGACGATCATAGATCAAAACTCCAAATCCAGACCGTCCGGCGCGGGCCCGAGGGTTGTTCCCGACAGAGATATGCTCTCGCCCGACTCGCTCAGGCGCACCATCGACGAGGCGCTGGCGACATGGAATCGGGCTCCGTGGCACGATAAATATACGTTTGCGCAGTTCCTCGAATATGTGCTGCCATACAGAGTGGCCGACGAACCGCTGGAATATTATTGGCGGGAGGATTGCCGGGCGCGTTATTATAAGGGTCTCGCGCCTTCGGATGGTGCGCTTTCGGCTGATGTGCTTAAGTTGGCTGCGGCGGTTAACGACAGGATCGACTTCCGCGTTACACAGGCGCTATCTGGCGCTGGCCTGCAGGGTTACACGTTCGGCAAGCGTAGCAACACGGGCAAGTGCGACGACCGCGCGGTGCTCACCGTGATGGCGATGCGCGCCGGAGGTATTCCCGCCGCTTACGAGTTCATTCCGGCATGGGGTTCGATCAACAACGGCCACTCGTTCTGCTCGGTAATCGCTCCCGACGGGCGGGCGATGGCTTTTCACAGCGTGGGCGACGATGGCCGCAACGAATATTTCGAGCGCAAAGTGCCCAAGATCTACCGCCGGGTCTTCTCGGTCCAAGATACGACCATCATATATAAATATCGCGACACGGAGGATGTCCCGCAGCTCTTTGCGAACTGTGACTTGGTGGATGCAACGGCAAGCCATACTGTGAAGGTGCGGGACTTGCAGGTCGACATTCCGGGTGGAGGAGCCGGCCTTTCTAACAACGGCGTCGACATCCCGGGTCGGGGGGCCAGTGTCCCGAGCCGCGGCGCCAACAAAATAGCCTATCTGGCGGTCTTCTCGGCGTATGGCAGATGGATGCCCATAGCCTACGCCGCTAACCGGGGAGGTGCAACAGTTTTCCGCGATATGGGCACGGGGTTTTCGACCTCTGGCGCCAAACAGGGCACACCCCTCGACGAGAATATCGGGGCTGGGATGCTCTACCTGCCGTGCTTTTATAGAGATGGAGAAGTGGTCGCCGCCGCCGACCCGGTCGTCCTGTCCAAGGATACGACCTACACAATCCGGCCTGTCGCCGGCAAATATGAAACTGTGACCCTGGCCCGCAAATTTCCGCGCGTGGGACATATCGTGGAGTATGCCGCCCTGACTGCCGGAGGTGTTTTCGAAGGGGCCAATAAACCCGATTTTTCCGATGCTACGGAGCTTTATTACATTGCCTGGACGCCGTTGAGCCGCATGCAGAAGGTCGAGGTGGTGAGAGCTACGGCGGAGACGGTGGCGGGCGCAGGTGCAGGCACAGCCCTGGTGGTCGGCCCGAGCCCGAGCGCCTTTCGCTATGTGCGCTACCGCAAGCCGGCCAACTTCTTCAGCTTGGCCGAAATGAAGTTTTACAATAAGGAAGGTAGGCAGCTCTCCGGTAAAATGATCACCTGTGTGGCGTTCGACGGCAACCCCGATGCCCGGTTGGTGATGGATGGCGATCCGCTGACCTATTTCGCTCTGCCTGTTGTGGACGGATGGATCGGGCTCGATCTGGAGCGGCCCGAGAACATCGCCACCATCGAATTCTGCCCGCGCACCGACGACAACGACATCTCGCCGGGCGACACCTACCAGCTATTTTGGTGGAACGGGCAGTGGACGGGCTTGGGAGTGCAAAAGGCAACTGATTACGAACTGACATTCGACAATGTGCCATCCGGGGCGTTGCTTTGGTTGCGCGATATGACCCGCGGCAGGGAGGAACGGCCATTCACATATAGCGATGGCAAACAGATATGGTGGTAATTGCAAATGAAATAATAACAAACAATTTAACTTATAAAAATCTAAAACCATGAAAAAGACACTACTTTCAACAACGTTTTCGGCCATGATGGCCATCTCAGTAACCGTCGTTGCCGTTGCACAACAGCCAACCCAGCAGCCGACCCCGACAGGCCCCTCCCGCAAAGAGGTTGTAACACAACAACGGCAGGCGGAACTTGCCTCGAAATATGGCCTCTCGCAAACTCAGATCGCACAGTTCGAGGAGTTGCTACGCCAATGCAACGCGAAGTATGCCGAGATCAACAACTCGCAAATCTCGGCCAAAGAACGTGGAGCGAAGGCAGGCGAGGCAAAACGTACGTTCCGCGCCCAGGTGAAGGATGTGATGAGTCCCGAGCAGTACGGCCGTTGGCTGGCCGACCAGCAGCAGCAGGACGCGGCCCTCGCCAAGCTAAAGAAAGACAGATTGGCCCAGCTGAAGCAGATCGAGGCGAGCAATATCCCCGAAAGCCAAAAGATAGACCAGCGCAAGGCTTTGGAAGCAAGTTTCCAGGCGTCGATCAATAATCTTTTCGGACAGGCGCAGGGAGCCGATATAATCGACCAGCGCGCGGCCACCGGAAAATGGTACATAAATAACAACAAAGGGCTTGTGCTGACGCGCTCCGAGGCGGATGCGCTTGCCTCGCTGGCCAAGGACAAAGATACGAAAATGACGGCGGTCAAGATACAAAACCTCACGCAACCCGAAGAGCGGAGGGCCATCGAGTCGATAAAGAACGATTATAATGCCAAGGTAAGGCAGGCTTTGGGCGATCAGAAATATACGGTCTGGTCGCGTAATAATGCGAATCAACTGGACCGCACCCTCTCGAAAAGCTATGGCATGAATCCCGACCAGATCGCTAAATACAAGGCCATAATCAACGATCAGCAGGTGGCCAAGCTGCAACTTGCGCAAGCCACCATGTCCCCTGACGAGAAAGCCGCCAAACGCGACGAACTCGACAAGCAGTACAACGCGAAACTGCAGCAGGTTCTTTCTCCTCAGCAATATAGCAAAGTGGTTCAGGATGACAACTACCGCCAGGAAAAACAGGCTGAGAAACGTGCCAAGCTCGGACCGAGACCCGCTCCGCAGGGGGCACAACCGACCTCACAGAAAACCGTTCCACAGGCCAAATCGCAGATCGCTCCGCCGGCTGCGCAATAAACCGTGTGACTTAATAATAAAAACTTATGGATATGAAAACTATATTACAAAAGCATATTCGACATTTTGCGAAGGGCTTAGCTAAGAGCCTCGCTGTCGCGATATGTCTCTTCGCGCCCCGGGTTGCGTTATCGGCAACGGATTTTTATCAGAACCAAATGGAAAGGAGCAATAGTGTACCGACGCCTGAGGTGTGGCAATTTATGCGGTATGGCGGCCAGTCGATTGACTATTTCAAAGGGACAGCTTCGGTAAATATTCCGATCTACACCTATAAGGATCAGGATTTCGAGCTGCCGATCTCGATAGGTTACGGTTCGAGCGGGTTTATGCCTAATGAGCAGACGGGCACGCTCGGGATAGGGTGGTTCCTCAATGCGACGGGTTATGTGACAAGGGAAGTCAGGGGATGCCCCGATGAAGGTTTTCTTTTGAATACACCTGATGGTTCTGTTTGTGGATATTATGGTTTTTATTCATCCAACTACAATCCTTCTTGGCATGATATAATTCAGGCCCACGAAGTGGGATGGACCGATGGAATGTCTAATGCGGGAGTGCCTTTAAAACACCACAGTCTCAAATTTTATTTGTGTGGTGAATCAGGAAAGTATCCGACCTCGGTTTATGAATCGGAACCCGACCTGTTCCATTTCAATTTTTTTGGGCATAGCGGGTCATTTATGCTTGGCCCGTTACATAAAGTTTACGTTTTCGATACCGGAACCCCATCGGGGGAGTATAATGTAAAGGTAGAACGCTTAGATATGTATCCGGGGATTACTACAAGACTTAAAATAACTATTAAGACAGGGGATGGGAATACGTATATATTTTCCAATGCTAAGTATTGGGATTTAGATTTCTGTGAATCTATACTCGAACCAGAAGAAGATGAGGATTTTCCCCGAAGAGATTACTCCAATATTTTTCCTTTAACCGAAATAGACGCTCCCAACGGACGTTCTGTAACATTCGGATACTCGGATATAAAGCAGATAGATCTGCGCAAACCATCTGCATCTATTAACGAAGCAGGAGATATCCCTGAGTACTATTATACGCCTACACCTCGATTTACCGCGGCCAATCAGTTAATGCTAACTGGGGACTATAGCGGAAAGGGCCAAGGTACTCAAAATGTTATAAACTTAATGAATATAGATGTCGATCATAAGGTGCAGATAACCTTTGCCTATAAGGATAAAACCAAAGAAATAGCCAGATATCATCCTGTAAGCGAGAGCGGCTATTGCGAGCGTCTTAGAAATGCGGGAATACTCGATTCTATAGTAATAAAAGACAACTCGTCAGGCAGGACACTGAAAACGGCAAAGTTCACCTATGATACGGCTACTTTGGGAAATCCGATAACATTCCTCAGATCGGCAGACGTATCCGGCGAAGGACGATATTTAATGTATTATTATCAGCATGATGGCCCTTTCCCATTCCAGTATGAAACCGGAATGGACCATTGGGGATACTATAATCTTGAGAATAGATTTGGTTGCCGTTATTTAATCAATCCAAACCGTACGCCGGATTTTAATCTGGCAGTAAGGGGAATGCTGAAAACATTGAAATATCCCACTGGAGGACATACGGTTTATGAATATGAAAATAACAGATACAACAGAGGCTCAGGTGCGGATACATTGGTAGGAGGGGTAAGGATATGTAAAATAACCGATTACACTAAGGATGACGACCCCTCGCCAAGCGTAAGAAAATTTGTATATGGTCCGGGGGTGTTGTGTGCCGAGCGTCCACAACTTATTTCCGAAGGTATTATAACATTAACCAAGGAAAGTGATTGTACCGCGTATAATACATTTCCGATTGCCGCGCCCACGAATTCTGAAGAAGGTTATTTAAGAAGAGTACGGTTTATAGTTCCTGTTTATTCCGGTTTCTCCAAAAACGGGATGGATGTTTGTTATCCTTACGTAACCGAAATCAATAATGACGGATCGTATGCCAAATACAAATTTACTTGTAGAGAGATTTCAGACATGTGTGATGGCTGTCACTATACGAAATTTTATGATTGGCAGGAAAATGGCGGCATGACACATGAGGGGGAACCGATCTGTGCACGGAACGGTATATTTCCTATTAGAGATGAATCGTATTATCCACTTACCGGAGGACTACCGGCTCAAGTGCCGGATGATTACAGTATTTACAGAGGCAAGATATTGATCAAAGAGATCTTCGATAAAGACGGTAATCGCCTTCAGAAGGAATCTTATGACTATGCGTTCCTTCACGATGATATAGAATATATATTAGGATATGGTGATTGTGATAATAATGATAATCATGTCAATTCGGTTAAAGAAGGGGTCGACTGTTATTATATGCAGGAAAAAGCCGTAAAGGATCTTCCGGCTAAGAGTATGACCAAAGTGAATTACTTCAATTCGGGAAGGGATTCCGTGATGACGACAACTGCCTATGAATATAATCAGGAGAGGCAGCTCATCAAAGAGAGCACCGTAGACAGCCGAGGTAACTACATTATTACAAAGACATATTACCCTGGGGATGTTAAGTTAAACGCCGCCCTGCAAGACTACTCGGACATGGCGACGAGTATGGTTAATGCCAATGTCGTCTCGCCGCCGTTATTGGTAGTGAAAAGTGTTGATGTCGACCCCAACGTCAATGTCAATGTGATTGCGGCGAGCCGTTACAAATATGGCGGCTCTTTGCAAAAACTGATAGAAATTGACAATACCGTATTTACAGCACCAACGAACATAACGAACGGGATACCGGGCGAAGCGGATTTCAAAAAAGAAATCTCATATCAATATAACAACACTGGGAATGTGGTGCAGGTCATTGACAGAAACAATATCCGTACGGTCTTGATATGGGGATATGGCGGTTTGTGTTTGGTGGCCAAAGTGGAAAATGTTTCGGATGCTGTTTTAAATCAAATATCTACCGTTTTGGGGCTCAACATCGCTACTGCCACATTGGCAGGAGTTTTGACCGATAGTCAATGCACTCAACTCAGAGGGTTATCCGGCGTTCGAGTTACGACATATACTCATATTCCGTATGTAGGAGTGGCATCAATCACCGATCCTTCGGGCCGCACGGCGCGTTATGATTACGATTCGGACGGGAGAGTGACAGCCATTTGGGACGACCATAATCAATTAGTTAAAAGTTATCAGTATAACATAAAACATCCACAGCCATGAAAAAGATATCATTGCTTTTAGTTGCGGTCTTGAGCATAAACACGATCTATGCTCAGCAGCTTCTCTCTTTTGATCTTGTAAGAACGGTTAATAGCGGGGGTGTATATTATACCTTGAGTGGATCTCAAAGTGGGGTAACGTATAAATTAGAGAATTTAGATTACACTGGGCCTGCTGGTGATACGAAAATCGGCACTGGCTCTCCGATCACATTTTTTGGAGGCACCGATGTTAATCAGATGCATTATGTAAAAGCCACTCTGGGGGATCAAATCCTCTGTATGGATCCGGCCTGTGGGATGGCTGCGTCGGGTTTTGTGCACCCCGGGACCAATTGGGTTTACACGAAGACCTACACGGCGGAAGATGGGTCGACGTTCACGCAGGATCTAACCTATTATAACGGCTTGGGCTATCCGAATATGATAGTGAATTTCGGGGCATCGGGGGACGGGAGCGAGAATATCATAACGCAGATTGTATATGACAAAATGCAGCGTTCGGATGCGCGGAGCTATTTGCCGGTTCCGATTTCTGCGACCAAGTCGTTGGAGGGAGGGGGGAATACAAATCAGGACAGGGTTACCAAGTGGATGGATCATGCCCGGCGGGATCTATATGGCTACGATCCGGTTTATGGAGAGAACGAATATCTGTTCGCCTACACGGAGAAGGTTTACGAGGCGTCGTCGTTGAACAGGGTGAAGGAGGAGTGGGGCGTGGGGAAGGCGAAGCGGGATGCTAACGTCAAGACGACCTACGACTATGAGGCGAATAGCGCGAGCGATAAGGTGCTGATGCTGACGGTTGACGTGGACAACACCATGAAAGGTCAGGGCTATTACCAGCCGGGCACTCTTTATAAAACGTGCGTAACGAACGAGACTGGTTGCACCACGCAGACATTCACTGACTTGCAGGGGAAGACGATCCTGACACGCACAATTGACAACACGAACCCGAACGCGCCCAAAAATGTCGACACCTACTACGTTTATGACGACAAAGACCAATTAAGATGGGTTATCAGCCCGGAGGGGTCTAAGTTGTTGACGAGCAGCAGCACATGGCAGAGGGACTCGCCTTATGGCATAGATTACTGCTACATATATAATTACGATGGCCGGGGAAATGTGATCGAAAAGCGTATCCCCGACGGGAGCCTTGAAGAGATGGTCTACGACAACAAGGATCGTTTGGTGGCCAAGCGAGATGGGAACTTGGCGTGGAGGGGCGAGTGGTTGTCTTACAGTTATGACGTTTTCGACCGGTTGACACAGGAGTGCGTTGTCTACAACCGGACCGACAGCCGGGATGCGATGCAGGGTTTTGTGGATTTGGACGCTTCCTACTTTGTCGTGGTTCCGGGATGGTCGGGGAGCTGTTATATCCGGCGTTACTGGTATAACGGCGATGCGACCGGTCGGCCCTTGGATTTCAAGGCGGTAGCCGGGATTGTATCGGATGGGGATGTCGACACTCGTTATAAGGGATTTAAGACGTTTGAGGAGGATGCAATATTGCAGGATGACAACCGTGTGGTGGCCTATTATGACCGTCAGTTCTACTACGACTACAAGGGCCGCCTAATACAGACAGTTGAGCAGAACCACCTTGGGGGGATCAGCCGATATAGCACGAAGTATGATTTTGCAGGGAATGTTCTGGCGACACATGAGGAGCACACTGTTCCGGGGCAGTCTGACCACACAGTTTTGACGACCAACACTCTCGATCGGCGTGGGCGGGTGTTGTCGAGCACGGTTAGCTTGGACGGGGGCGCGCCGGCGACAGTAAGTACGGACTACGATCCGTTGGGGCGTGTGGGTGCCAAGAAGTTCGGGAATGTATCCAATCCCTACTCGGATGCGGGAGGGGGCTTGGCCCCTGCCGCGACGGATCAGTACGAGAGCTACACGTACAACATCGACAACACGCTGAAGGCCTACGAGTCGCCGCAGTTGAAGATGGACTACACGTATAATCCTGAGGGGACGATAAGGGTGTGGAACTGGAATTGGTATAAGTCGAGCACTCCCGGTAATCAGTGGTTTAACTTCACGTATGACAAGTTGGGCCGGTTGACCTCCGGCAAACAATATGGGGTCTTGTACGGGGACAACTCGGAGCAGGGGATCAGCTACGATGAGAACGGGAGCGTTTTGAGGTTGCAGCGGAGGTACAGTGGGGCGC
>Ga0123354_10021447_pt1 | contig 10177 bp, 6 predicted proteins | sample TergutLab28metaG_2_FD_97872 | JGI IMG/M metagenome (GOLD analysis project Ga0123354, IMG submission 97872) | Labiotermes labralis P4 segment gut microbial communities from Petit-Saut dam, French Guiana - Lab288 P4 | ecosystem: Host-associated > Arthropoda: Insects > Digestive system > Gut ...
AATAGTAGTATTTACTGTTGGAACTCCGGCATACTTCAAGGTATTGCCGGAGTTCGTAGTGAGAAGATTATCTTGAGTGGCGTAAGTCGAGTTCCAGCCATTGGTTATATTAGTAGCTTCTGTACTTGGAATAGCGAAGCCCCATTGGTTACAGAAAGAAGTGGAAAAGACAATAGGCGCAGTGATAGGTGCGGCAATGCCGCTCCCATCACTGTTTTTGCCAATCTGGTAAAGCGCATCGGCTGAAGAATCATTAGTCAGGTTACCGGCGGTTCCGCCGTTAGCGGAACCGCTCGATATAGCGAGGGTATAACCAACCGGACTATTGGTATTTACTGTTGCAGTGAGTTTGCCGGAAGAAATACGGCCACTGCCAGAGGCGGTGACGGAGACTCCTACATTACCCGAAGTAGAAAGAGTCAAGTCTGGCATGTATGTTCCGCTGGTGTCGGCATGGGTGGAAGACTCAATGGCTGGACAGAGTGTAAAGAACGCCATGATTACCAGATAAGCTATGGGTAAGCCAAAACTGAGAATATGTAATGCTTTCTTAATTTTGCTTCGTTGAACTAAGTCTGATCGTTTGTTTTTTGATAAACTTGATTTATAAATCATATTTCTCATGTTTATAATATATCTCACATTTATTTGAAAATCAAGCGTTTCGTATACTTTTTTAAATTATAGAAAAAGTGGCTTAATACAGTACAAGTTTTGACGAGTAAATGTAGATCGTATTATATTACCCCGGCAGGCAAAAGTTGAGACTTTTGCCTGCCACCCCTAGCGGAGCTAGGGGATTACGGTGACAAGCTCGTAGATATAGTTAATTGCCGCCGTAATATTATACATTGGTTGATTAAGTAATCACGAGCGGCTTGGTGCTCTTGTCCTGAAACTTGTGGTCATGCGGTATCCAGATTTCGTCAGCTTTTTTGTTATTTTCTCCCACAAGCCATTATCTTTCGCTCTGCTGTAAAACGTCCAAACTGTGTGAAATGGCGGGTAGTCATGGGGCAGATCGCTCCACCTACAATGAGTTTGATGTATATATAAAACGGCATTTGTTAATGTTCGCTTTTCCCATTTGGTACGGTTGCCATAGCTGTCTTTACGTATAAATAATGGCTCAATCAGTGCCCATTGCTTGTCGTTCAGGTCTGTCGGATAACCCATATTTTTTTCCTCTTATATAACTCAGTATACACTATTCGGCGCAGGTATCAATATATCAAGCACTTTTTCGCTGAATGTTGTATTTCTTACAACAGTATAAGGACTTGACTCAGTTATCCCCATTCGTCCCTGTCAGCCCCTGTCCCGCCCCTTTGGTTCTTGGAGAGTCGTTTTATTCTATAACCTTTATCTATGGTTTATGTTAGTGTGGTCAAATTAACGAAAGGAATCAAGTGGAACAAATTATAAACAAAGATGCTGAGACTCGCTTGCTAAACTTAACAGAAGTCTGCAAACGGCTTAGTATTGGGCATTGTGGGGTTTACAATCTTATCAACAAAAGAGCCTTAAAGACAGTCAAAATTGGGAGACGGCGACTCGTAAGTATGCAGGCTTTGAAAGAGTTTATAGAGTCTCATGGAGAATAGGCCGAACTTCGCCAAACAATAAATAATCTCACAAAAAGGCTGGACATTTTTCGGCTTTTGAGTGATAGATGTGTCGTCCGTCATAAAAGCAATAGGATGATGGCGGACAAAGCGAATAAATATGGATACAGAAAATATATCACCGTTAAAACATCATAAACGCCGTTCCCCAGGCGAAGGCTCGTTGATACATCGTAAAGATGGGCGCTGGATGGCGAGATTTATGGTAGTCTGCCCGGATGGAACAAGAATTCGTCGTCAGATCATCTTAAAAGATCGCCAGCAAACGCTTAAGCGGATGCGTGAAGAGATGGCCCTCGAAGATAAAGGCATGTCAATGTTTCGTGATAACCGGACGCTTGAAGAATATTTGGAATATTGGCTTGAATACATTTCAGCCCCGCGAATCCGGCGAAATACACAGTATATCCGCACATTGCTGGTAAGAAAGCATATCATAAGTGAAATTGGGAAAATACAATTATTTGCATTAAGACCGATTCATGTACGGCAAATGTTGTCACAGCTTGAAGCCAAAGGAGCGGGTCAATATACACTGAAACGGACGAAGCAGCTTCTTTCCACAGCTTTAAAGGATGCCATGAAAATGGAGTTTGTGAACCGAAACGTAGCGGAACTCGTCGATACGCCCAGACACCAATACAAAGAACGCAACGTATGGAGCAAATCCCAAGTACTAAAGTTCCTGGACTATCTTATGTCTATCGATCATCGATATTATTCGCTATTTTTAATTCTTTTTAACTACGGTCTACGCAAAGGTGAAGTGCAAGGATTACGATGGCAGGACATTGATTTCGATCAAAACGTTATCCATATCCGGCAGGCAATGGCGGAATATGGAAATACTATCCTGTTTGACCTTCCGAAAACACCGGCGAGTGTGCGGGATTTGCCTCTTCTGCCTAAAATTCGCGAAGTACTCCTTAAGTATCGCGTGAACGCCCCTAGTTTTGCTGATGATCTACTTTTCCATAGCGAACGCGGGCATCCAGTTAATTCGTGCAGTTTGCGCAAAACTTTCAAGAGTCTCAGCCGGCATGCAGGATTACCCGAAATATGTCTGCATGAGATTCGGCATACAGTAGCGACTTTGCTTAACGCTAGCGGAGTTACCCTAAAGGACGCGCAAGCTATTTTGGGTCAAAATGATATAAACACAACATTTCGAATATATACACACGCCACTAGAGAAAGTAAAACCAATGCGATGAACACCCTAGCGGGTTATATGGCGTAAAAAACCTCTGTACTCTCAAAAGGCGTTTCAATCAAATAATTCCCCGAGAGATCTACGTGGCTTACATTGTTGAATTGTGTCTTTACATCTGTTAGTGTATATCTATAATGGAGTCACTAATGGAGTCTTTTTTACAAAAAGACATGTGCTGAGCTCTTTTTATAATACTTTACCCCTGTTATTTTCACACTATGACATAGGCGGAATCAACTGTCAAGCTACAACCTCAAGGTAGCGTGTATACCAATTTCACCACGCGCGCAAAGGAATCTTAATAAGTATTATAGCATACAATTTTAGTAAAACCAGTTGTTTTTTGTTGCTGTCACCCCGGTTATTGCTGACGAACTACTTTTGGTTATTTTGCAAAATGCACCAAGTATTATAATCTTAGAGTTATGGTCTAGTTGTTTGTTTTGTATGCCTTTGTCTATCTATATTTATCTATGAATGAGTCTCAAATGGAGTCTTGTTTATGAGATGTAAAAAAGTAAATGAATGAGTCTTTTTATTTAGGTCATCATAAAAGGCTTAGAAAATAGTGTTGGCGCCAAATCAAGAATATGCCGTAGCATTAGAGTGTGGATATTAATTTCTCTTGTTAATTAGCACATCTTAATCGTTTCTACCTACGTAATTGTATATTCCCGCGCATGCGGGCAGCGATTTTCGCGTGAGGCCACCCGTTCTCGCAGTATGCAGGCAATGAATCTCGCAGTATGCGGGCAGAGGTTTTCGCTGTTCGCGGGCAAGGCCCGCGCCCCATGGATATGATATTGAGATGCTATCGCAGACACGATAGGTTTGTCAATGTGCGCATCCGGTGCGTCAGCGCAGCAATGATAACCGCCGCAGACGCGCCGTCTGGCTGTAATGCATAAATGTATCCGAACTAATCTCGGTATCACATTGGTTTTATCGCGAAGCGTGAGTGTTTATTTATGACGCGCGTTTTTCAGACGCAGACAGAGCGCATGTACCACATTAACGGTGTCGGCGTTTCCCTAATACCATTTTATCCCATCCGCATGAAGTTACTTCGCATATCAAAAAGCAGCCTATCGGTTGGCCGCTTTTTTTAGCAGAATTCTTCCTAGGCTTTGCTGTCAGTTACAAAATAAACGGCTGACAACTTTTATGAAGAGGTATTATCTATATTCTCACCCGCATGGAGCAACTCATGAAAGAAATCTCCACGACTGTCTAGCTCGGTAAAGGTTCCCTGTTCATATATACGGCCATCCTTCATAACTACTATCTGATCGGCGTTTCGTAGAGTGGAAAGCCGATGGGCGATGGCGATTATTGTTTTGCCCGATGATTCTAAAGTGCGCATCACGAGTTCTTCCGTGATGTTATCCAGAGCAGAGGTTGCCTCATCCAAGATAACTATATTAGCTGGGCGAAGGAGAATCCGAGCCAATACAAGGCATTGTTTTTGTCCACCGGATAAACCCTGGCCATCTTCGCCAACCAATGTATCAAGTCCGTTTTTCTTTGAAATCTCTTCGTAAAGACCGACACTTGATAGAGCCTCTGTGAGCCGTTCATCTGAGAGCTTTTCTGATTGGCCCAGCAACAAATTGTCGCGTATTGTACCGGAAGGAACATAGGAATCCTGAGATATGTAAGCGACAGCATGAGAAAATTGATCAATACTCATTTGGGTCGTGTCTACGCTCTCAACATAAATATGTCCGCTGGTAGGGTTTAGAATTCCAACTACCGCCTTAATCAATGTGCTTTTTCCACAACCTCGAGGTCCACAGACTCCTGTAAATGAACCTTTAGGAATAGTAAGGCAAACATCATTCACAGTCGATTTTTGTTGATCATAACCTGCGCTCACGTGATCAATAACTACTTCATCATTATACGGCACGCCTGGTGTGTCCGATCTAGTGAATATAGAATCAATCGGTGCGCTAAGATCGTCAAAGACGATACCGAGTTGTGTACTCGATTCATTGAGTTCATCTCGGATTCGGTGTATGTCCCTCAACGGGGTGATAAACTGCATAAATAACAAGTAGAGCGTTAAAACCAAACCCGCATTAGCGCCTTTTGCAACAAATCCGGCTGCAATGATCAAGACAATAATCGTAAAAATATTTTCCGAGAATGTCTTCGCAGCATCGAATAGTCCCATTGCCTTATGGTGACGAACTTCGACAGCGGACAATTCCATGGCTCGCCGCGCTACACGATCCGCCTCTGATTCGGCAGCATTCAACGTACGGATTACGGGCTTACCACTTAGCATCTCAATTGTCACACCGTCTAGAGCTGACTTGGCTCTTCCAATAGCAACCCGTATTCCACCCTGGCTGCGTAATTGTGCTTGGGTTATTAACGTGCTGGCAATACCTGCGGCTAACAGAATGAGTCCGATCATCCACTGAGACATAAAAGTTGCTATGATGGCAACAGAAGCTTGCATGATAGCGGGCATCAAATCACTGAAAACAACTTTGACCGTATCAGATCCGGCTTTCGCGCCCTTGCTCATAAGTGAGCTCTGCTCACCAGTGGATTTAGTCTCATCTACACTGGTTGAAATAGGCGTTTTCAATCCATGGCTGATCTGCACTGAGCGCATAATCGCCTCGACACGAGGCAATACCCAGTGAAGAGCAATATGGATATAGACGCGCAAGGCAACGAATAGCATGAGCAATCCGGCTAACAAGCCAACCAAACCCAGAATTGAAGTTGTCGCGTTTACAGTCAGTTGAGATACAATTCGGCCAATTATAACAGACGGCAACACGACTGACACAGCGGCAATCGTATTCATAACACTTACAGAGGCTAGGATTAACTTTTGGCGCTTGTTCATCAATTTCCATAGGTTGCGAATAACTCGTGGTAAAGACGATGCTTTTGCTACCCGGCGAATTATTTCATCCTGATTATTCATTACCATGTAACCAGTCTTCGTCTTAGTTGAGGAGTTGAAGCGATTGACGTTGCTTTCCATCTTCTGTTCCTCCTTTCAGGGTAACAAACTCAATTTTTGGCTTGGCAGGCATATCATCCATATTCTGCCAATGCAATTCGAGTGTAGAATCGAGTACAGGATAATTTGTAGCGGACACAAATTGCACAGAGTTGTCTGGTAATATTTGTGGCTCAATCATGATCACATCACCTGGTTTTGCCCCATGGAATATCTCAAGTTCGGCAGGGGGTAACGGTTGCGGTGGATTCGTCATCAAAATTCGGATAAAGGCTATTTTTGTAAGTCTATCAATCGGGACTATGACCTGATCAAGTTTTCCCGTGTATTCAAGAACGCTTGTAACCTTCAGAGTATCACCCGAATGAAAATTACCGAATCTAGGCGAAACAGTCGCATAATAGCGGACAGGCTTCCCCGGTTTTTCATGAAAAGGCACTATCGCACTAATGACTACCGGCACTGGCTCTTTTTCACCACCGCGCAAAATTTCACCTTCGGGCTGCGGAAAACTGACCTGACCAACACTATCCGGGATCGTAGCCAAATTGATATTAATACTAGAATATGAACCAGTATGAAAATCTACGGATTCAACATTTTTGATTTGTGCGTAACCACCGGTTATGACTACTGTCGATGCAGCAATTTGAGTACCATAGCCAATTTCATCTGTAGTCATATCGATGAATCTTTCGCGAGCCGCCGAAGGTATAGATTCACAACCTTTCACCATAGCCGCGAACCAACTTGCCGGTTCGGCTAGATTCAACTTGCCAATCAATCGAGTTGCGTGAAAAGCTCCTGCCATAAAAACAGTGTTCATCAGCTTAGCAGGCATCCGAGCTGTCAATATCTGTGGAAATACCTGACCGATAATGAGCACTAAGATCGCTCCAGGAAAACCTATTTCAAATAAGATACCAAGGCCGGTGGGGATTGCAATATTGGTCCAAGGTAAAAAGCGCAAGGTGGGCGTTCTTGTTACAGCTGAAATTAAGAATACTGTAAGTACAACGCCAACCTGTCTAGCTGCTAAGTATTTCTCCAGCTTAGATTTATTGTCGATATACTTATGCAGCTTTACAAGCCTTGGGCGGGTAGATCCCAACTCACTCACGTCCGCCGTTGATAGTGCTACGGCGCCAATATGTGCTGCTTCTAAAAACGCGAGCCAAAGAATGGCCACAATTAAAACTATCAGCGTAGTCGTGACCGATGTAGACTTTGCAAAATCATTTTGTCCGGTGAAGATCGAACCAACGACTATCCACCCTGATAGCACAAAGACAATGCCGACAAATACAGAACGCGCTTTTCTTGCAGCTTTTGTCACAATACTTGATAGATCAGCTTGAACAGTTTCGTCTGACACATCAATATGAGACTCAACCGCAGAAACCAAGTCACGCATAAGGCGTCTATTGGGGACGGGTTTACTCCTGTCAAACATCCAGTCAAGAGCGGGAATTAAGTACGGTTCATCATTAAACCACGCAACCCAATCATCATAGCAAAGTCCGTGTTTTTCACAAACTCTCAGCAGTTCATCCGCCGCCTGTTCAACAGAGGGCGATATATTCCATTGATGCCTATGTATCATTACTACATACCTCCCCGTGTCGTTACGGTGCCGGGCGGATGGTTTCGCCCGGCACCGTGGTCTACAATTATCGATTGCATTAATCTAGTTCTGCCGGACATTGCCAATCTTAAATCCGTTTAAGCCTCCATTGCGGTATGTAAGATTAGAGTCTTCCGGCATCCACTCCAACCTTAATACCAAGGCGAGACCTCCGTGGGGAGGTGTTTCCAATCTCAGATCGAAATGGATCGCGTCAGGTACGTTCACGATCTCATCTCCAATGTAGATTGGACCTGCCGTATTCAACGCTTCGCCCAACTGCATGAAAATGCGTTGAGCGACTTGATTCCGCGACGCTTCCGGATCATGAAAGACCGTTATTGCGGGCGGCGGACCTGGTTGCGGCGGGCGGGGTGAAAAGTTCTGTGGCATACATGTTCCTCTCCCTTCTATAATCGTTCCCTCTGGGTTCGTCCTAGTATGGACATTGTTATTATATATAGTTGTATAAATTATTCAAGATATTGTAAACAATTTGTGTTCATTTGTATTAAAATTAATTGCCATTTCAAGCCATTCAAATACACGCTTGTTCAACATGTCGTTTCGATATTCTACTCTGATTCATACATGGGAAATAGTTGCGTAGAATATGGGCAGAAATCAACATATAACGATTATATTCAACATCTGTTCTAATTGCTTATCTGAAAACCGTTTGCTTTTTCAGTCGATGATAAACACAACTCATTATAAGAATCTGCCCGTTCCTTGATTACTAGACAATTGCTAGACATAATGGTCGTAAACGACGAAAACGAATATAGCCGATTTCCACTCGGGTTCGCTAAAATATAAAAAATTTTGTTGAATATGTTGAATAAATAAAAAAAATGTGATAGTCTTATGAACGGTGTCAAAACATCCCGGATTTTGGAGGTAACTATGATAAACCGTAACGAAGTGATTAAAGCAGCAATGAATCTGTATAACAAAAAGGGCAACAACAACTCAAAGTTCGCGACCAAAATTCATGTGGACAAATCAACGGTATCAAATTGGCTTCATGATGAAGCTGAAATAACTTTGAAGAATTACGATAAAGCCATAGAATTTTTTGAAACTTGGAGTTCAGAGACAAATTACATTGACTTTTACCATAACTTGTGTGCCTCTTTATCTATAAATTACCCCTATATAGAAAGTGCCATGGCAACATGCCATGAGCAACAATCATTAAGTGCAAAAATTGAATACATGCGCTTGTACAACGTAAGCGATGACTCTTTATTCGAAACGATTGATATTAAGCTACTGACCCACTATATTAGAAATATATTTCTAAAGCCGCTTCATCCTTACATTATCATGCCCCATATTAAACTGAAAGATTCAGGTGATGGTTTTATCAAGCATGACCTAAATAATTATTTAATTTTTAGAGTAAAGAGCTACGGGATCATGACTATATTTACAAGTATCGAACCATCAGATGTTACGACAATAATTACAAATATCGAGGAGTTGATTAAGTATTACAACATAAATATGTTTATCGTCTTTTCCGATAAACCACAAAAAATAAAGGAACAAAAAATTCTTTTGAATAACTTCAATTTATTTTGGGAAACAATTACTCCTAGCGAACTTGATACAATCAAATCAATTGAATACGTTATTTCAAGTCCGTCGATTATCGAGAATGATCTCCGCACATTTAAGTGCGGCAAAATTGTGATAGAAAGACTAATTAGTTACTTTTCTCTGATCCGAGACGAGATCGTGTTCAATGAGCTGATTAAAAAAGAACAAAGCGATGAGAAAATAAGCGATGCAAAATCATTTTTTGGAAGGGGATTTTTGAAAGACTGGCTTCAATATACATACCTATCACGACATAGCGTGTACTTCGAAAGGGAACGGTTACTAGAGTTCATAGGAGATAAAAAGCTTGATATGGTCCTTGAATTAAGCTGTACCAATGCATTATTTTCATATTCAATTATTGACAGGTGTGAAAAGATTCATCTTCTCTCAAGCTCAAAAAACTCAATTAGATTTTATAACGATGTATTCGCAAAACTCAGCATCGGCAAAATAGATACCATGAAAATACCCATCCATCCAAGTTATGTATCGAATTTTTACGATGAAGAATTCACGAACAAAGTTGATTTAGTTATCTTAAGCTTTGGTTTCGGAAGCCAGCTTTCAGGATTAACAGAATATATGCGCAACATAATAAACTGGTTAAAACCAGACGGGATGATTCTCATATCTTTCGTCAACGCAAACTCAATATTATTCACTCAAGACGAAATTGCATTTCCCGATACTACCTCTTATGGAATCCTAAGATACAAATCCGACTTCGATACTAATGTATTGAGTTATTGTAAACGGTATTACGCATTGGAGGCGGCCAATGAGATTTCTCAATATTTCACTGACGTAAAATATTACACATACCCCTTTGTTTCTGCTATCACCGATAACGGAACAATCGATACAAAGATAAACAGATCGGTTAGGGCACTGGATAAATATGCGGCACTACGCCGAGATCCAGAACATCTGGATATAGCCGATTATGGTCATATCATCACAGTATTGGGGAGAGGAGTGCCCACTAAGAAAAACGCACTAAAAATAGACGGATTAACTCAGAAAAAAATAAAGCTCAATGATCTTTCATCAACGCCTATTTCTCATCCTTTGGTTACATCTATTCTGAACGCGCAAGAAGTATTGGCGGACAAAGGGGTAAA
>Ga0123354_10021448_pt1 | contig 10176 bp, 5 predicted proteins | sample TergutLab28metaG_2_FD_97872 | JGI IMG/M metagenome (GOLD analysis project Ga0123354, IMG submission 97872) | Labiotermes labralis P4 segment gut microbial communities from Petit-Saut dam, French Guiana - Lab288 P4 | ecosystem: Host-associated > Arthropoda: Insects > Digestive system > Gut ...
ACCCGTTGCGCTGACCACGTGACACCCCTCTATCCGCAAAAGTTGGCACTAACTTCGCCGACCGGCGGCGGCCGCTGTGTCGGTATAGTTCGCGTGCGGACTAAGGCCACGGAGTTTAGTTTTTAGTTTTAGGTAGAAACACTAGGTTCCGCCGTAACGTTGGTAAGTACCTTACCAGACCAAACTGTGTCGTTACTCAGAAGACCACGGCACTTTCTAAATGAAGTTTGTGATTGGAAGTTGATAATGCACATTCTGTGTCAAATGAAATATGGGATCCTGGTTATTAATCGCATCGTTAGCTCGCTAAAAGTCTAGGAATGCTCACACCGTAGAAACATGTGGTACCAGGTACCCAGTTGATTGCTCCATCACGCCAGGAATTTATGTATTGACACTCCTTTCGCACCGTGCTGGCCCCACCTGTTTGTCAAATACACGGGTGTCAGTTGTTACTTATGTCTACCGCCAACCGCGAGAGAGTTGGTATGTTACCAGTCGGACGTGTTCGGTCTGCACTAGGTATCACGTACAAGAAAGCTAGACAGGTCTTGTAATCCCCTTGAGATACGTGTAATTGAAATTAACTGGGACTAAAGCGATCATACGCTGCACATATCGTGATTATAACCTCAAAAATTACCCTAATAGTGGTACAAGAGTTAACATCTGATTACACTCAACAACAGCTGAATTGTCCAACAAGTAGAGTACCTTTCTCAGTTCTGTTACGCAAGGTGTAGGCAGCTTGGACTGCAGTTTTCAGAATGGACCTAAATTTCAGGTTGACATGTCGTTTTCCGGGCCCGTTCTGTGTAGGATGCCGGGTTAAAGATATCAGTAAATAAACGCCTCCCGTTTGCTGTTGACCACATCCTCCACACATCAACGTTTCAACAAGTCTTCCTTTCCCACATTACCAGCATGAAGTGCGCGCTGCCTTGAATCGGATATCTCTTGGTCGGATTAGTAGTCCCATTATCTTGGCCGCCCAAGTCACCTGACCTCACCCCACTGGATTTATATTGCGGGGATTACTGAAGAATGTCATGAATCGCAGTTCGAAATTGCAGGAACTGAAGGAGCGCGACCTTGCTAAATGAGGAAAGGACATGAATTTGACTGGGCGTTTGTAGGGTAGGAAGCCGAGAGGAGAGGAAACGCGTCACGAATGTGCAGCACAGATTGCCAGAAGACACGTGACAAGACAAAGGAATTTCGTTTGGACGTCTGCCGAGCAACACAGGAACCATATATTGTGTTCTGTTGACCAGTACGTACACTTGAATGTCACGTCACCATTCCACTATTTTGTGTACTTTGAAATACATGCTGTCTTTAGAGTTATTTCCTGATCCTTTTTTGCCCTGATTCTGTATAGAAATTCCGTACCTAATCGACAGTAAGCGCGCTGCATCTTCTTTGCGAAGACCAACCGTTTCATGCTGTGTAGAGAAATGCAATGAGCAATAATCTTGTTTGAATTCACTTTGTGGGCAAAATGCGGTTTTTAATGTTAAGGCAGATGGTTCGTATATTTACCACTGCCCTTTAAATTGCTCGTTATTCTTTGAGGCGCAGAAGTTTAGATGGAGATGTTATGATAAACTGTATGTAAGGATTTGGAGCTCGCTGGTGTATGAGTCGTGTCTGGTGCTGTGCCTGTAGACGTTGGAACTGGGCCCAGATTCGAACCAGTTCCTCCTAAATACAAGATGCTGCCGCGTCACGAGTCTTGTCAGTAGATGCTGTGGTAGTTTTTAGTCGTTTTTTTACGAAGCAGGAAAAGCCTGAGTGCAGACCACGGTTAGTTGCTGATCGTCTGCCTGTAACTTTGCAGACTGTCAGCAACTAACCGTTTGTCGAATTATCGTGAAACTCAGTATAGGAGTTGTACAAAACGCTATCAGGCAAGTGTATGTAAGTTTCTTGAAACTCGACTGATGAGATTTACTGAAGAAAGTAAATTAATTTATACCTGCTCTTGCCATGCTTTTGATCGATGCGGGTGCATTATGGTACATGCACACAAGGTCTCGCAGTGTTGTTGGGTAGCTGTGAGTTGTATGGAAATGGGTGCGTTGAAAACCGTGCTTTACTGCAGGGCATGATTAATATTTTGTCACTATCTTGTACGCTTTTCGTCCGATTTAGGTAGAGTAGATGACAACAGCAATTTGTCTAGGGAATGTGAATTTCATAAACCGTGGCACATTGGGAGCCATATTTTACAGAGGGGCGTAAAGGGGCTTCTGTCTTACTTTCCACATTTATTGTTCGATTTGGGTGAGGCTGGGTGTAAGAGATCTGCACATCGGGGGCGAGTGGTGCGGTCGTCCCTCACAGCAGATTCCAAGGGGCGGCAAATAAAGATTTTAAATGATAAAAAGTGATTTTATTCGAGCAAGTTTTAATTGAGAAAAATAAAAAAGAAATTCAATGAATGTTTTTGATTTTTAAGCTCGTAATTTCTTTCAGGGGCGTCCATTGTTATTGTTCGCTCCGATCATCAAGAAACTAGTTACGCCATTGCTGCACAGTATGTCGTTGATATCCGTGAAAATCTGCAGAGGGAAGGCCATAATTTTCCCGTGGGCATAAATAAAATTAATTTATGCGTGTACCGCGAAACGGTGTTATATTTTAAAATAAAATATGCCTTGGTAAAATCCATTTGCTGCGTCACGGACTACCATATTTGTACTTTTATTATTGCATAAAATTTACAAAGTAAGTCCCCTTTGTTTTGTCCAGAAAGTGTACGTGGCCCAGAATAATAATATCCACGTGCTGTACATGTATCGTGGTAGCAGGCGATTTGGAAGCCTGGTAATCTTGACAGTTAGGACCTTACCAAGATGGCTGTCGTCGGTGATACGACGTGGTTCGGTAGATAAGCTGTAGTGCTGTGTACAGAATGATGGTAAAACAAACACACAATATTAATGGCTGTGTCTCCTAAGCAGAATAAATTATTGCTACAATTCTTGGTTCATTTTACGGCTGATGCTCTCCCACGGCGATTTTCAAAATTGTTTCCTCGCGTGCCACTGTCACAACACACAAGAAGTTCTTGTACCGCTGTTAACTATAAATATTAATGGATACTTTCAGGATACTGATCTTCCGGGATGTTTCGCTGGCTGTCAGGTTTGAAGTCTTCAAATCTGTCAACCTGCAAAACAACAGCGCTGTGGTAACTCTAATTTCGCATTTTCTACGTTCCTAATCGAAAGTGATTAGACAACAGAGGAGAGTCTGTATTTATATTCGAACAGTAAAATAGTAGACCTATTTTGGTAAACAATTTATAAATGCTTTTCTCCACATTAAAAACATTTAAAACAATTTAATAGTGCAATTAACGGTTTAAATTTTGATTATTGAAAACAATCCTAAATTTCTTGGCGTAGCAACAGGCGACCGTCCGAGTACCGCCAGATAGCACTCGTACCACCGTGTGAAAAGCACTGCTGTACCTTTTTTTTTTTACCATGGCGCAACAGCCCCCAGTGAGACAAGGTGTCCTCGTTATTGAGGATTAATGATCACACTCAGACACACCACACTCGGTAGGACTCCTCTGGACAAAGTGATAAGCCCGTCGCAGAGACCTCTACGTCAACACACGCAACACACAGAGACAGATATCCGTACCCCCAGCGGGATTCGAACGCACAATGCAGGAAGCGAGCGGCAGCAGACCCACGTCTCAGACCGCGCGGCAAATGGGACCGGCGCTGTAACATTTACTGTCTGATCTAAACGTACGTCCCGTCATGATGCACCATCTGCAACCTGACAGACACCGACCCTGACTTTTCCTTGGAAAATGAAGAGCAGCAGCTGTAAAAGTAACTCATGTTTGTTGTTCCAGTTCGTCACGTGTCCTTCGTTATGATCAGTTCACATCCACAGTACTTTTTTTTTTTAAACAGTTTGGGATGCCATCTAACGCCAGCATGGTCTTTGAAATTCCGTGCGGCGATCAGAGTCCTTGGGGAAGAGCTCGTGAATGAAGTGGGTATTTTTGTTGAATCGTGACGCTAAAACTTAAAATTTTGAGAGAATTGTAGCAGTATAATATTCCATTAAGAACATGCAGCCATGTAACATTTATTTACTTACGTAGGGCTATTTAAAATCATCGTGCGGCTTATTCCTGAAGATGGAGACGGTAGATTTCCCCGAAACACCCTTACTCATATAGCCAATTACACTATGTCAGACCGCAGGTTCCAGGAAAAAGTTTTCTTCATTCGTCACCAGCATAACTGTCTTCTTGTATTGTCACTATGTTGTGTGTGTGTGTGTGGTAATATACGAATCGTGCATGTCTCGGTAACGTAATTACCGTTGAAAATTAGCAGGCCATATATATATATATACACACACACACACACACACAAGGGACGGCGTGATAAGTGGGTCCCTGTTACCACGGCATGGTGCGTCCTCAGGTTGCGGATAGAGGAACGACCTTCAATATGGAGGGTAACTGCGAATATATTGAATAAGCGCTCGCGGACAGCCGACAGGGAGTGGTCCTCCAGCTTGGGTTTGAGCTAGGTGCTAACAACTCACCGTAAAAAGTATCGTATTAAGAATCGTTTACAAAGGCACTTGTGAATGCGGTAATAAACCGTCGGGTTCCATAAAATGCGGGGAATTACTTGACTAGCTGAGAACCGGTTAGCTTCTCAAGAAGGACTCTGCTTCATGGAGTAAGTAAATTTATATAAGGGACGAGGTAAGAGAGTAGTGGAGAAAACTACATAATTAGGACCTCCGTGATGGATACTCTTCATCAAATATTATTCGGGTGATCAAATCGAGAAGAATGAGATGGGCGGGGCATGTAGCACATATGGGGGAGAGGAGAGGTGCATACAGGGTTTTGGGAGGGGGGACTTGAGGGGCAGAGATCACTAGGAAGACCCAGGTGTTGATGTGAGAATAATATTACGATGGATCTTCCGGAAGTGGGATGGGGTGCATGGACTGGATTGATCTGGCTCGTGGCAGGGACGGGTGACGGGCTTTTGTGTATGCGGTAATGAACCTTTGGGTTCCATAAAATTCGGGGAATTTCTTGACTAGCTGAGAACTGGCTAGCTCTTCAAGAAGGATTCCGCTGCATGGCATATATATAGTTATAGAGCTTGTTTGTGGGCCCGGTAGCTCAGTCGGTATAGCGACTGACTACGGGCTGGACGGTCCGGGACCGAATCCCGGTGGGGACGAGATTTTCTGCCCGTCCAGACCGGCCCTGGGGCCCACCCAACCTCCTATACAATGGGTACCGGGTCTTTCCCGGGAGTAAAGTGCGGCCAGGGCGTGCTGCTGACCACTCACCCCGTTCTAGTGCCGCGGTCATGGAAGAGTAGAGCTATACATCTACCCACCCTCTGGGGCATACCGGGCCTGTAACGGGGTCACTTTACTTACCTATGTAGCTTGTTTGGAGCTGAGGCAGCTCGATTAGAATAGTGAGGAGACATTGGGCTTGATGACCCAGGAATTGGGCTTTGATTCTCAACAGGGCACAGCGCCGGATCCAGCGGTTGAAACCGCGCAGCCTGTTACGTAATGCATAGCGGGGACTTTTTCTTCGAAATTAAAGCGGCCGGAACGTGAAGCTGACTTGTCCATTCATGTAGTTCCAAGTTTAGTAACGTGTAAGTATACCTCCGTTTCGCCTACGTATTATTAATGTGCTAGGGTAAGCACAGTGACAACTTCATACCCTTACCGTGGTGTGTTGACAGTTTGATTTGAAGCCGGCAGTTTGATGTCTTTGTGTACCGCCCATTGTTTAATGCCATAAACCGTTACTGGCTCTTGTGTTCAGCGATTCGACAAAAGATGCACTTGAGACAATGGACAGTCGCATAGTTTTGAATCGGATGGATAAAAAAAAAACCAAACTTGCCGTTACGCAGTGTTGTATGTCGGAATTACAAATAAAAGACACACGCTGACATTTCCAACATCTGCTGCGCCACTTTGCTTGCGTATTTTGAACGAAAAAATGGCAAATTTGCGCCGATTAGCTTCGATGTCTGTCTCCGCGTGTGATAACTGTGGTACCGCTGATGGGATCTTCATGAAGTTTTGAAAATCTTGTGCCGCTCTAGGAAATTGTTTATTCCTTGCCATATAGTGTCTTAAGTGTTTACACATGTGTCATTTTGTATCATAACCTGAAGAAACACGAGCGTAGCAGGAAGGAGGAACAAATGTGGAAGAAAATGAAAGAAAAATATAATAATTTTACATAATCTGTGAAGATTATATCGGACGGAAGGTGAAATCGTCATTATCTCATCATTTTCATTTCATTATGACCCAGATGTATAAATGCTATACAATTTCCAGTAGGTTGCTCATAGTATAAGATAGGCATGTCAAATGGAGCGCAGTTTCATCTGCTTTATTATTTAAAAAATTGCATTTTTCAGGGATTATTTTCTTATTTGGTACGATTCTAGCAATAAACAACTATAATATTGCGAAACAGCGTTAGCCGTGTGGTCATTGTATTAGTGAAACAGTTTGCTGCGACGTTTCGATAGGGTGAGTGTTCTCGCGCTTGCGCGAAGTACGATTATTCGGGTGATCAAAATCAATGGGAATGAGATGGGTAGGGCATGTGGCACACAAGACGGTGAAGGGAAATGCATGTTAGGTTTTGGTGGGGAAACACGAAAGAAGGAAACCGCTTGGAAGACTAGGCGTAGCTGGGAGAATGTCTTAAGACGGGCATTTATTATAGCGCGTTCGTGTGGCCGTTGTTGACACGGAACAGTAATAAAGATTACGTATTATGAGTGTGTGTGTGTGTGTGTAGTCTTAGTCATTCAGAATGCAAAGCCGTCATCTTTGGCCTGTGTGGCGTTACCATAATTGTCCACATTATCGCATAAACGGTACGATTTAAAAAAAGGAAACCATTGAACAGACTTTGTTTGTTTGATTTTCTCTACAGCTTTTGTCTGAAATATTTCTCATTCGAAGAATAATTCAGCGACATATTATCGTAAATGTATGTAGGTCTCCACGTGAAATACCGTTATTATTTTCAGATGTTTATAACACTTGAATTTTCTGGATAAATTTTCCAGTTTTCCTCTTATACTAAGTTTCACGAAAACCCTTCCAGTGTGGGCCGACCTGTTCCATGCGGACAGACAGACGCACACGACGGAGCTAATAGCCACTTTTCTCGAAAGTGTCTAAAAATGAATCGTTCAGAAATAAGGCGGGTTGGCTTGGTCTACCTCATCTGCCTGTGGACGGGGGCCTGTAACGAACTTTTGTGAACACGGTCATGAACGTGCGAATTACATACCATGCGGAGATTTTCTAGACTAGCTGAGGAGGTATACACGTTTAAAGAAGGACTCCCTGTGCTTCGTTAAGCTCCACCCTAAGAAGGCATATGCGGGAGTGGAGGTATCTCCTAACAAATTATTAACCTCAGCACAAGATGGAGTTGAGTAATGATGAGCTACACGCTTTTTCTGCTTTACGTCCGACATCCCTTGAATGTGAGGCGTCAGAGGCACTGTAGGTGCTTTGGAGAAGAGAAACGTCCCCAGCCTTAATGTGGAATTGAATCCTGATTCTATGTGGTTCCACCCGCGAATTAGTCGCTGCACTGATTGAAGTAACTGTACTTTTTTTGTGAGGCTAGAATTTTGTTTCTAAATAAACCTATTATTTAGACGGTCGTCCTAAAATTATTTCGTCTAAATGCTGTAATTACCTTCAGGAGACTTTTTTTATAAACCGAGTAGAGTGTTGTCTTTTATCGAGTTTGCATAAATGAAGAAAATAAAACAATGCGGGAATGTCCGCAGGGTATAAGGCTTCTGGCTCGTTCGCTTTGCTATCCTATTAGGCTGTTCATCTAAACACAGTCGCTGTGTTTATTCCCCCCTCCCGCGCCTTGGCTAATACATGTGTGTAAAGGTTTTCAACTGTCTCACCAGCCTTTCTGGCTTAGCTTTGTTCTTCTGTCGTCATCGGCGGGATGTCGCATTTCTTGCACTTATCTCGTAATGGGCGAGATATCCAATTTCCTGTACAGTACTTGTCTTGCAAATGTCGAAATGCATAATTATGCAGATATAATTGGCTGTTTATTAAGGAAAATACTCCTGATGGCCATGGCGCCACGCGGGACAGGTCTGTCGGAGTTTTTCTCGAGGCACTGGAATGTACACGTACAGTTTACTGGTCTTGAGACGGATGTTACGGTTGATTGGATCAGTTAAACTTTCTAAATTCGTAGAATCGTCATTGGTAAATGGGAAGGACTGTGTGTATGTAATGCAGGCCTACATATACACACGAAGTTGTAAACCACGGACGTGAGGCAAAAACGATTACGGACCAGTTTTAATACTTATAATTGATGGAGTCCAGAAGCTGTAGCAGCGTCTCTCCCTTCGCGTGTAACAAGCCAAGAACACAGGATTTTCTTGAACGTGATCCTGCTGAGGCTAACAAACACCTGTGCACACACATTCGAGTCGCGTATAAAAATCGGACCACATAAAGGCAGTTTTACATGAAGACCAACACGCATTTCAGAACGCATATCAAGCGTAACTTGCTCAGTACGAGTATATCGGAGCAGATCATGTTTCAGACAGAACTTGTGAAAAAAAAAACGGTGACACAGTTCGTTCCGCGGTGCATGTTTTACTTTAAGTTCTACTGTTTTTGAGATCATTACACAACAGGAGCGAAAGCTGCGTAATGGATGTTACACACAAATTGTTACACACACACACACACACACAGACGCGCGCGCGCGCACGCACGCACACATACATCATTGCATGTTAACCAGCAGTTTTGAATGAACGTATGGACCCAACTAAGCTTCAGAAGCAAATTTGCTTTGTTTTGTGCCGAGGAATTTTCATTACGTCACAGGCCACGTGCCCGATAAAGTTTGAACAGTTGAAGGAAGTGTTCGTATCTGTGTCACATAGGATGCAAGGGCACGACAAGGAAATGGCAGTGTTTGTGCCAAATATTTTGAAAGGCGTGCGCAGTTCACTGTCAGCAGGAACTGTTAAGTCAGCTGAAAGCTAGACGGAGGCGGGAAATATTCAAGAATATTTGGCAATGTGTGTACAACCTGTCATTGTGGTGCCGTCAATAGTAATCCGGCGATTTAGTGATTTTTGTCCTATTTTAAATAAATAGGGAATTTTTCAACTGATTTTAATAAAAATCCCCAATATGAAATTGCATGTGAATTCATCAATTGGGAGCCGCGCTGGTACATTGAACGACGCACGGACAGACGGACGGACAGACCAAAAATCCGATAACATTTCAATCGAAGAGAGCGTTTCTTTTGGCGTTTTAGTGTTACCGGTAACAATAAAACATAAATACTTAGGTCTTATGTAAATTGCCCGATATTTTTGCCCGATTTTAACTACCTTCGATGGATTTTCCAACAGATCTTTATGAGTCACCAGTATCAAATTTAACGGAGTTTCTTCCAGTGGGATCCGCGCTTGTACATGCGGACAGACATTGCGAAGGTAATACGCGCTCTTTGCATCTGTGCGAACGATCTGAATGACAATCTGGAAGTGACTCACCGTTCGCGGTGTTCCTCCTGTAATTATAGTTTAGTAAGAGAGCAGCATTCTTGACATGTTTACTGAAAACACTGGAGTTTTGTATGGCGATTCCAACGTGTTTGAGCCTTATATGACCATTATGAGGGAGACGATTTTGAGCTTGCAGAAGAAATTAGGTTTTATGTTGATCTCCGTATTAAATCACCCAGAGTGTAAACTAGGAGGAAGTATACATACCCTAAAGGAAAATGCAGAAGCTCTAGTAGCTGCTACTAGGGAGATTGGACTGGAAGTAAGTGCTGATAAAACTAAGTACATGGTCTTGTCTCGAGATCAGAATGCAGGACGAATTCAGAGTGTGAGGAATGAAAATAGTACCTTCGAGAGGGTGGAAGTGTTTAAATATTTGGGAAAAAATTTAACAAATCAAAATTCTATTGCAGAAGAAATTAAGAGCAGATTGAAGTCAGGAAATGCTTGCTATCATTCGGTGCAGAATCTTTTGTCTTCCAGGTTGCTATCCAAAAATTTAAAGATCAAGATATATAGAACTATAATTTTGCCT
>Ga0123354_10021452_pt1 | contig 10176 bp, 5 predicted proteins | sample TergutLab28metaG_2_FD_97872 | JGI IMG/M metagenome (GOLD analysis project Ga0123354, IMG submission 97872) | Labiotermes labralis P4 segment gut microbial communities from Petit-Saut dam, French Guiana - Lab288 P4 | ecosystem: Host-associated > Arthropoda: Insects > Digestive system > Gut ...
AAATGCCAACTTGATGCAACTAGGTAATTTTATTGATGTATTCTTAGCTCGACATGTTTCGGGTACATACACCCATCATCAGGAGCATTAGATGTTGAGTTGCAGCATATGGTTTTCTGCACCAAGTTTTTGGATGGGTGGTGGTCTTGAGAGTCGCTGCGTAGGTCATGTTTACGGTGCAGATGGTGCCATGCTGCTCAGCACCATCCGCACCGTAAACACGAACTATGCAGCGGCTCTCAAGACCACCATCCATCCAAAAACTCTGTGCAGAAAACCATATGCTGCAACTCAACATCTATTGCTCCTGATGATGGGTGTATGTACCTGAAACATGTCGAGCTAAGAATACATCAATAAATTTACCTAGTTGCATCAAGTTGGCATTTCACTTTATTTTATGAGGAAGATGCACGGTCTAACAACCCTCAAGTTTTTTCTATGTTTGTCTTCCTTACTGTGTTGGCTGTGATGTTAAAATGAAGAGTTTCTTCACTGAAGAAGACTGCAAAGCACAAGCTCTGACATGTGGTTCATACTACTGTTGTGTTACACCTTTAATGTGGCATATCTTGTAGGGTTTTGTTCTGTGGATGTTACTGGCTCAAGGAATGAACACTGACTAGAGTATACAATAGTACACAATCCTCAAACCAATAATGTTCCATAAAGCAGCACTCTTATAAAATATGTCATATTATAAACTGCAAATATAGTGACATGGTTCAGACTCAAAGTCAATTAATACTAACTGAATGACTTAATCTCACATGCCTAATTGTGACATCCTACTGTGCCGTAGTCATATATATATAGTAAGCACAATTGTATACAGCACTCATTTTTGGTGTTTTCTACCTCCTGGCTAAAACACAGTCATGTTCAGGCAGTCTATCAATTACATGTAAACCAGCACTTTGTAAGCAGGGTCAGTTTAATAGCTACGGGATCCCACATCATTCCACCAATCTTGAAAATCATGAAAGTATTTAAAATACATGCATATTATAAAATAAGATTTCAATTATTTGTACTCTACGTTAATTACTGCAAATTTTGTTTTGCTATCAAGCTGTTACTTTAATCTTGAGTTTCTTTCATAATCTATTTATTCTTAATGATAACATTCTTCAGCATAGATAATGACATCCCTACACACACCTGAAGGCATAAGGGGCAGTGGAGGTACAGTTCCACTCATTCTTAACCTTGGCACTAGTTGGAGGGGAGTGGCACATTCAGCACAAAGCAAAAGACTGAGTAAAAACTTGTAATTCATGATCTAACATGGATGATGTTTCAATGATAACAAAACGTGCTTTTATGAGGCATGTTCATGAAAAAACACCCACATATTGCCTGACTGAAGGAATATCTTGCCCTAGCCTATAATTATACATATCACAGATGATGGTCATGGAGTACACTTGTAATTTGATTCAGTTTCAAGTGGTCCATCTTCTCTTGCAGTTTGTTTTGTGAAAATGACTTCACATAACAGGCATCTTATATTCTGTGTGATTCAAAAGGCTTGAATCTTCTTATAACAAATTATGTGGATTTCTGTTGAAGGAGAAATTTAATCCATGTTGTCGTTTAAAGAAAATCTGTCCGGCTTCATTCGGTGAGACTTGTCAGTGGTTAAAATTTCCCCTGAATGGGTTACAGGCCCAGAGCAGGGTAAGTCCAGTGGTAGGATTGCTACCTTTAGCCTCTGGACTGGCATGTATGGTGAAACAGTTATACCGCTGTGACTTGGGCGTCATTTCCTCATTTGTGAGAACAGGGTATACCATGAGAAGGTGAGGATGACTGTTGGGTAGGATAGGCTATAGTATTATGCATCACTACCCCTTATACAACATGTAAATAGAACGCCTCGAAATAGATTACCCAGGGTAATGAAATACTACTCCCCAACTGACAGAAGGAATCATGGTAGACCTTTGAAGAGACTTCTGGATATGTGAGACTGGAACGGGCCAACAAGTGACCCAACTCCATGAAAGATATATGATGATGACGATTATGATGATGATGATGATGAAATTTAATTCACTGAGTTGTATAAAAAAAAATCACAAATAAAGCACTGAGGGACACATCATGCTGAGCATAAAGGTGATATAATTCTGAATACTTTTTCTTGTGTAGGGACTGGTATCAAAAGGCAGTGAAACACAACTATTTATAAGCAATTACTTTATTTCTATACAATATAATAAGTTGCCCTCAGGCTGCCATGACAAATGCACACATGGAAAAATTGTATTAGATTCATAAAATCAGTACAAAATGGACTGAGATCTCAATCTTACAAGTATGTTATCCCCAAGAATCTTTCATTGTTTAGTAACCATATACAGTTGCAATCAGTTTGATTTCTACAGAAAACTCATTGTGTAACTGCTGTTCATGTAACTAAATTTTTATAATACAAACAGTTCTTCATGTTGATGTCCAGGTATGAAGCTAAGACATGCATTTCAATAGAAAAACTGTGAGGTAGGTGTTGTATATAGATTTCTTGCCTCATTAATATATTTGTGGCAATACAAGGTAACTTTATTACATATCATTTTGCTGCTATTTTGATAGGTCACTTGCTGTATTAAACTGAAAATATTTTCCCTTTAAGATCAATGATTAGATAGCTAACCATTTCTTCAGCTGTTAAAATCAAAAGATGTTCCAGCCTCCTAAAACCATTTACATATAGCTCCCTCTAAAAGAAAATATCATCTTACTTATAAGTATAATGTTAAAACTGATTGTAGTAGATGACTGCTTATGTGGAATAAGATCCTATGGCAATGCATATGCAGTTCCCCTTGTTTTGAAGGCACATATTGCCTTCATCTTCAACAGTTTATAAATAAAACTGAAGAAATGCTTGCTACAATTCTATGCAGAATTTTGTACCCCCTGTTTTTTGCTTAAAATATTAAGATTAAAATATACAGGCCTTTAATTTTACCTGTTCTTTTCTGTGGATGTAAAAACTGGTATGTCACATTCAGGAAGAATATAAGTTTGGCATGTTCAAGAATATAGTGCTGAGGAAGATACTTGGTCTTAAGAGGAACAATATAACAGGAGACTGACAAAATCTGCATATTGAAGAACTGCAAGATTGGTACTCCTCACCAAATATTATAATAGTGGTCTGCTCTGTCCCCATTCACTCCATTCCATTTTCTTTTATATTATACCAGCCTATAATTTCTTATAATATGTTATTCTATCCTATCTAGCCTATCTTATCCTACTATATTCTATTCTAGCCTAACCTATCAAAGAGGATGAAGTCCGAAGCATTGTGGTATTCATGGCAGGGAAGAGGAATGCATAAAATGTTTTGATGGAAAACTTGAAGGAAGGGGACAAGTTGAAAGCCACTGGTATAGATGGAAGGATAATACCAATCTTCATGTTGGAGAAACAGGATGAGGGAGCGTGCAATGGACTGATCTGACTCAGGATAAAGAAAAGTGGCAAGATCTTGTGAACATTACAATGAACCTTCAACTTCATAACACGCAATGGATTTCTTGACTCACTATCTGAGGAGCTATTAGTTTCCAAGAATGAGTCTGCTCCAAGGAGTTTGACAGTCGAAGGAACTGCTGTACACACACATCTGACATTTACAGTAGAGATGACTTAAAGGAGAGAAAAAATATACAAGGCAATGTGTATGCACGTATTTTAAATGTTTTGTTTTAGGAGTGGCATAGTCCAATGATGTTATGTTTCCAATTGTGTTTGCAGGAGTGGATTAGTAATGTTCACATTCTGCATATCTGATGTTTACATTGCCCATTTACAGTGCTGTCTAGGCATAATGGTAGGTGAATTCTCAGGCCCCCATTACTTTCACTTTTCCTCAAGAAACTTTCAGAGGCAAAGTCAGAGGTTCAAACCAAATGGTATAAACCGTACATACAGATGAGAGGAACTTCATGGTTCAGGTACAAAACCTTAAAGAATGGAGTACATTTTTGAAATGCCACCATACATTTATGTGGATGTACTCACAGATAAAACTAGTTAAGTTCATGAACCTATAATTAAAGCAACATCTGCCCCAGCAAAGTATTTTTAAAACTAACATAGTATTTGCTTCAGCATTGGGATAAAAAACCAATGATGGCATTAATAGATTACCACATGTCAGATGGTTCACTCATCCCATAAATGCTTATGAAGAAGAGGCATATATCCACTTCTCCTTAACCATAGCATTGAATGCAGTGAACAGCGTCATTCACTAGTTGCTTATCCACCAACCAGAAACACCAGTACAGACAAAACCGGGTGCCAGATGTGCCCAAGAGCTGGTCTGGGCACTTTTGAAAAGAGAAAAAGTTCTTGCTCCTGCCATGTTCAAACCAAAGCATCTGATATGTGCGAGTCACTATACAAACTAGGCTACCCCAACTCGGCATTGACAGCTGCAAATATGTGGTTTTGATGGGTAAGACTACAACACAACAATCAAGAAAGATAGCAGAGTATAGGCTACAATAATACAGGCAACATTAAGCTATTGGGCTCCATTGTTACAATGAATAAAACAGGTAACTCACAAAGTAATATTATTAATGGATAAAACTTGTGCTGAAAACCAGCACAACATGTTCTGTGATGTTGGTTCGGGTGAGTGACTTCCCACTTCGATCCTGTACTCTGTTGCTGGGTTGGGTATGATTGATCCAAGAACAATACTTAAAAACATCTCAACGCTCAAACGCATCATAATCAGTTCGTATCACTGTAGTTGGTTCTGTGTAATGGTCACTCAACATTTCATTGTCCCTTCACAAAACTGTAGCATTCGCTTAATCTAATAACACATACTAGAAACACATTAGTAATTACCACAATCGTTTTATATTACAACGCAACAATAAAGATTCCATACGAACACACAAAACGTGGAGTGCATATTTGATATCGTACCGAAACCAACATATGCATATCAACTGCCACAACACCAAACGGATTAATTAAAAATGCAGTGTATGTGTTGATCGTCATCCATAATTGCCACTAAATTTTAAAAAGGCGCCATGTTGTCACAGAACACAGCATAACAGAAGCTGAACAAAGGCCCCACGCACGTATGGCTACAGTACTGCAAACGTGTGTAAACGGGATGTGGCCATTGGGAACAAGTAATCCGTGGCACATGCACCGAAGTTTTTCCCCACGAATGGTAGTGATCTCGTGCATAAGACACTTTTTTGCCCTCATTTACGATCTGTGCCTCAGAACCACGCCAACTACGTAGGAGGAAACACCTACGAAAATAAATCTTACAATGAACCTTTTTATAACCCGTATTTACTTCTCCACACATTTCCGCCAACGATGGACAAGCTAATTAGTTGGTTAGCTTTATTCTCCATAAATCCAATCGAAATACAATTTCATGTGGATGTCGAAATAGTCATTATAAACTACATAAGTTAACACGTAGATGGAACAGCTATTAATAAAATTTACTTAAAGGAAGAATATAAGTGTTGTCAAATAAATTTATACACATACAGATTTAACAAACAATAAAAGAAATAAAATAAACGAATAATTTAATTATTAAAACTACAATATCAGCAATAATTAATTACCGGTAAATTCCCTGTACTAGGATTGCTCAATAAGTTCCAGTCAAAGTATTCTTGAATAGTATAAAATGAACCTTCCAAAAGAAACTTTTTTGAGGCTGATTTAAATTTCCTCATGTCACTAGATAAACTTTTTATCCTTGGAGGCAAGCAATTGAAGACCTTAATTCCTGAGTGATACACTCCCTTTTGTGCCTTAGACAAATGCACTGAAGGCAGATATAGGTCTCAGCAATGTCTTGTATTAATAGAATGTACCACCGAATTGGTTTCGAACATATTTATGTTCTTAACAACGAAGAGTAATAAGGAAAGCGTGTACTGTGAGTAAAGAGGTAGAATGTTTAATTTTTTTAACAACTCAAGCTAGGATTCTCTGCTTCCAGCATTCATCATAATTCTTATTACTCTCTTCTGTAATTTAAAGATGGTATTACTGTAGGTGGAGTTACCCCAAAAAATTATACCGTAAGATATGATGAGGTGCACACTAGAAAAGTAGATCGTTCTTAGATTCTCCAAGGAAATGATGGACTTCAGAGACCTGATTACGTAACATGCTGAATTTAGTTTCGAAATAAGTTGGTCTATATGTGGTTTCCAGGATAGTGTGCTGTCTAACGTCAAACCTAAAAATTTAGTGTAGTATACATTATTAATTCGATTAGTTTTATAATTTATATTCATATTAACTGCATAATTAGTTTTTGACATAAACTGTATATAGTAAGTTTTGTTTAAATTCAGTGATAGTAAATTGTTTCTTCTCAAAGCGTCATGAAAGAAATCCCGACTTTCTTAATCCGGTACTGATAGACCTATTAAGGAAAAGCTTATATCTCATAATTTCAATTTTAATCTTGTAGTTCATTCTCAATGCTAATTTATTATGTTACATACTGCATTGTTTTGCGGATTATATATTACCTTGTTTTCATGCGTATCTTCCTGCGTTTTTTTCTTTATTGTGTTAGCCATATTTGTCAATTCCGCCTTCACATCTCCAGAACCCATGTGTTGCAGCGGGTAGTGCGCCGCCCATAGTGACAGAGTTAAAGTGGCGCAAAACATATACTCTAAATGAATAAATATTTCATAACCTCAAAAGCTTCTAAACAATTGGGCCAAAAAAAAGAGTGAGTTTTATAAAAGACTTCGGCTTACGTTAAAGTTCACACTTTTTTGTACGGGATGTCGTAGTTACTTGCACCGTGTGCCAGAAAAAGTAGCTACGCCCTTGAACAAACAGCATGCTATTTTATACATGTTCCAGTTTAATCCATGTACAACAGTCCACGGAGAACTTACAGTTCACACTGTTCTGGGTTGCTGACGATGGTGTATGGCATCTGAACTCTTTTTTTTTTTCTTCTTCTTCTTCCATTCCATGTATTTAAACATAATGCTTCAGGTTTGCATCTTCCAAAAAAACCGTACTGAATGATCACTTTGTATATTGTTATCGATCTTGGATTCCCGTAAAATTAATAAATACGACATATTTGAATGGCAGCGTAGAAAATGAGTTGCATCTTCACTACACATGCAAGACACTAGATACATACCTGATCACTACAACCATTTCTTCTCGCTAACAGTAGCACTGTATTGACTAAGAATGGTATTTCGAACCTTCCGTTTGCTGTAGAAGGAGTCTGTATAGACCTAGAAGGAAATTCTGGGTAATACAAACTGGTTACTTTGTAAAATCATATTACAATCCATGAATGAAGGGCAAGTAAATCATGGATAGTGTATGGAATCGTAACCGTTTAGTACCTTTCGTGGCGCGTATTGCGTTTGAATGCATGGCGTGCTGCACATTTTACCAAGTCTCTATGTTTAGTACACGTGAGCACTGCTGGGGGAAACTTATGGAGTTTGTAGCTAGCTGTGATCGTTGAGAAGTATCAACACAGAACGTACTCTGCATCTACGATTCGTGGTGCTGGGCATGGGTGAGACGTGCTGCATGGTGTTGCGGTTTGGAACCATGTGAGTGGGTTCATTGCGGTGATGTGTTGATAACTTTTTCACGGGCCTGCCCTTTCTTCGAAAATAAAGTAGGTAGTTTTTGTGGCGTGTGTATTGAGTGCCATGTGTGTGACCTGTATCAGGTTATCAGCCGTAGGCCTGCAAAAATATCCGTGTTTCATGTTTTGTCAAGGAAGTGTTAGTAGTACCGGTGGACAAATACACGGAAGTGTTGATGCTTTTCTTTCGATGCAATTTGCCGTGGTTGATTAGTCCTTGTTGCCGAAATTCGACTTAATATATTAGTTTCAGTAATTGGCCTTAGAAAAGCATATCGATTAAATACGACGTAGTCAGACTTGTAACTGTGTTTGTAGTCGTATTTCCTGTGGCATGTGTAATGTAGTAGCAGTTCAGGAAAAAGTAAGACTGAAAGATGTTGAACATTGGTGGTTGAAAGTGTGTTACCTTGTGAATTGTAGAAGTAGTCAGAAGGATGGTAATATTTAATCTTACGGAAGTAGTATAAATCTCCCGGTATACAAGGAAATAATGCCGTATCGTCAGGTCCAGTTACGGAGTAGTCTGCTGCCACCAATAATGGGGTAAAACAAGGTAGAGGCAGGAAGCGTTTGTGTTTATCTGCATGACTGCTAAAAAAGCAGGCCAACGTTTCCAGCAGCAAGTCTTAAGTGTGTTGTGTAATTTTTTTTTCGATCTTACGTTGCTCAGTACAGGCCACATAAGTGTTATATGTCTGAAGTATTTTTGCCATAATTCTGTATTGGATAACTGAATTTTGTCAGTTTCTACACATAAATTGAAATTGGTCAGACTTCAAACATAGTTGAAGCTTTTTTTTTTGTGCAAGTTGGAGAATAAATAAATGTCTAGAATTCTACCCATGGGCTGATCATTGCTTTAGTATGTGGATGTCCGTTGTCTTTATGTTAGCTGTAGAGGTTAATTTTATTTTCTTCCATCGTATTTTTCTGTTTTTGGAAGTGTGGTTTGTAACATGCATTAAAAAATATTCACAATATATTCAAGTACTTATTGCTTCCAGACAGATGTTGGGTCATTGACTTCTTACTCTGATAAGTGGATGATTGATTCCCTCTTTTTCCCTTACAACTAAGTCCAAACCTTCTCTCCATTTGTTACAAGGATCTATTTTCTAAAAGTGGGCTTGGGGGATAAAGCAGTTAGTGTGAAGCTTACTACTCACTGCTGTCAAGCAAAATTAACACATTGCTGACTGGATGGCCCTTTAGTTAAATACCCCCAGTTTGTGGATATTTTACATACTTCAAATATTCATCCTTGCATTCTTACCTACAGTTTGTTTGGTTGATATTTCTGAACCCAGTACTGAAGAAACTGAATACAGAGAGTCCATCTGCTACTAGTTGACTTGTATTTCTCAAAACAAGACCCTCTGTCAAGCAGAGCAACAAAGAATTTACAAATGTATCTAATTTCACTTCTTGTAGGATTCTCCTTCTCCTTCTTGGCCTCCCCACTGGAAATAATTTTGTCTACTCTGTGTCTTCTGAAATCCTTGGAGAGTCTACCTGGGGTATCGTGTTTAGGTGCCTTTGGTGCTGGTTGCTTCACTGGTGATTGCAATTTATCAGAACTGGACTTGATTGAATTCTGGACTTCTGATACACAGAACCTTGCTACCTCATGCAGGAAGTTCTTGTACTGTATTGTTTGTTTGTGTTTAGTGTTTTGTACACAAAGGTGCATTGAAGATTGCACGGTTTAGCAGATAAATTCATCTGTTTTTAGTTTTCCCCAGAACTGAGTCAGAGCTGAGGTACTTGTCAGCCCCTTGTGCGCCTTCATGAATTTATTGTACTGGGTAACAGCATAAGGTTTCTTTATTTCCAGATTTGTTTTTCTGTCTCTACTTCCTGTTTCACTCTTGTTCATTGTTATTGCATGCTTATCATTTGCATAGGTCTTTTGTCATTCTAAACTTGGACTATTATGTCATTCTTCCTCTGGTAGCCTGTATAGTGCCCAAAACTCTACCCTTTCTGTCTAGCAATGTTTCGGCCAATCTTACACTATTATGAAAATTTTCTTGATAGATGTGGTGATTCTGGCCTGGATTTCTGCCTAAAAGTGATAATACTATGTCTTCAAACTTCTGCCCTTCAGCTTTGTATCCCATGCTACATATGTAACCCAATACTGACTTGCACAATATTTTCATCACACTCCATATTTGTTTATTACCTTGAATTGTATGCCCTAATTCAACCCCACCATGGGTTCATGGCTTCATCAAATGACAATTCTTGCTTTGGGCTGAAAAGTGACCAGAGTTCTTACATGGGCTGTATTTTGAGTAGCCTCCCTGCATCTTGTGTTTGCTGGCTTTTTTTGGCATCAGAGCTTTATAGAGTATTACAGTCTTCCTCTTACTGTTCCTGTTTCAATTTAACCTTAAAATACCAACTAATTGCACACTATTTTAATACACTTTGTAAAACACACGCAAAAATACGTAGGTCTAATCCATTAAAATTTATATCACTCCTACATGTTTCAATCCTAAAGG
>Ga0123354_10021454_pt1 | contig 10175 bp, 5 predicted proteins | sample TergutLab28metaG_2_FD_97872 | JGI IMG/M metagenome (GOLD analysis project Ga0123354, IMG submission 97872) | Labiotermes labralis P4 segment gut microbial communities from Petit-Saut dam, French Guiana - Lab288 P4 | ecosystem: Host-associated > Arthropoda: Insects > Digestive system > Gut ...
ATAGAGCACCTGTACGGTATGTAACAAAAACTTGGAGTGTTGTTCTATTAAATAAAAAAACACATATACTGCTATCTCAAGTGTATTGTGTATGGCAAGTTGTTAAAACCCCGACAATCATTTCGAATAACACTGTATTTATTATGTTGTTGTGAAGGATAGGCCCCTTCCATAGCATACTTTTCCGATTGTGTTTCTGTTCGAAGCTGGCCGAATAGAACGGTGGAAACGTAAAAAGTTCAGTAAATGAGCATGCTGTGTTCAAGTGTTCTGTGTTTCTGGATACTATAATCGACATTCATTAACTTTCACAACAGGTTAATGGCTGCCGAAATTTTAGAAAACTGTAGCTTGAGGTTTGTTAACATAACTGAATGTCAAAATGGTTTAAAATAAGGGCGCTCGAGTTTCTCAAAGAATGTAGGAGACGCCTCAATATTCTAGGCCCCAGAAGGGTGTCATTGAAAGAAGTTCCACGCTGATTACCTCCAAATATTAGGCGCAACTCTGTGAAATTGCTGGCGGCAGCCTGGCTGCTGGTAAGGCCTCCCATTCCGGTAAGGTTTTGTGCAAGGTGCCGGACGAAGCCCTCAAGGCTGGGGTTGGGCGCGGGGCTCACATCTTCACCTCGTTTATGCTCAATTGTCTCCAAACGCGGGAAACGGCGAGGTCATGGCCCCAAAGCGGGTCGAAGCTCCATAGTAGAACAAGAAGAAATCTATGTAGTAGCGAAAATGGACTCTTCAGAACTGATTGCTGCGTAGGTGTTCAAGAACACGTTAGTCTTGCTTTGAAGCGATCTTTGGTTCGATAGAGTTTAATCTCATGTTTTTAAACTTCTTGAAGAGTTTAAAATGATGTAAGCTCAATACAGAGGACGATTGTCACTCGGGCATTGTACAGATAAGTCAATCACCTATTGTCTGTGTACATACGAGTCTTTATCAGTACAAAGACGCGTCTGTCGAGTACCTTTGTACCTTTTGACCTGTGCTCAGAACTGAATACAGATTCTTAAGATAACTCAGCTAAGCGTGGGTCGACAAGTGACACCACGGAGCAGGTTCTTAGAAGCTGATAGTCGCTAAGCTGGTTAACAGTTTGTCATCCTATTGCGAAACTGAAATGTACATAACCCATTGGTATGCTCCGTGTTCTGTGCATTAATTAGTTGCATACTATTTATTAGAACGATCAGCAAATAAACTTGGATTCATAAATGTAGGTAGGTAGATTTCCACAATTTTTGTAGGCCACGAAGACCCTTACGGTGGGTAGAGGTATAGCAATACTCTTCCTAAGACCTCGGCACTAGATGGGGGTGGGGGGGTCAGTCCCACGACCCGGCCGCACTTTACCCCCGGGAAAGATCCGGTACCCATTGTACAGGAGGCTGAGTGGGCCCCACGGCCGGCTTGGACGGGCGGAAAATCTTATCCCCACCGGGATTCGATTCCGGACCGTCCAGCCCGTAGCTCAGTCGCTATACCGACTGAGCTACCCGACCCACGATTCATAAATGTAATTTTAATAAACAGTAATCGCCGACATGTTTCGGCCACTCATATGGGCATCTTTAGGGTGGTGAGAACAAGCATACAGTACAATTATAATGTGTCTAAAACGCTCCATAGTTAAAAATAATATAGGCCTAATTTTTTTTTTCAAATTCTCGGTTGAATAATAATATTACTATTCAACTGTGAATTGCAACTTTTAATTATGTACGTTTTAACCGTGTAATATTATCGACACATAATTTTAATTGTATTCTTGTTCTTACTGCTCTGAAGATAGCCACATCAGTGGCTGCAAACATGTCGATGGCTACTGTGTAATAAAATTATATTCATGAATCAGAGCGCATTGGTTTGTCCTTTTAATAAATTTTGTAAGTTGAAGGTAAAGGTAAACGAATCCCATTACAGGCCTGCACAGGCCCTGAGGGTTCCAAGAGGTTGAGGCTCCCAGACTTCAAGACAATCGGCACAATATTGTAGTTAGGTTATCAGCCCTACGCACCGGCCGCCTTAACCCCCAGGAAATATTCCTGGTTCTCCTCCTATAGGCTGAGTCGACCCCTGGACGATAGTGCGGCCTGAAGAATTGTGTTAATGAAAAATTCCAGTGATATCATCGGGAATCGAAACTTGTAGCGGAGTGCCTTAACCAACTGCGCTACCGCAATAATAAATTGTGTACATTACCGTATTTACCAAAGCACCTAACGATAATTCGGTGAAAGGGAAAAGAGGGAGGTCCGAGGACGATGTTGCTGTAAAAGAGCTGGAAGGTCTGAACGTTTCTACCTACAGACGAGATAGATCCACTATTCTGAACGAATTTCAAACTCTCAAGATATGGACAGCGTCCGCTATAATAATCATAAAAAAAGGGTAAAGCAGTCCCATTACAGGCCCGAGGTGCCCAGAGGGTTCCAGGAAGTTACGATTCCCAGATTACGTGACAATGTCCCAGGATGGTAGTAAGGTTGTCAGCCTTACTCACCGGCCGTCTTTACCCCCAGGAAATACTCCTGGTACCCATTTCTGTTAGAGGCTCATTCGACCCCAGGGCCATAGTGCGATCGGAAGGATTATTTCAATGAAAAATTCCAATGACACCAGCTGCAATCGAACCAGCGACCTTCCGATTTGTAGCACAGCACCTTAACCACTGTGCTACTGCGGTCTCCACTATAATAGTCATATGTATTTGAATTTAAAATTCATAATAATCGTATTATTTCTTATTTGACTTATAAGAAAAAAAGATATAACACATTGTTACTGACAGAATCAAGCAAACAATCCAACCATGTGAAATAATAAAGCATATTTTTGTAAATATGGAAAAATTTTTGATTGGAACGTTATGGGTAATTAGTAAAACTGATGATCTGCATGGGCCTTAGGGATCAGAAAGAAAGACTTACGCAACTGATTATGCTAATGCGAACCGTTCAACGATTTACGAGCCTTATTTTGCTCATATTTTAATTTTTAAATTCATTGGTTTTTTTAATCTTAAATTGAGCCTGATTTTGCCGACGCTTCCATGTCATTTTTCTTCAAGTTTTTGGTGTATTGAAACCACGCTATGTGTTGGTTTCTAAACTTACCATTACCTTGAACTCCAGACAGGTCTCTTTATGACTATAATCCGCAACACGTGTCTGCAATTTGTTATCTCTTTTCTCTGAAATCCCAGGTTTTGTTGCCATTTGGCATAACAGTGGCCATCTGTCAAGGTATTCAGTGCTTGTACCACTGAAATTTCTGTGACAAATCGCATAGACCTTTCATTGGCATATTTTATTTCTATTTACGATATTTTAATTTCGTCCATGTGTTCTGTAAATAACGAAACGTTTATTATAAAAACGTTTAATGTACGGTAGATATTCATTTAGCCTATCCCAGTGGCCGTGCGGTCTACGGTGTGCATCTGAGACCACTCGTTTGCTGGGATTGCGAGTTCGAATCCCGCCGGGGACATGGATGTCTCTGTGTTGTGAGTGTTGTGTGTTGTCAGGTAGAGGTCTCTGTGACGGACCGATTACTTGTACAAATGAGGCCTGTGCCCACTAGGGCTCTCGAGCCATTAAAAAAAATCCAGTTGTACACCTTATTCAGTATCATTACGGGAGTGAAATGAAGGGTGATTTCATAGGCTGGACACGTAACTTGGGTAGTTAAACAATTAGTAAATAAATAGATAAATACATAAATACACAAATATATACATACGTACATACATACATACATTCATTCAGGCATACATACACACATACGTACGTACATAAACACACATACATACGTACGTACATACATACATACACACATAAATACATACACAAACACATACATACATACACACACACACATACATACATACATACATACATACATACATACACATAAATACATACATACACACATACACATACATACATACATACACAAACACATACATACACACATACATACACATAAATACATACATACATACATAAATACATACATACACAAACACATACATACATACATACATACACACACACATACATGCATACATACACACACATAAATACATACATACACATACATACATACACATACATACACACATACATACATACATACACATACATACATACACATACATACATACATACATACATACACACATACACATACATACACACATACACATACATACACACACATACATACACACATACACATACATACACACACATACATACACACATACACATACATACATACATACATACACACATACACATACATACACACACATACACATACATACATACATACATACACACATACTTATACACATACATACACACACATACATACACACATACACATACATACATACATACATACACACATACACATACATACACACACATACACATACATACATACATACACACATACACATACATACACACACATACACATACATACATACATACATACACATACATACACACACATACACATACATACACACATACTTATACACATACATACACACACACATACATGACACAACGACAAGGTAATGAAGAATGGAGGTGTTTAGAATATGGCTGTGTTCAGCTGCAAGTTGGATGCCCGCTTTACGAAGGAACCTGCTGCCTCATTTCGAGTAGCACGGTCACCACATCGTGTTCCGAAGTTGTGGTGACCGTCTGGGAAACTATACGGCGCCGTGGGACGCAAAATCATCATTTTGTTTGTACAGCCATAAGTACTTGAAACCTCATATGGCTTTCTTAGTCGTATTTCACTTAATCTCGTGCAAATGTGTCTCTTTTTTCCCTAAAATATTTTCTAATCGACAAGTAAATGTGTGACAAGGAACTCCGGTTATCCGGTGTTGTCTTCAATGCACGTCCGTCACAAAACTTTTTTTCAGTCATGAATAAAAGACTGGCTCAAAACGCGACATACGAGTAAATCTTCTGTCGTACCGCTTTGCATTATACTGTTATCTTCAAGGTTTCGTAACTTATCTGGCACAAAATTGTTGATAGAAACAAAGTTTAACGAATAGGGATTAAAGCCTCGTTATCTTCATGTTTTTTTCCATGTAATCTCTATAGACAATCATGTTTTATATCACATTTTCATCAGAAATAATTGTTTCTTTGTGTAAAGCTTACATTTGTGTGGGTATTTACCAGAGATCGTGATTTTAGTGCCTATAAACCGTTTGAAGCAATTGTAATGTCGCATGCATTCATGAGTTCACATAATCACGTCATGGTTAACCTCTGGGGTCGACTCAGCCTCTAACATAAATGAGTACCAGGAGCATTTCCTGGGGGTAAAAGCAGCCGGTGCGTAAGGCTGACAAACTTACCATCATCCTGTGCCGTTGTCATGTAATTTGGGAACCTTAACTTCCTGGAACCCTCTGGGCCACTCCGTGGGCCGGGTAGCTCAGTCGGTATAGCGACTGACTACGGGCTGGACGGTCCGGGATCGAATCCCGGTGGGGACGAGATTTTCTGCCCGTCCAGACCGGCCTTGGGGCCCACCCAGCCTCCTGTAAAATAGGTACCGGGTCTTTCCTGGGGGTTAAGTGCGGCCGGGGCGTGCTGCTGACCACTCACCCCCTTCTAGTGCCACGGTCATGGAAGAGTAGAGCTATACCTCTACCCACCCTCCGGGCCACAACGGGCCTGTAACGGGATCACTATACATTTTTTACGTCATGGTTAATGTTCCGTGTTTATTCTAATAACCAAGCGACTCCACCCAGAATAAAGAACAAAATATTAATAGGATAACAAGTTTCCTCAGCGGTCAAAACACATATTCTGTTCTTCTTGATTAGGATTACATATTACAGTCAGGTACCGACACTTTGCAGGAATATAAAGCCTCAGATTCTTTCCTGAAATCGGAAGCAGTATGACCCCTCAAAATTTCTTATCTGCATACTGGACTACACTATGTCAGATTCTAGAAGAATCGAATATGAAGCCACAATGCGGCTGAGAAAGGAGCACAGGAAATTACAGGTACATTTCTTTGCACAAAGTGCACGCACAAGGTGCTGACATGTCAAGTAATTATATTATGAAATTTATTAATGAAATTTGATTGTACAGTATTTTGTGTGTCTGTGCTAAAACTTGTAAGAATTTAATTTCGATTCGTATCGGTTGTTATTGACAAGACAGAGCCACTGATCCATCCTGCTCTAAATGAATCAAGTTCATACCTTCACGACATATTCACTGGACGTTCATTTCACAAAATATCATGCTTCGTCTATACGAACATCTCCCAAGGGAACATTTCCGTTCAGGTTTTAGGGATTAAATGTGCGCAGCTCTCGGATCCTCCACACATCCTGTGTGTGTACTGTGCGCTGTGCTGAGTGCGACACACTCAGCACAGCGCACAGTACACACACCACACCTGTGACATGCTGCCACACCACCGCACAACATATAACGACGTAGTTTTTACCGAATCTTAACCTAAATATAATTTTAGCTAGGCTCTAATGAAGGCTCCCTGATGATGGTCGTAGACCGAAACAAGTAGAAGCGAGTCAAAGTGATTTTAATGTAAATTTTTGGACCGTTCTCAAGTTAGCAAAGAGTGCTTTTTTTGGTGTACGAAATTTATAGATATTAAAATGCACGGTACAGCGATAAAACCCCTAATAATACTTGGTGAGGGGTACAAACACTTTTTGATTGAACCATGAGGATGGGATCGATAGGTTGATCCGAAACGTCGGTAAGAAGTTACCACTACCCTCCGCGTCATTACCACGAAGAGCGCAGTTCTCAGTACAAATACTTGTTTCGCATTGCGCAGTTTGCTTAGGCAGTCAGACGTTCATGTAAGGTCTGTTTGAAGTGGACTGTTGTGTCAGTGCCAAAGGGTTCCGAGTAGCTGCAGTCCTTCTGTCTAGAAACGTACCGATAAAAGTGAAACAATTATACAAGTCCATCTGGCGTAACACTTCAGGCCCTTTCGCCCTGTCGTCCCTCTTATTCATAAGTCCCTTCAATACAGTCGACACGTAGTTCCTATTTTGATGTGTGTTGTACCGTGCATCATTGTGATAACTGAAGAATAAGAACCAACTAGATGCTAGTTATTATTTTATTGTACTTCTTATAGGCTCAGCATGTTTCGGGCACTACTATGCCCATCATCAGGAGCTCGCGACTAAAATGTTGATTACCACATTTGTCGTCTCGTTCTGTAGAGATGAAAGCGGTAGTGTTAATGTAAAATTATGGTTCTTAGTGGTATATTTCAAACGGCCATTAACCCCCACCCCTCACACACTACATGAAAAGACCAGTCGTGCTATAACCTGCAGCCCGGACACTACTCCAGCCTACCCACACTTAGCTTCCAACCTACAGCAACCCCAAGGTATGTACAATTTCAGATTCATAATACTAATTAACACTAACAACACATCGAATTACTAATCCACTACCTTACAAAAACTCACCACACACAAAGGAACACTACGATCACCACACACAAAGGAACACTACGATCACCACACACAAAGGAACACTACGATCGCCACACACAAAGGAACACTACGATCACCACACACAAAGGAACACTACGATCGCCACACACAAAGGAACACTACGATCAGCACACACAAAGGAACACTACGATCAGCACACACAAAGGAACACTACGATTACCACACACAAAGGATCACAACTATTAAAATTAATAGAAACATGTTTTCAAGTATAACCGAGCGACAAAGAACGTCACACCGAACATGTACCACTAAGAACCATAATTTTACCTTAACACTACCTCTTCCATCTCTACAGAACGAGACGACCAATTTGATAATCAACATTTTAGTCGCAAGCTCCAGATGATGGGCATAGTAGTGCCCGAAACATGTTGAGCCTATAAGAAGTACAATAAAATAATAAGTGGCATCTAGTTGGTTCTTATTCTTCACGTAGCTCCTACTGTCTTGTGTTTCTGCTTGGGATATTTTATATTTAGCTGTTCAACTGTTTCTCCGCCTTATTTCTCGTACTAACCTCATGCAGTTCCAGAACTTCGCGTTTCCTTTATTTCTCTCATAAATTACAAGATATCATGTATTCTGTTATTTTCTCGTAAAAGGCTAGATGTTTTGGTCGTCAGTTTTTTTTTTTAAAGTACCAGTATGTACCTCGCAGAGACGGCATTCCATTACAACGAACAGTAGCATAAATATACACAGGTCTTTAGTAAAATCTCTGTTATTTTTCCAAATTTAACCGAAAAATGTTCGTAAAAATCCCAAATATGAAATTTCACGGAAATTCCACCAGTGGGAGTCGTGTGGTTCCATTCGGAAACAGACGTGACGACGTCAGTCGCTATTTGCTTTTCGAAGCGCCTGAAAGAAGTTACCTGTTTTTATGAGCGAGGAACTTGGGCCTGTACACAAGGAAGAGACTATGAGCCGAGACTTCGCAGAAGAATATGTAGCTACTAGTAGACCCAAACGCGATGAATTAATGGAAGCCTGGGGAAAACTGCGAAATAACGAGCTTCATAATTTGTTCCTTTCCGCTAAATACTGTTAGGGTGACGAACTCTAGTAGAGGGAAGTGGGTTTGGCATGTAGCATGTATGCACCAACCCCGAAGAATATACGGTACTGGACAGAATTAAAAAGTTGTATCTAACACTGTGTGCTATGATATGATTCGTATGTCACTTAACCCTTATCCTGCTAACGTGGAGAATATGGTGAGCTCGTAATAATGCCAGCAGATGACAGATGGGATTTAACTCGGCGTTTAAAGGGTCAAAGTATAAGCATAGTAAATGATCCGTCAGATGATGACGTTTCTTCGATCACGTAGTGGAAATGTGGTTATGGTCGGAAGGCCACAGTTAGGCTGCTGCCGGTTGAAGAACCAGCACTGTGCAGACCGGAAGTGACTGCGCCATCGCTGTTCCACTTGGTGACTCAGTTCGTGCTCACACAACACCGCAACATCCCGCTGCATTTTCGTTTCCGTTGGCTGAATGTCATAATCCTAAAGTCCAATAATCAAGCGGACAGTTTCTTTATTCTTTACACCTGGCTGCAGTTTATGATACACTGACATTGGCAGAATAATGTAACGGCATTACACTAGCGACAACAGGCTGCGGACTTCAGACTCAATTTCGTTACTGGAGATGTTTATATCGATATCGAAATTTTTCTTTTCGTTTAAGATATTTTAAATAAATTAAATCTGAAACACTGCGTAATGTGAAACACGTAAAACTGTCCCTGTGTTTGATTAAGCACCATATCATAAATATGTATGGTACAGTGTACGTACGTATCCAGGCGTTCTCAATCTTGACACTGGGGAAAGGTGAGTTGTAAGGCTTCTCACGACGATCGCTTTACGCCCAGAGAAAGAGTCTCTGCTTAGGAGGATGCAGGCTTCAGAACTGGTCCGGGCGTGGTGACTGCTACTGGAAAAGGGATTTTTCAGCCCACAGCTTATTTACTGGACTGACTGAGATATCCTGGCTCGTATTACACTCCTGTATCTTGACCAGTGGCCGCGCGGTCTGCGGCCGCTCACTTGCTGGGATTGCGGGTTCGAATCCCCCCGGGGCATGGATGTGTGTTGTGAGTGTTGTGTGTTGTCGGTAGAGGTCTCTTCGTCGGACCGATCCCTCGTCCAGAGGAGTCCTCCTGAGTGTGTGATTGTCTAAGTGAATGTGTTCGTGAAGTCTGGATAATGAGAAGGCTGTGGAGCCAGAGGGGAGACAAAAATCTTTGACAGGTCAGGAACACAAAATCGCTAATAACCCATAAAAAATGGAGCTAGTGATAAATGTGAGGACCTTATTTGAACGGTCCTCTGTAACCTAAGCTGAAATAAAACTTTATCAATTTTTAAGCAGCTTCTATTCACACGAAAAGTCATATGCGGCATAAAATATACATTTTATTAACAATTGTAAATATTATTTCAAAAATGTTTCGGTATCTTTTGTATCATTGTGATAGTTGAAGAATAAGAGACCAACTTGATGTCGCTAGTTATTATGTTTTATTTCACTTCTTCTATGCTCAACATGTTTCGGACATTAATACATCCATCATCAGGAGCCTGCGAC
>Ga0123354_10021455_pt1 | contig 10175 bp, 10 predicted proteins | sample TergutLab28metaG_2_FD_97872 | JGI IMG/M metagenome (GOLD analysis project Ga0123354, IMG submission 97872) | Labiotermes labralis P4 segment gut microbial communities from Petit-Saut dam, French Guiana - Lab288 P4 | ecosystem: Host-associated > Arthropoda: Insects > Digestive system > Gut ...
AAGCCAAGCCAAGCCAAGCCAAGCCAAGCCAAGCCAAGCCAAGCCAAGCCAAGCCAAGCCAAGCCAAGCCAAGCCAAGCCAAGCCGAAGTTTTAACTGGGGGCGGAGACTTGCGCGAAACGCAAGTCGACATCCCCCGGTCTGTTAGCCATTCCTGCGTTTGACCGCATCACTGGGTAACAGACACTTAAACTCTAACAGGGGGATATACTTTCGTTAACGATTTTGAAGTCAGGCTGAGGGCCTTGACTCTTCATGCCAAAGACTAGGGCCTAGGTTATCCTGGACCAAGTATGGGAGGGATAAACTTTGATTGGTTGGCTCTCTGGGTTCCAGTCCCAGTCCTCTGTCGCAAACTGAAAATATGCTACTTTGTCAGGCGCTTATGTGAAGCCGACGCTCCTGGGTCATGGGAGTGCGGGCCGTGCCCCGACCTTGCATTATAAACCCTGACATTTGCCTTACAACTGAGGAAAAATCACGGAAAACTTTATTCAGTGTAACAGAAAGGCGCTCGGTTTTTCAGTGCCGATCGCGACTGGTTTATTCGAGTTAGTCATCGCGGGTAATTGACTCGACTGCCGACCTTGGCTTACGCGTCAGGCGATGGTGTCAACCCACGGTCGGCGTAAGTTTCTGAAGATTTGCCATACTTGTTGGTTTACCTTATCAGATAATTTCGAGTCAAAGCTCTCGGTCAGGGCTGTAAAGTTGTCGGCAAACAGCGTAACGCCCAGATCCTCGTGTATCTGCCTGTTACTTACGTACCAAGGGGCACCAGTAGCGATTCGAAGACACTTGGTTAGTAACTCCTGTAACCTCCAGACATGGGGTGCCTTTAGCGGATTTCCACGCGCGGAACTTAAGTACGTCTTTGGCCGGATGAGATGCTTATATTACAGGACTCCGTTCCTGACGGATAAATCAATGTTCCTATTCAAGAGGGGAAAGAACATACCCTTTTTTTTGAGCAGCACCCTTTTTAACCTGATCGATGTGAGGTGACCAGATGAGTCGTGGGTCTGAGTTCACCCCCATATTATGAGTCGTGTCGAACTAATTGGATTGGTTCCCCGAAGTGTGGTACTGGTCGGGGCTAGATGAAGCTCCGTCCGGCACAAGCAAAGATTATGGCGGTGCTCTTAGAGACAATAATGGTAAATATCCATTTGCTAAGCCACCGTTGAAGGTTGTTGAATTATGAATCCAGGTAGCTGATGAGCAACGTCAGCTTGCTGGACGTGGGTTTGATGGCCGTTTCTTACTCGTAGAGGGTCAACTCGACGTGGTGCGAGGGTGAGGGTATGTCGTTAACATATAGACTGAAGAGGACAGGGGAGATCAATCCCTTCTGAGCTACCCCACCCCGTAAGTCCCGAAGAGATGACCTGACCGTCTGGAAGGACGCTTCGAACGTCCGACCTTTGAGGTAGTATGAGATTGTATGGACTATGTAAGACAGTAATTTGAGGAGCGTTAGCTTGTAGAGGAGGCCATCGATCCTGACGGTATCTTAGGCTTTGGCCACGTGGAGGAAAACGGTTCCTGTGATAATTTTTTCCCCTGAAATTCCTAGTTATACTTTCAACGAAGCGGGTCACCTGCAAGAACGTGCTGTGCCTGGGTCTAAAACCAAACTGCTCGTCTCGCATCAGTCCCCATTTGCTTACTACATGCAAGATGCTAGCTAGTAGGATTTTTTAAATAATTTACCAAATTTGTCGAAGAGGCTAATGGGCCTATAGGAAGAGGACAGGGCTAGATCCTTGGCCTGCTTAAGGATAGAGATCAATCGAGCGTGCTTCCATGCTTTGGGAATGTGATGTGTTCGGAGAAGAGCATTAAAGGAAGGGCGATGGGGGAAACCCTTCGCTTGGGAAGTTGCTTCATGGCCTTGTTCGGGATGCCGTTCGGACTCGGAGCCTTGCTGACCTTGAGACCACTGATGGCCTCGCGAACCTCGTCATGGGTGGTTAACTAGGATTCGCTGGAGGGGTAAAGACGTAAGACCTCAACGCCACATCAACTATCTCAATAACTGTTCGGACCGAAGTTCGGACACCGGCCGAAACTGAGTCTCCGGACTGTCCGCAAGGGCTGCGTCTTTCTCAGAGTCTGAGAGATCGATTCCCTCCGCGGTGTCTAGGGGGAGTTGGAGTAGGAACTCTCACCACACGTTTGGTCATTATCCAAAGCGATTAATATTTAAAATCGAGGGATTCGTGTGTCGTTCTCCACTGGTCGTTTCTCCACTCGCTGAGCTGACGGGTCACCGAATTCTGCAGGCGGTTGACCTCGGTTCTCAGAGCGGGGTCCCTGGTGATCTGCCACTGCCTCCGCAGCCAGTTTTCAGGCGTATCTCAACCTGAATGCGAGCCAATATCGAAAGTCTTGGGTCGTCACGCGGACGACGCTTGGGTTTACACGCTGCCAAGGCCTTCAAAATGGCTCCGAAGAAGTTCTCAGCCCAAGTGTTGAGTACCATCTCGTTGTGCAATTCTAGACCGAACGGAATTAGATATTCCAAATGAGTTTGGATGTTGGTCCAGTCAGTGCGAAAGGATGTGGGACACCCAGTGTCAATGAGAACCGGATGGTGGTCCGAGCTTAGTGCAAGGCACGAAGTCAGATACACCGGGAATGAGAGGTTCTTGGTTATTACTATGCCCAAGACTTCAGGAGTAGCCGAGTGGTTGTATGGGTTGGTTGTTGGGTAGACTGGTCCAAAGATCAGACAGGAGTTCTTGTCGGTTAATCACGTATGTTTCCATCAAACCGATTCATCGTCAGAAACAGTATACAGCACACAAGACAGTAAGATCAACATAAATATGTATGCTTTCCGGTATACACCTGTGGGTTCCACTAAGTCCTATGTCAGGCAATTCTTAGCGCTATGTATGTGTATGAAAGTGTATAAGAGAGGAAGGAAATATATGGAAAAGTAATGGAAGGGGAAAAACTGGGGGATTTACGGAGACGGCAGAAGAATAAGAAATTTATTTGGTCATATATTTTTGTAATTAAATATTAAGGAATTTTAAATGTTACAAAGGCCGATAATCTGCTTGCAGCGAACGTTTATGTGGGATATCGAATGCAACGCCCTAACGAAACGACAGTGAAGGACGTGCTGAAGGAGTTGCAAAAGAACAACATAGATGTCAGCCAGATGGTGTTGTGGAATCCAAATCATTGCCAGCATGCAGAATCGTCAAAGAAAGACAACGTTCTCATAGAGACACTGGTGTAGGAAATGGAACGCAACCTTATGCGGTTTTAGACATTCTGGACAATTGAATATATTCCTTGTATGCAACCTGTAGTGCCAGAACGAAAAATTATGTGAAATTTCATTAAATGTCACGTATCTCTTTCCTCTTCCTCAATTTGGGCATTGAATAAGGATTAAAAATATAGAATAATTTTTCTGACTTCGACAAAACATATTGTATATGGTGACTCGCCTACGGGCAGGGCGAACGTGGTTCGGTTCACATAATTGTGCAAAGAAATTTCCTTTGTTCAATCCGTCCTTTATGGTTGTCACGCCAAGCCTCGAATTCACTTCGTACCGGTGGTCCTTCCTGCTGACACAATTACTCGGAAGTTGAAGTTAACTCCACATCTTCATCTAGTGCCGTCGGTGAATGCGTGGCGGCATACCGGTACTGCACAGTAATCAACTGCGGTATTTACTTTATCGTAGCACTGAGACAGGCTAGACTGAGCCCATTCCAGCCTGCAATTCTGGAAGATTTTCCGTCAGCTCCGACAGTCACTAGCGCTCTTAATCCACATGGATACTTTATGTAACTCAAGTTTTATACATGTACAAAATATAAATTTTGAATCAACGCTTATTTATGTGATTCATATGATTCTAAAAACAAAAAGAAAATATTTCCCTGTACAGGAAGAGCAGTGTGCGTTTTCTATAGATTATGACGAATAACTCTAACAGAAATATTACCCAAATTGTCGGAACTTCCTAAAAACAAACAGCAAATCCCCAAAATTCCAGTGAAATGCCTTCTTACAGGCAGTTGACATGATGTCACCATACTATCTTTTAGTTCTAAACAACCATACACGAACTCTTCGGTTGACATAAATGATTGAATGCTTTTTAAATACAATGCTGAAAGACGACCTATCAAAATTTCATTGGTGCTTTGTCTTCAATCATTACTTTTTACATCAGTACAGTTTTCTTCACGACACTTGCATGACAAGCAAAACAACGCACTGTGAAATGATGAGGAAAGTATAAATACAATGAATACAGATGTCTACATTTCGTTTGATGTGCCTGAAAAAGTGAACGTACACAGAGCAGAATGGGGATTGTCTGATGCTGACTCACATTTCTTCCAAACATTTCTTATTACATTTTCCTTAATGACTGTGTTATTAACAGGGAACGAATGGATAGAAGTGCTACGATATCAAATAAAATTGAAACAGCAAATTTAAGTAGAATTCACCTTGGCCTAATATGAAATGACAACTGTGCACGTGCTTGGAAATTTGGAACAATATAAAGCTAAGAATGATTGTACTCACTCAAGAACGACGTTCAGATATCTGTTTGCCTTTAGTCAATTAAAGCTTTGGGAGAAGAATCGATGTGCCATAACTGTGGTCACTGTGTTTATTGTGCAAAGGGAAAGAACGCTCAAACACAATTTACATATCACAAGCTTTCATGAACTGCAGGAATTAAAAACAACATTGACTCTTTTATCTGATTATATTTATAAAGTCACGTAAAGGACTGAAAATTGTATGTCATTTAATCATGAATTGATTCAAATGTAGCGTGTAATTTCATGTTGAACAGTGAGGAATTAATTGGTACCACATACTAGCTACTGCGTTATACGAAGTTTCATATAAACTGGTATCGTTTCAATGGGGATCCAAATTATTTCATTGTAACATCACAGCGGTATTTTATATTGCCCTCAGAAGGATGAAATTGGAAAAACTGAATGACAATGGTTAGGAAATATTTGATTTTATCAGCGAAGCTGGGTATTGAGGAACAGATGTAGCTTATGTTTTTTACTCTTTGTTTATCTGATATATACTGTAATTCAGTAGAAGAGTCGCTTTCACATCTGTATTATCAAACACACATAATCACGAAACACGGTCTACAGAAATTAACTGAATGGAAACAACACTCTCAAAACAACAGACTGAAGTCACTCTTGTGTCCTTGTGACGTGTTTTGAAACATATATAGGTGTTGAGATCACCAGCCATGAAGACCGGCAATCCACCGCGGAAACAGGCGGTCAGGTTATTACTGAATTTCGAAGCCAAGCCAAGCCAAGCCAAGCCAAGCCAAGCCAAGCCAAGCCAAGCCAAGCCAAGCCAAAGTTCTAACTGAGGCGGAGACTTGCCCGAAGTGCAAGTCGACGTCCCCCTGTTTTTTAGCCATTCCTGCGTTTGACCGCATCGCTGGGCTCAGAAACAGACAACTAAACTCAAACAGGGAGTATGCTTACGGTAACGATTTTTAAGTCAGGCTTAAGTCCTTTACTGATCATGCCAAAAACTGGGGCTTAGGTCGCCCTGGACTAAGTATGGGAGGTATAAACTTTGGCTGGTTGGTTGTCTGGTTCCGAAACCAGACTGGCTCTTTCGCATGCATGATTTATGCGACGTTTCTCGGGCGCTTATGTGAAGCCGCCGCGCCTGGGAGAGGGGAGTGCGTTCCGTGGCCCGACTTTGCATCGAGTACCGTGGCATTTACCTTACTACTGAGGGAATACACAAAAAGTGATTGGATTTGAGAAAAGTTACGTTATTTATACGGGAAAATATTTGGCTCGCAAATAGCAAGAGTGACAATAAATTGGAGAAAGTCCTGAACTTAAAACAAGAAGCATCACAAAATAAATATGACAAAAGCGGTATATACCAATTAACATGCCCTGACTGCAAATTGTACTACACAGGACAGACAGGCTGAAAGTTTAGAGTCAGGTTCCAAGAGCACCTACGGGACTTCAAAAACAAAAACAAGTCAAAATTCGCCCAACAGCTTGTAGATAACAAACATCCCATTGGCCCAATGGAGGATATAATGGAGGTCGTCCACGTAACCAACAAAGGGAAATTGATGGACACAACGAATTGCTTCCATATTTACAAATAAGCTAAGGCCGGCAACCAAATTAATGACAGACTAACAGTCAAATAAAACGCAATATTCGAAACCATAAAACAAGAAAATACTTATTGGGGCGCTTGGCTCCATCGCAGCCGAACAGCTAAAAGAAGTCAGTTGTGGGAAACAATTCACCCCCACAGGAAGTGGAAGTTACACAGGGACTGAAGCCCGTTCAGTACTGCAAGAAAAAAGCCAGCAAACTCCGCACAAATGAGAAGAAAACCTAAGTAACGAAACTTTAAACAGCTACGCATGCTACAGTGTTCAAAATTAGTAGAACAAGACAAAACAACTCTTATTCCGCAATTACAGAAGTAGACAGGACGCAAGAAAACAGTAGCAGACCATAAAAAGCAACAAGCGGAAACACCCATCCGCCCCTGAATATATCTAAATACAGAAGGAACCAGCTACTAATACAAAAACAACGAACAGAGTAACAAAGAATATAATCATGGAAGCACGAAATAAAATAACACACAAACACACGTTACATGCTCAGAACACCTAATACTAAACATAAGGTGCATAATATATTACTTATTGATCAGTATGTATACATGTTGCCAACCGCAACACACACTGTAAGTCATCTGTGATCCCAAATTCTCACAGCCACATTGTAAAAAAACAATGGTTCTTAGCTTAGTTTAATGATGACATTATAGTCGAAATATTTCGCTGTAACATATAATATTAATTTATATAGTCGAGTTGAATGAAACACATAACAAAAAGTGATCATCTCGAATCTTTACACAACAGGAAGACTTCTTACAAATTTAAAAAAAAATAAAATCTATAGACAAAATGAAGAAAAGAATTTTTGTTCAATAGCAACTTTTCTGAAAATTTTAACGTTCGTTAGAAAATGTGAAAATATATGGTACACCCAAATACGGAAAACGTGATAACATAATATACAGGATGCGCTTTGAATGCTGTTTATATAAGGCAAGAGTCACACACTCAGAATATGTAGAATATATTGCTGTTTCACGTCAAAATTATTTACTCACCCTTGCCGCAATATGACGGTTACACGTTTGTTGCTTCTCTTGTTTTTCATTTGTGTCCGTAAATAAAGCTCCTGATCTATATTAACCGCTAAATTTCCACACGCAAGTAAAAACGCGTTTAGTTTTAACAAAATATATTGGCATCAAACGGATTCAACACTATAAATATTCTACAGTATACAAACCAGTAAGAAAAACATCAGAATTTATGCTTTCCGACGTTTTCGCATGCGTTCCGCTACAGTCTACACTAAATTTTATTAGCACTACCGAACTCTATGTATCGCTACAGTGTATATATGTTCTGAATGTCTATAACGGTAGAAGGGAATATAAGGAATTGTACTGGAGGGAGAAAAGTTGGGAGTGGGAGGTGCAGATACGGTAAAAACTTGGAACGTTTGTCTTAGTTACAAGTTATTCAGTTACAAATAATTGAATTATAAATCTTACATCCGCCGTTAAACTGCTAGCAGCTTATGTTTATGTGGCGTTTCGGAGCCTACACGCTGAAGAAGCGACGGAGAAGGGGTTGCTGAAAGAACTGCAAGACAGCAACATAGATGTCAGCCAGATGGTACAAATGAGAGCAGGTCATTGCTTGCAGGCAGAATCTTAAAATATAGGACGATTTTGGGCGTAGAGACTCTGGCGTAGGAAATGGAACGCAACTTTCTGCGATTTTAGACAGTCTGAACAACTGAATATTTTCCGTGTTTGCAGTCTTTTGTATGAGAACTAGATTTTATATATAACTAATGCACTTAATATCATTCATTCTGTTTCTATCCTCAATTTGAGCCTATCAGTGGAGAATAAATATGTAAGTGAATATAATCTGAAGTCGATGAAGCTAATTTTATAAGTTGACCTATCTGCACTGTGACGAATGTGTTTATTTACCCCTAAATATGACGGAAACCTTCGGCCTGTCCAACTCCTCCATTCTCACTCCAACACCATGCCCCTATGTAGTACGTACCGGTGTTTCTTGTTGCCGGAGTGTTAGCTGCCGAACGTTGAATTAATGGCCGTCGTCAAGAATCTGTGAATCTTCATTCCTACCGCACAATATGATTCGACGTTACTTTGTTTAATGAATAAGAATTATACTGTTGCCTTCACATATTCAAGGTTGTAATTCTGGAATCTTGTCCGATTGTTGCTGACAGTAATAAGCCCTCAAAAGCACAGTGGTTACTTCGTGTACCGCAAGGCTTAAACACTAAATTTTGTATGCATTGAATCACAGTTTATTTTTGTGTTGTGTATGGATATCAGAACAAAGAGCGATCATTTCCATAAACAGCATTAGCTTGTTCGTTTTTATAATACACGCAGAACTTTTAAGCGCAGAGCGATACGAATTTTTTAAAAGCCAGTTTAATCCCAATTCTAAAAATTTCAATATCATCGTCTGAAATGCTGTGGTATTCCATCAAGCTCGTGGAGAAATGTTTCAAATTCGAAAAATATTTATAATCTCTGCGATCCAGTAAATTTTATGAACTATCCAAGCTTCACCTGAAAACCCATAATGATTATCCGTGCTTGAATGATTGTAACATCCTCGCCCTGCAAACGACTTTCGATCTCATTGAATTTAGAATAAATGTCCGCCAGAGAAATCAAATGCTTTTTACATTTCTTTAGTTCATGAAGAGCAATGGAGCAACTTCTCCCAGAAACTCCACTGTAGAGTCAAAGATGTCAACAAGCCTTTGCAAGCTATCACCTCTCAACAACCATCTTACCTATGTATGCATGAGTAACTGATTAACAGTTTCATCGTTGTTCTCACACAAATTTGCGAATACTCGAGAGTTGAGAGATTTTTTTTAATCCTATTAATCGGTCTGATACAAATCATCAATGCATCGTGCAGCTCACCACTAAGCTTCATAGCTACAAGATGATTTCTATGTAGTACACAATGAACTGTTACCACATGTGGAACCTTTTGTTTGAGCAAGGTAGCGAACCTCTGTATCTACTGACCGGCGGTTGCATCACCAGTTGCCACGGCAGTGATATTCTCCAAACTAATGTTCTGTTCCTGCAAATACTTTTCCATACATCTGAAAATAGTCTCTCCTTTAGAATCGCCTTCTAGATACTTTGAGAAAAAAAAACTCGTCAGTAACACACTTGACACACGGACTAAAGTACCTTACATAAGCCATCAGTACACTAGAACTGCCAAAAGCTACCTCATCCAATTGTAGTGAAAACTTGGAGCACTGCACCTTTGATAACAAAGTTTTTTCCACATTGTGAGCCATCTCATCAATTCGACGTTTCACTGTACTTGCACTCAATGGTACCGATTTCACTACAGGATCTGGGTTTGTCTTCATCACATTTCTAATAACCTCTTCAAGAGCAGGTACAATCACTTCTCGCCGATGCAATAAAGCTTTCCCTTCTTTGCAATATTGAGGGTTATGTTGTACGAGTCTTTCTGTCCTCCTTGAAGATCAGCATTTGCAGGAGACTTGAAAAATATTTCCAAGCGTGGTCGGCTCCGGAATTTAGCTTTTAGTGTTTTGAAATAGTCAAGCTCCTTGCTTTTCTTGTCACAATGAATTCTTTCCAGGTGGTCTTTCATCTTAGAAGGCTTCATGGTATCATTGCTAAAAGTCTTTTCGCAAAATAGGCACATGGGAACTGACTCATTTGTAGGTGAAGCAATGAATCCAAATTTCAGATAATCTTGAATATACTGTCAGCATTTTTTTTAAATCTCTGCCATCGTCCTAAAAACCAGTGAAAAATGTTTGCTAAAAAGAATAATATTGTTTTTTTTTGCAGAATCCGGGTAGGCAAGAATTTGTCTGACAGGTTCCCTAGTAGGAATGGTTTGAAACAAGGAGACGCTCTATCACCAATGCTTTTTAACTTTGCTTTAGAGTACGCCATTAGGAGGGTTCAGGTAAACAGGGATGACTTGAAACTAAATGGTACACATCAGCT
>Ga0123354_10021458_pt1 | contig 10175 bp, 9 predicted proteins | sample TergutLab28metaG_2_FD_97872 | JGI IMG/M metagenome (GOLD analysis project Ga0123354, IMG submission 97872) | Labiotermes labralis P4 segment gut microbial communities from Petit-Saut dam, French Guiana - Lab288 P4 | ecosystem: Host-associated > Arthropoda: Insects > Digestive system > Gut ...
GGGTATATGGACTGGATTGGGCTGGCCCAGGATAGAGACAGGTGGTGGACGCTTGTGAGTGTGGTAATGAACCTTCGGGTTCCGTGAAATGCGGGGAATTTCTTGACTAGCTGCAAACCAGTTCGCTTCTCAAGAAGGACTCTGCACCATGGAGTAAGTAAGTAAGTAAGTAAGTAAGTGTGTGTGTGTAGCTTTAGTTATTCAGCATGCAAAGCGCATGTGAGGTATTATATCGTGATCTGCGGCCTGGCCGGCTCTACCATACTTTTCCCACATCTCATAAATGGCACGACTTTAGGGAAAAACTTTTCTATCGAGATATTGTCATAAATATCATACATCAATATGTATTCTTGTTAGATTGCAATGATGCTTGAGCCTTCTAGACGGAGTTTTGAAAAACCAAATTTCATGAAAATCTGTCCAGTGGGAGCCGAGTTGTTTCCTGACAAACGGACAGACGGAAAGACGGACATGACGAACTAATAGTTGCTTTTCACAATTCTGCGAACGCGCCTAACAATTCCAGCATAATGCTAATTTAAAATTGCCAAAACAACACTGTATTGAAACAATGCACCAATAAACTTCACCGGATACAGAATCTACTGCCACGCGTATGATTTCTGAACTCATTAATTCAGACTGTACCACTGTATACCATGCTACAAAAGCCTGACAGCCAAGTTCATGCAGCTGGTCATGCTAGACTTGCCAAAAATGTATTTGAACAAAATCTTTGTAAATTCCATGATCTGCCTCGGAAGTTGAATTCACTTCGCTGTTTAATTTTCAAGTGCATTCGCAAAATTGTGATAAGCAAATACTAGGTTCATCATGTCTGTCTGTCTGCCTGAAAAAACTGGTTTTTGGCCTACACACAATTTAAAAGATCATAAAATCAAATTTGAAAAAGCTCCACACTGAACCACACACAAATCAGTGTTAACTGATGCTGCTTGGTAAGAAGTGGTGGTGAAGATGGCAGTTATATTTCTTGAACAGGCATGATAATTCCTCAACCTGTTCTCCACAGCAGGTGTTGCTCTCAACTCTAGGGTTTTCGATTTGTGAAATTCAGTGACACAGCATTTCGCATTAATCCACATAAAAAGACAATGTGCCAGTGAATTTCACTGGTAAATAAAGGAAATAATGCTTACCATTGGTACACATCAGCTTCTGGTAATGATGATGATGATGATGTTAATATAAAGGGAGGAAGCACACATACTCTAAAGTAAAATGCAGAGGCTTTGGTAGTAGCTAGCATTGAGATTGGACTAGAAGTAAATGCTGATAGAACTAAGTACATGGTCATGTCTGGAGATCAGAATACAGGATGAAGTCACAGTATGAAGACTCATAATAGTTTCTTTGAAAGGGTGGAAGAGTTCAAATATTTGGGAACAACCTTAACAAATCAAAATTCTATTCAGGAAGAAATTAAGAGCAGACTGAAGTCAGGGAATTTTGCTATCACTCAGTGCAGAATCTTTTGTCTTCCAATTTACTATCCAAAAATGTAAAGATTAAGATATACAGAACTATAATTTTACCTGTTGTTTTGTATGGATGTGAAACTTGGTCGCTGACATTGAGGGAGAAACATAGGCTGAGGGTGTTTTGAGAATAGGGCGTTGAGGAGAATATTTGGGCCTAAGAGGGACAAAAACAAGGGAGTGTAGAACACTGCATAATGAAGAGCTTAATGATCTGTACTCTCACCCAGTATTGTTTGGGTGATTAAATCAAGAAGAATGAGATGGGCAGGGCATGTAGCGCATAAGGGGGAGAGGAGAGGCATATGCAGGGTTTTGGTTGGAAACCTAAGCGTAAAAGACCACTTGGGAGACCCAGGCATAGGTGGGAGGATATTAAGATGGATTTTGAGGAGGTGGGATGTAAGGGTATGGACTGGATTGAGCTGGCTTAGGATAGGGACAGATGGTGGGCACTTGTGAATGTGGTAATGAACCTCTGGGTTCCATAAAATGGGGGAAATTTCTTGACTAGCTGAAAACCAGTTAATGTCTCAAGAAGGACTCTGCTCCATGGATGGTTACCACTGGTATATTGACATTACAATTATTACGCCCCTAGCAACAACGAAGTAATGACACACTGCCACAGTGAAGTTCAATGATAAACAAGTTAGGCAAATTATAACATTACACTGTGGTACGTTTGCACAATCATGGTTGCCATGGAAATGCAACATTGTGCTCCCTCGCTATTGGTGACACACATATGTCACTGTCGACAGTACTGAACTCACTTGTCCTCAAATAAAGTGACCAAAATATTTGTCTGATTTTAACCAAATTTCGAGTCTCAACCAATTTTCGTAGATGTCCCCAATATCAAATTATATGAAAATCTGTCCAGTGGGACCCACACTGATACATGTGGACAGACAGAACAGGTAGATGTGATAAATTTTGTAGACGCTTTTTGTTATTTATGCAAACACTACTGATATAATACTTTCTAAACTAATAATTACGTCACAAGCCACAACAGTGGTATCAAGACACAGCACCAATTTCAGGGGCACATACCCAGCAATACTGTATTTAAAAAAAAATACACATACACACACACACACACACACACACTAAAGAAACTGTGAAGTTGTGAGGAGAGCACTGGATGAATCTTAAGGAGTTATGTTGTGAGGTGGTTCAGAATCATGTCAGACTGTGGGACTGATATTATTTTATAGCAAACAATATGGCTGATGCTTCAAATGGCAACTGAATTTGTACAGATTATTACAATTAAATTTGATTCAGAGGACACAAACAAATAAGAACCAAACAAATCTGACAGTAACAACTGAAAGCAAATTGTTTAGTGTACAATATGACTAACATATCAATTCCATTTACCGTTTTTCTGGTCTGAAAATGATGTAAACTTCAGGTTACATATTAGCTTCTTGCTCTCCACTACATTTCAATTCAATATAAAGGATGGAACTCATACCTTCTCTTTACTCTCCATGACACAGCACGTATTTTTATTGGTTACCAGCACTTCTGATGGGATGCCAGTAACAGTTCACTGAGAGAACTCTTGTGTAAGTGACTGCTGCGATGAAAGATTTGTCTGGAAATAAATAAATACATATCAGTTCCACTTAACACAGACACTCCACTCTTAATTGTTTAGAACAATGGTAGGGACAAGCATGAGCACTCAAAAATTACCTTATTTTCAACTCTCACACAGGATGATCACAAACTACTCTGGCTGACTGCAGGGCAGTAGCAGCACAGTGTAATGTCATGACCCAATGTACTGTTTTACAGACCTTAAACACAGTAAATTAGTTATTATAATTAAATGGGGTAGGAAAACATGAATACATATCTCAATGTGAAACAGCTGAAAACAACTTCTTTGTTTGGGAAATTAAATTTAAAAAACCATTTTTGGAACAAACATAATCTGTTTGAGCCATAATGCCTACACCATTAAATTAATGACATAAACACACGTTACACAAATTTAGTCAAAGTGTCGACAGAATGTGGAACAAGTCATAACACACAAAATACGGAATGTACAATACGAAAATATAAAATATTTTAAGTATTTCAAATACAATAACAAATGTTACACCAATTATTATACATGGCTAATAATACAACTTTGAGTCATTTTTACATTAAAAATTCATCAAGAGAGTAAAAGGAGTGTTTTTTTTAAGTATCTTCTAATGCTGATTTAAACTAAGCCTTGTGAAACTGCAAGCTGAACTAATGAATATTTTGATGCCAGCATAGTATGTACTTTTCTGAAAACATGAAAAGTTGCCAATTTATCTTTGAAGATAGCATTTATTACTACTATTAATACTATGTTATGGACTGGATAAATAGAGTTGCCACATTGTCCAGAATGGTTTTCAAACCACCCAACCTCTTATCCAGCTGAAGCTTGGGCCTTTCCTTAGGAAAAATGTATGAAATTTTACGTCCATATAAGCACAACTTGGGACAAACATAAAACTTCCACGACATACACAACACACTGCAAACATGTAGTGAGGTCACACTACAAACTCTAGTAGTCCAATTGCTAGTCCAGCAAAGGTTTAACCCTTAATTTCCAAACGCTTCTTTTTTCCTGCCTTTCATGGGAGATGATGTGGGGGAATTATACCAGATCCCAGTCGAATTAAAATGTAAACTTCAAGGTGCCCAAAGAATCATCAAGGATCCAAGGTTAAAGGAAAAACTGCTCTAAAATACTTTTCAGATGATACATGATTTTTTTTCCCCAAAAAAATTCATGAAGATTCTTACAACTTTCTGCAGCTTGGACAATTCATCAAGTGCATGTGGAAGCAATGGTCTTATGCTATTAATCTCCATTGCTGTCAGGTGGTCCAGTTTTGCATAAGAGCCACCAGTTTTGATGAAAGCATCCACTGATGACCGAAGTTTTGACATGCGCATGTCCCAGATGTCCTGAAAGATGAAGCAATCTACATATCTAAAGTTAACTGTTGAATAAAATATTTTTGTAACATGTTACAAAGTCATGTAGGATGGGCTGCTTGTAAGAAATCTGATGAAGTGTGATTTGTGCTCTGCATAAAGGTGTGGGCATGTACAACAGATATAGACTAAATTAAGTTTGCTTTACTACTGCTCAAACAGTAACTTTAGTAATGAACCACGCAGTAATACTAGTGGACATATCCTCTCCTATTACAGTGAGATATTTTACAAGCACACAACCAGGCAGCCCTCCCACCATCAATTCAGGCTGACATACATTGACATATCACATCACTTCAATTCCTCAGCCACCTAGAAAACTCACTTTACACCCTCTTTATGTAAAGAACACACAAAAACATGCAATGAAATTATACCAAAATATGAGCAATATTTGTGTCAAACCTTAAGAATGGTGCGAATTTCATCTGCATGTGGAATGTCTTCTGCTGCAACTCCAAGCAACAAATGGGCTTCCACCATGTAATGCTCACTTGGCATTTTGGTGAAGAACCTGTAGAAAGGACAATGCATCTTCAAAACAGCATCAATGCTTACTATAGATACTAGTAGAGTGCAGTTTCTTTTATTGGACTGTTGAAGAAAAACTGTTGATTGCATGGTCTATACTGCACATGACAGCAGAACTAAGAGTTATGAACTAGACAGGACAGGGAAGATAGTATTCATGGAACATTTTACAATTACTTGATAAGGTTCAAGGTAGTAGCAAAATCACAAACAGTCCATCAAACTTTGTGTAACAATTTTAAATTTTCCAGCTTGTTTACTTTATTCAAATAATCTTAAATAGTCATAGGATTACTGTGTATAGGTTCCTGCAGTACATAACGTTAGAACTGTTGGTTGCAGGCACATGCTATTGTCACATCAAAAGGGCTGTTAATGTGGGATTGTCATTAAGATCTCAGACCATCACCTAACATGCCAAAGTACACGCATGTACCTCCCTGTTTGAGTTTTCGTCTGCAGTTTGTTTCTTCATCCAGTTACTTCAGGGTAACCTTATTAAGTGTGTAATATAATATTGTACTGTAAGTATCTAAAGTAAACTTAGTAATAATGAAACTGTGCACCAATGTGTACACTTACTGTTACCATCTGTAAAGTGTACATGAGATATAATCTTATAGGTACTCCTGGATCCCAAATCCATGTGGCTCGGAATTGTTTCATGCTTCGGTCGTCTATACACCTTGAAGGGCCACTCACTCACCAAATTCAGTCTAAGTAAGAGATTAGGTAAAGATCTCATGCCAGTAACTATGAAGGGAATTATCTTCTGAGATGTGATGCCATGCAATTCGGTAGGTCGGTATTAACGTTCTAGATTGAGGTGCTGCTTCCATCTTCTGGACGGAAGAGGACTCCGAAACGTTGCTACCAATCTCCCGAAACACACGTCGTTACAGCTCAGTAGCCAGTAATCTTCAGATGAGGGTTAATTCGGATTACCTGGACTGAGATTCTTCTTCTTTCACTTGTTCAAGCTTTTCAGTTTCCATCCAATCAGGTGCTATTATTCGACATTTTTGACGCTGTCGAAGATTCGTTGCCATCCAAATGGGAACTTGAACTGGAAGGCCTGCTCGGAAGGGGCCAACATCTCCAGATATAAGATAAATTCTGTCAAAATTGAAGTTTGGAACAATACTGACGTTCTTATTCTCAGCGATAAATTCTACTTCCGCTGGATCCATAACGCATTTAGAACTGTCAGAATTTTTTTGCCGTTCGTCAAATGTTAATATTTTAATTTCATAACACTCCCTACACATCCACCACAGAAGGTTTTCGAAGCTCTCTGCCGCGTTAATGACACCAATGAACAACGAGCATGGCTGCCGCCAGGAACACAGGGCGACAACGTTCTAAAAATTATACCAAAAAAATACAAGGAGAAATTAGGTCATTGCATAAATTCATGTCATTCTCAATCATTCGATTTTATTCCACCATGTCTAAAACTATTCGTAAATACATTACTACTTCTGGCATTTCATGTTAAAACTCAATTGAATTTTACATAATGTTTAGGAACTTGTATCGCGATACAAACCGATATGAATTTGAGCGCGAAATATGTATTATTCGACTAGACTCGTCAATACGAGTGAATTGGTAATTGCATATGTAGTAGATCGGAGATCTGTCAGTTTATGAGACGAAGTCACGCAATTTGGGTCTGGCGTGGTTCGGGCCGCCCAACGAACGTGGTTAATTATGCGCAAAAGTAACACACATTTTATCTTGAATAGAAGATGGGCGGGCACATAGTGACGCATGCACTTCGGACATACTTGATCCTTGGTGCAGTCCCACATGTTAAAGAAAGTGGAGTACACTTCTATGTGTATATTTCCCAGTGGTCCCCTGGTTGCTGTTTTCAGTCGCCATGCTTGCCAGTTTATTGCGCTGTCAGACATTAGATTTCTCTACTTCATAACCCTCTCAACTTTCTTTTCCCAATATGCTTCGGTTGTTCTCGTCAACTTCCTACCCTGACCAGGTAATTATTTGCTTTGGCTGTTACCACCAATGCATACTACATGTCTATACAATTTCGACATATTGTTTTCCATTTTCCAAAATTGTTTTACCGCCATTTTTTCTTTAATGCATTTCCTACTTCTAGCAGCCTGTAGGTCCTTGCAGCCCTTCTCCAAAAATTCATTTCTGTACTTAACAGTTTTCTTTAACTTTTAATCCAGTGTCCAAATTTCCCAACCATAACATAAAATGCAAATAGCATATTTATAACATGAAATACAAAGCAATCTCTTACAGTATCAAAATTTACCTGCAAATCTCAAAATGCTAACCATTTATTAAGAAAATCTATACAATACAGCTATGTACAGCACAGAATACAAATCAGGATATGGGCATGAGGGGGTTTGTCAGCATCTAGCAAAAGACAGTTCTGCCAGTTTAACATTTCAGCATGCATATTGCAAGAAGTGTAGTAGTTTTCCTTAAGGTCTACGTGCGCCAAATTCCTGCTAACATTAGCCCGCATATCTGTGTAACTTGACAGTAGCCTTGCCTTTGTAGGTAATCCTGCATTCTTTGAAACCCTACATTGGCCATGAACACAAGCAGAACTATACATGAAATGCAAGGTTCTTATGGCAAGTGTACCATTCGCTGAAATGTTGGTACATTTCTACCAGACTACACGGCACAATGTCCCACAAGACAGTATTAGAACAATTTATTACCCCTACATTGGCATTTTTTCTGGGCAAGTTCACTGCCAAATTGTTTTTATTTAAAACCTACTAAAATATGCAGTTTAAACTTAAATTTAGCAGACTCACAGTGCTAATAAGATGCTATTTTGACGAGCACATCCCAACTCAATGTAAGCACTGCTGCTGTGGAAGCAATTTTCTCCTCAACCATGATGTACGAGTGCCTTGGGCATGAAAACTAAGCTGTGCACAGAAAGTGCTCAACTACTATCATGGATGGATCTTAATATTATTGGTAGAGTAGGAGAAAAGGTCAGAAATCTTAGTTCATATTCAGGAAGTTTTGGGTTCACTTCTAAGCTCAATAGCAACTTACCATTACTGAGTTCTTAAATGCACTTTACACAATAAAAATAGGTTAGGCAATGTATGCGCAACTTAACATTTTTGATGCACTCACTTCGGACACACATCAACATACCACAACATATCTTGCTTTAACCTAGTAGCATGATGAAGTTTCATTAACAAAACTTTAGCAAAGATAATTTGTCCATGTGTTTTTAACTAAACACCAAGCCATTAAGCCATGTACTGGAGTGCTTGTTAAGCAGCAAGCCTAAAGCCACATACGTGAGTACAAGTACGCCTCCACAAACTCTTAACCTCTACACTAAACAGAGATATGGTCAGCATCACACTTCTTCTTCTTCCATTGGCACAACAGCCTTCTGAGGGCTTTGGCCTGTCAAACAACATCCTTCCATTTTTGTCTATCCATCACCAACTTTCTCCATCTTCTCACTCCCAGCACCTGAAGATCTCTTTCTATTTCCTCTTTCCATCCTTCTTTTCACATGGAATTATGGGTAGGTTAATAACAACTTCTTGTTGTTTACATGGAGTGGTGGATAGGCCAATTAAGACCTCTTTGTTTTTCGCGTGGAATGATGTGTAGGTCGATTAAGACCTCTTTTAGTTTTTCATAAAAAGTTCCTGCTATGTTGAACTTTAAAAAAAACCTGAAATGTCTTGTCCACTTCTCATAAAATTCCCTGATAACAAGTTTCATGATGATCTGTTCAGTTGTTCTTGAGTAATTACATGCCTTATGACATAGAGACAAATGATGGGCTGAGTGCATTCAATAGGCACTCCACTAAGATGTACAAATAACTGACAAGAGAGAAGGGAATTTGGAAAAACACACAGGTTGTTAATGTGACAAACACTGGTTTGAATAAATGTTATTAGTGGCTGTGATGATTACAAAGGATAATTTAGCATCACATCTTGTCTGGCAAGTTCCAGCAACATAGGATCATCGAAGAACTTGTTGATAGATACATCTTCACTCAGACCTTTGCGGCGGCGAGTCTTGATCATAAACTCACGAGCAAGATGAGTTGCGGGTTGTGGCTCAAGGGGGCGGATAACAATACTTTTATCCAGAGGATCACCAGGAACAATCTGTAAAGTAAGTGCCTGAAGTGAAATATCACACAAAATGAGTGAAATAACATACTACACTATAGTATTTTATCATTTACTGATATAATGGTCTGCACAGCAGTCCCCATCCTTTGTTTTGGGACAAAAAATATGATCCTAAGATTTTTCTTCTATCATATACTGTCTTTCCTCTAAATTCTTCAGGTGTGCTGTTCAGGGACAACATACAATAACTCTTTTGAAGTCCGCCCTGTTGACTGCTGCATCTAACGTATTAAGTCTGTTCAAACCACCACGAACAGCAGTTTTTAGATGGTATTAGTGACACTCTCTTCTTCTGTCCAAAGGTTATAGAAAGTCATAGAACACTTCAACCCTTAGAAGCCAAATTGTGTGCCCAGTATACACTGTAAAACACCCTACATTTAAATGGCTGCCCATCACTTTGCATGTTCCTCAAGACAACTTTGGTGGTCGTTCAGTTTTCCCAGCATCACGCAGCGAGTCAACTACAGTCAACTTCTCATGCCAAACATTTAAAAATTGCTAGGTGAGTTTCAGCACTAGGGTGCATGTGCACACACATGCAAGTGCATACTTGGATTAGGTGCTCTTAGACATAGGACATCTAATATTCTAGGATCTTCAGTTCCTTTTTCGTTTTTTTGACTTCTTTAAATATGTTGCAATATTTGGTCGTCAGTTGCGATCGGATGAGAGATGAGATTCTGTATTTATATGCCACCCAAGGAAATAATATTTTGGTACACCATTTATAAATGTTTCTCTTTAAATTTCGAATAATTAAAACAATTTCAATAATCCTCTGTGTAGAGCACGTTCGAAACGTGATGGCACACGCGCAGAAACCAGATTTGGTATTTCAGCAAAATATACGAGTCCATTTAAATCGGTGGGGGGGGGGGGGGGCGTACAGTACAGCGCATGCGTGTCCGACAAGGGTTGTGTAGGGGTGGTAACATACGATGACAATGAA
>Ga0123354_10021460_pt1 | contig 10175 bp, 3 predicted proteins | sample TergutLab28metaG_2_FD_97872 | JGI IMG/M metagenome (GOLD analysis project Ga0123354, IMG submission 97872) | Labiotermes labralis P4 segment gut microbial communities from Petit-Saut dam, French Guiana - Lab288 P4 | ecosystem: Host-associated > Arthropoda: Insects > Digestive system > Gut ...
AATTACATCTTCTAATGGTAAATTGTCTAAAACGATTATATATTTGTTTCAATTTATGTCCTTTTGACCGGAAAATTTGTCACTTCAAAAATCGGATTCAACCAAATTTTTGTAGTCACTTCACCCAGTCTACATTGATTCTGTTCGTTGACATGAGTACGCCGTAGGAGATATTCCGTTTAAAATTCCGCCAAATACTTCAATTTTTTCCAAAGTTCCCAATTGGCAATCTGTTAATTTCACCTATATCTAATAGGTCGTAAAAGTTATAATTTTAAATTCTCTTTCGTCATTGGTTACTAATATCTTCAACTTTGCGCCCTGCGCTATGGTCCTATGAACCCAATATGAGCGTCCTGTCGGTTTATTCTTAATGTGCAAGCCTGAATTACATGCATTTTCCATCCTCTCTACACCTACATTTAAGAGGCCAAATATGTGAAAGTTAAATTTGTCGAACTGCAAAAACTACCAGGCAATTTTTGCTACTTGCTAAGCAACTTGTGTAAATCAAAAATATCCCTGCTTCCATTCGTTTGCTCCAACATTGGCCAGATCTCTTAATTATCTGCCATTCACTCTCACTAGCCAAATGCGTCAGCATATAACGATTTATAGTAGATCCTTCAGAAGGGCGGAAGAGTCCAAATATTTGGGATCAAGTTTAACAGATCAAAATTTTATTCAGGAAGAAATTAAGAGCATATTGAAGTCCGGGAATGCTTGCTATCATCCAGTACAGAAACCTTTCTTCTACCAGCATGCTGTAACAACATTTTAAGATTAAGCAATAGACAAATATAAATTTGTCTGTTGTTTTGTACGGGAATGAAACTTAGTCGCTCATATTGAGGGAGAAATGTAGGCTGAGGGTGTCTGAGTATAGGGTAGTCAGGAGAATATTTGGGACTAAGATGATCGGTGAAACAAGTTAGTGAAAGAACTACATAATGAGAAGCTTAAAGATTTCTAATAATCAGCCAATACTCTTCGCGTGATCAAATCAAGGAAAGTGAGATGGCTGGGTCATGTAGAACGTATGGGGTGTTTTGATGGAGAAACATAATGGAAAGCGACAATTAGGAGGCCCAGGAGTAGACGCGAGGGTACTATTATGATGGAACTTCAGGAAGTGATATGTGGGGTTATGGACTGGATCAAGCTGGCTCAGTATAGGGACAGGTGGTGGGCACTTGTGAAAGCGGAAATGAACCTTCGGGTTTCATAAAATGCGGGAAATTTCTTGACTATCTAAGAATCATTTAGATTCTAAAAAACCCTCTTCTCCGAGCAGTAATTAACTCAGAAATTAAGAGTTCAACAGTATGCTCTGAATTCCACATGTCCACAACGTATTGTACGCCACGTTACCTGTAAGCTACATCGGTAATGTGTCACAGAAAATTTAAAGGATATGCGAATTGCATGGTATTTACTGGAGACTGGACCTACAACAGAAATACACTAGAGTACGAAAATACATAGCATACGGGATAGTAAAATTGGCCTAATTTAATGGTAGATAATTATCCTACATACCTAGAACTGATGGTCTGAAGTAGGCCAATCTTGGAGACCAAGTGCTAGAGTTCGCGAACACCGAAAAAGTAACTGATCTGATAAAACTGTGGATAATTTTAAGACTCCGAAACTGCAGTTCCGCAATTCGAAGAGAAAAATTTTCTCTGTTGTTTTCAAAACCTATTTAATTAGAATTTAATTCCTCATAATTTAAAGCAGGATAAAAAATTTCGTCCTTTTCTTAAGTTACGTTTGTACACACACTGAAATTTATATGTTGGTTAGGTTCGTTTGTCTCAGATTGCGACATGCAATTACTGAACGAGCAATGGACCTAACAGACAAACAAATATTCTTTTATACTAGCATCCATAAATTACTTGGTACTTACAATTACTACTGCATGAAACTAAATATCAGTTAGAGGAAACTGAAAATAAATTTGTTATTTATTCCCAGCCAAGTTCATGCGTCACCTGAAAGGCAAACATAGAACCTTAGGAAGTCCACGGACCTCCCTTTAAGAACGGCTGATCTAGAGGGACTTTCCTTTGCAGATTAAGTGTGATGTGTAAAGAAGGAAGTCAAAATATGTCAGTACGATAGTATAGTTCTTGCACTAAGGGAAAGCTTAGTACAGAGATGAGGCACAGCCGTTTCGAGCGGTGGGTGGAGCTTAGCTTGTTATGGTGGCTGCAAACAAAGAGGTTGGAGGGGTGACAGCATGATGGCTTTGAGGGATAACGGATCTATTCACAAAATGCCCTTGAGCATGGTGAAGCGTTGTTACAACGTACAACAACAAAAGCTCAAAATGTTTTAGAATATAAATGATATTTCAATACGTTAAATTCTACATGTTTCGGACCTCATTGATCCATCATCTGGGAGCGCACACGTGCCTAATACAATCTTTGCAGCCTGTCATCATTTCCAGTGTGTACAAGAATTCTCAACGATTTTAAGAGACTTCTACTACATACTGGAGATGGTGAATAGTTTAAAAGAGTATTTTGTACGCCTAGGCACTCCCTGATAATGGACCTGTGAGGTCCAAAACAGTTAAATTTGACGTATTACAACATTATTGTAATTGTATTTGATTGTGTGAATTTGTTAGTTCACATTGTAACAATTCAATACTAATGCAAGTCTGGAAGGAGTAGATGACTCGAGTAGTAAATAACCTCAAAATTGTACTCCGCACAGTACAATATACAGTGCACCTTTTGGATGTAAGCACTGACGTAAAACTTCGTGTGTATGCACTTTGAACAATAGCACATACAATCACATCGAGCTAGCCTAAACCATAACCGACACCCGCCTCCATTCATTGGTTCCGTTGGGAAGGGAAACAAGTTTTATAACAGCCTATATCCAAACCAAATTCTTTCTTGATTAGTTGTTTCACCTAATGGAGGGCAGGTTTTTCGGCACAGGTTCACCCGACTTTAGCCAATGGCTGTCGTCTGGTCCGTCACTGCACACTAGATTCATTGAGGTCGGCCTATTTTGAGGCACATCCAAAACGATTTTCTTTCTACAGATGTGTACAAACTACAAGTTATTTCCTAGGTCAATGTAAGGATTCTGTGTTATCGCTGCCTCACCATTCCTACTGCCACGGGAAATCCGGTCAAATTCTGGCTTTCTATGCTTTCAAGCCGTCGTGCCCAATAAGACTACAATGAAGACTGTATTTACTCATTCCATGAAACTGCAACTGACGTTACCTCCAAGAGGCTTCTGAACTGGAGAAGTGTTTTGCACTAACACATTTCACACATCAGTAAAGTTTCTCAACTGGGCATAATTTCAAATTTTTGGCCCCAAAGCAGTTTAGTCCTACAAAGTGGAGAAAATTTAATTGAAATGCCATTTTTGTTTGAGCAGTGTTCGTATGGGGTGGGGCGGATCAATGAGAGGGAGGTGGACCTTCCTTAGTACGTCACGATGGCGGTGGAGAGTGAGCAGGGCCATTCCATGGGCCGGCGCAAATCTTAACTCTTCCAATTACCTTCACAGGTCGAAGCAATCAACAGCTTTTACAGATTTCATTGAAGAATATTAAAAATAATATAGGGGAAAAGATGGGTGCCAACTATAACGAAAACTTGGCGGAACACTCGCCTGTTACAGTCAGTAATGACTGTTTTGATATCGTAGAAGGGGGAGGCGATGTGCGACCCCAATTCCGACCACGCCTCACAGTACTGGGCCCGCAGTCTATGCATACAGTGTGGTGGGGCAAACCTAGGGCATGCCAAGTTTTCCACAGTGGGGATAAAAGGACACTGGAGAAATATATATATAACTCAGAACACTATGTGTGGCGCTCTGATAGCGTGGTGGGTGGGAAAATACCAGTAGTTTATGGGCGGGCCGTACGTAACAGGAATGTAGAAAATTTCATTCTTAGATTCTCTGATTTACGAAGCCTAATATTGCCTCACTAAACAAGAAGTATAGTCACATTCTCACAAAACCTGCTCCTTACCGTTCGCAATTTGCAAACTGTTGTTATAATTGCTGTTCATATACTCTAACTAAGTCGCAGTCTGTTTGTCCCACAGACAAATGTCCTTTAATACAATCTGTAGTTGCTCTGCTAGCCAAGGTACTGCACACATTATGTAGGAACTTAACGTAAATTACATTCTTCACAAAAGCCTGAAACTGGTTCCTATTACTGGCCCAATGAATCAAATCCCTTTTATTTTATGTTGTTAATTATTCACCTTTTTTCCCAAAGACAGATGAAAGTAAATAACTTTCCTCTTTTGAGTTAGAAGTCTTGGTGACGTAATAAACACAATAGTTTTGTATACCATTCGCCTAAGAGGATTAAAACACATAAAATCTACTAATAAAAGACAAAAACTTTCTTGTTTTATTTTGCTATTTCTTCTTCCTCCCTATCGCCATTTTCATACCTAACTGCTTATGAAGATGGAACAGACAGAGTGTTCCGAAACGTCGGCATATAAATTTCAGACGCAGAGAAATTACCCAGAAGAAAGTACACAACCTCTTTTAAACTGACAGTTATGCCCTCTGATATTTCGTGACATTCATTTTTTTCTGAGCCTAAAGCCATTCTCTTTCACCATTTTTCCTGCATCCTTAATGCAAGTGGACCAGACTCTATATTATCATTCCATTCCACTACTTACCTACTTTATGACATTCATAACATTCCGTTTCAATTTACCACTTTCTCATCACATCTCTACCGCTCGTTACTTACTAAATGATATTCCCATCGCTGAAGGTAACAATTTGTGTTCTTGTACATAAATATCGCTGAACTGCTGTCCAGTCGGTCCTTACTTAGTGTTTGTTAGCAAAATATGCTCATAGATAACGAACTTTAAAAAAGAATGTTAAAAATATTTTCTTTACAATTATTTACTTCATTATTTATTTATTTGTTTATTCATGTTGTTCATCGTCAGGAACAGCTAATAAAAATATAAAATTTCTGTTTGATGCCAAACATGAATGCCGACGATTACTGATCTCCATAACAATGTAGCTGATCATACGACATATTTGCACCTGTTTTAAAGAAAATGTTTGCACGATGCTGGCTGTTGAAAATTTTGTGCCCCATGTGCTGAACGACGAGCACTAAAATAAAGAATTTCTAATGCAAAAACGGGAAGCATAATTTGGATAATTTGATCACATATTAGGGGGGATGATTCGAGGGCACTGTAAAAATTCAAGCAGGATCACAGACTTTGCTGGAATTATTCACGAAACGTGATTTCCAGATTTTCTATAAACATAAAATGGAAACCCTGTGAAGAGTTTACAAATTCTGAAAGGAACTATTTGAAGTGGTCAGTGCCGATATGTAGCTAAGGTGAATCTACAGTTGTTAAGTTTTGCCAGGTTGTAAGTTACGTCAGGCACTTGGAATGTACGTTATACAACACAATCTGATCAAAAAACTGTATGCTAACTGCACTGTCTTCGTGAGCTAATATATTATGCATTCTCCTCCACAATAATACCACAACACTACCCGCAATCTCCACTCCTATTCCGTCCATTTCAAGCTTTTCCCTGCAAAGAACACATTCACAAGTGGCCTGTCGTGATGTCATTCCCCAGACTGGCAAAGTTGTTGTAATGCTGCACGTGTCAACTGCTTAAATACAGCGAAGATTATAACGCAAAGTACAGTCATGTGAAACATACAAAGTAGAACATTGTTAACGTTACGTGGCAAAAGAGGTCATAAATTAACAGAATTCTCTTGCCACCTTTGGAATAAATACGCCTAAGCATAAAACAAGTTGAGGGATGATTCATATTGATTTTAATATGCTTGACATTAATAAAAAACAGTTGAAAAAAAACTGTAAATATAGTTTCGATGGAAATACCAGGAGGGAATGGACCGCATGAGAGGTTACATTATACGAAGGGAAAATATGAAAGCCGATCTTGAAGGAAGGGAATACTTGTGTGGACTGGATTTATTGTGTTTAGGATACAACAAAGTGGTGGACTCTTGTGAACACGTTAATGAACTTTCGGGTTACACACAGTGCTGAGAAATTCTTTTCCGTCTGAGGGAGCATTAGAATTCTCAAGAAGAACTTTGTATCATGGAGGTTGTTAGCTAAATAGATAACAGCAAGCAGAGTGCTATAGTAAGTGTGTTTGTTTCTTCTTCTACTTTCTATTACAGAAAAATCCCTTTTTTGTATTAAGTAGACATTTGTAGGATTTAATGTGAGATATTTCTCAAGTTTAAGCCACTCAGTACATGCAAGACGTTTTTAGTGGTATTTCTAAGTCACAATTTTTTGGTGCACAAGAATTAAAAGGAAAATCTGAGGACAAATTACAAAAAGTGCTTAATGTGTTAAACAAAAGTGTAAAAATATACGGCGTAGAAATTGCAATTTTTAAAAATAAAGCAAAGGGATTCTTAAGAGAAAATATTAAAAGAGTCGAATTATAAACTTAAGGATCGACGTGGTACAACGACAACAACATTAAAAGCAACAACAGCCACAACAACCTTGTGCAATTTGATGTGATTCAAAGAAATAAAAAAATACAAACCTATAAAATTATGGTACGAAATATGACGGTGATACTCAAAGTCCAAATGGAATGCCCAAGAAATAAAAGCAGCACAATGAAATAATTAAAACGGTGTTAGGTGTTGCAAGACTGGACCGCTAAAATAACTCTTAATATCCGAAAGAAATTGAAAATGGGCGGGACAGTAGAATGTTTGAAAGCACATCTGAATGCCTGGTTGGATCAGCTGAAAAGAAAGGAAGCGTATTGATCGATCGTTCGTAAAATTCAGACGCCGGGGAATTACCCAGAAGAAATCATACAATATTCAGAACAGAGTGAAAGTTTGAAATCATGAAATGACAGTATTATGATTCGACTGAGAAAAGTAAATATTCGAGAATACATAAACCTAACACAAATATGTTCACCGGGAATGTAATAAAATGGATCGTCAGAAATTTCATGTTAAATTTAATACTTTAATTTATGCAAATAAAGGACATGTTTCCTAATGTTAAAACATAATAGTCAGTTCTTGAAGTAAGACTATTTTATGGATCATCTTCCGATGAATCACAAACTGAATTGCGGAATAAAAATATTACCGTATTCGTCATACAATACAGGAGAAATAACAATCTGGCTCTCAAGCAAACGTAAAGCAGTTAATATTTTAAGACTATTAGGCTGTTCATCCAAATAAATTGTAGGGTTTTGTGTGACACACATAATAGTGAATGAATTTCTCCGAAAATTAATTTAATTCCTCTTAATTATAAGATAGCAGAAATAATTAAATTTTCTCATCCACATTTAGAGGATATTATTTTATTAAAGAATGTGTCAATTGTTGGTCTTCTGAAAGTAAACATCAATATATTAGTTACTTTACCAGTGTTGGCCCTGTGAAGAAATGTACATAAAATTTATCAAAATACCTGCATTTTAAAAAGGCATATTTCTTAACATTGTGCTTTAATTATTTGCAGCAGTGACACAGTTCCGTTACTTTTTTTTTACAAAGTTTACTGGAAAATAAAATATAGCGTTTTTATCCGCAAGTTTGGAGAAATTGCTGAATTAAGAATTCTGACCTACTAACTTTCATTCCCAAATGATAATGCAAATTAACAAACTATTGATCAATTTCGGTCTTTGACAACCGTAACCATCCCTCGAAGCGCTCAGTGCGAATCGCAATGTTCTGACCTGCAGACGTACCGGAACATTGGAAACGTAAAGAATCTTAATAGACCTGGAATGGTCACAGTTTTAAACAATATTTGCAATTTAAATTCGGTTCCTTTAAAGTTAATTTTATTTACATGTACGGCGAAAACATAAAATTAAAATCTCTGACAGACAGACGTTTCGGTTCCATTATTTTACTATTCAAATTAGCGGGAATTCCTTTTCATAAAAAGAAAATATCGATTATTTACGCTATCTACATGAGAACAGTGATTATCTGTACTAGCATAACATATTTAGGTACGTTATTTGATGCGTACGTACATTGGAACGATCTTGGACGTGCCGTGAGAAGTATGCGAGTGATGATTCCTCTCATGAATATGATGTGGATTTTTACCTACTGCAGGTACGTAAGATCACTCAAAATCACTCTTACAGCAACAGAGATGTCTGTTTAAAAAACACATTACTGCAGTTACAGCAAAGATAAAATCAACAGAATTGTATTACAGAAAATATAACATGCCAAATGAACTCTTTATATTGCACAAATTAACTACGGTTTTTTGGCTACACAGTGTCTACGCTAATAGGTTAAATTTTTTATTGGAAATCGGAAGAATATATGGACTTCAAGGTGTTTACTAGAGACACGAACAAAACATAAATCTGTTAGAGGAGGTGTGACTTCAAAATATCCTCTTTATTCCACAATCAACTATGTAGAGTCTACGCTAGAGCGGTAAAAGTGTGTAGTGAACAGATGGAAAATTTATGGACTGCACTGTATCTACTTAAGACTAGATTTACAGCCTTATGCAGAAATACGTCAGATTACGAAAATACATATTAGAAGGAAGTGAAAATTTAACATAAAATTGAACGTAATTCAACAGCTCGAAAGTGTAAAGTTCATGGTCTACTTTGGTAAAGTTTGCAAAAATTCTGGTCTAGTGAAATTACATAAAAATTTGCCTTAATATATTGCTGTACTACACTTAAACGAGAAGAGTTATAATATCTTTTAATAATCTTCGAATTCAATTTTATTGCCCATAAATTTAGAGGAAGATATAAAATCTTCCTCCTAAACTTGAACTCGTTTCGCACATTAATTTATCTTCATATCAAGAAAAGCTTTCTTTGTATCAGACTACAACAACGCAGTATTGAACGTGCGATGGACCTAACAGACAGCTTCACGTGGGAAGATCTGCCGACCAGAGACGCTGACACCGGACACTTGACAGCGGCAGGATGGATACTGCAAATTACAATGTACAGTGAGCGTGCAGCTATTGCGATGGCATGTCTCCATACGTTACAGTCAGCAATACGCATAATCACTGACCACGAAACAATATTCGCTGTGTGGTATCCTTTCGACTGGACCGTTTCACCGTACTATGAACTGGTTAACATCTCACAGGTAACAATTTCATAACGTTACAGAAAACATTTCTCGTAACATTTTTTTATATTATCCTTAATTTAATAATTTTACATTCCCATTATAGTTCCTTCTTTCTTTCCGCAACACTATCAAATCGTCAATCTACAGAGCGGCATATTTCCAGAGGAGATATATGGATTTTATGTGTCTAAGTGTGATCGTGAAGTCCTTGTAAGGGGGAGGCCCTGGAACGGTAAGGCTGTTGTGTCATGGATAAAAGAATATCGGTGAATTTTTGGGTTGTTTAATAAAAAAGTATGAAATGTTCTTGTCGTGATTTGGACGTAATGCAGAAACGTTAAAGGACATACGAAGAAAACATGTTTCAGAATAGACATTGTCCAAGCCAGTTCCTTCTGAATACACGTCTATATCGGTACCGTAAGGCAAAATGTTTGAGATAATACTTGCAGTAATAACAGAGATTGAGTGGTGCCACTTTGTAAAAAGATATAGGCATACAGAGTTGAGAAAAACTTATCACTTGCTATTTCAGTGTTCCGCGGGGTATTCAAAATCGCCTCACATTTAATGGAAACTGATTTGAATCGCAAATCATTTTCAGTTCCCTTCTAAATATTTCGCAAAATAAACTTCCGTTCTGCAAATGCATGTAACTAAATGTCGAAAATTATGTGATCTCTTTGCTAAACTGCACAAGTTGACAAGCAGCTAACTACAGAGGGACAAGCATTGGCATATATGAACAGAGAGACATAAATTGTTGTTTTGGAAAATATATGTCTCTAGTTAAGTAGTTCCTTTCCTAAATTAATTGTTTAATATGTAAAATGCATTTGGAAGGCCATTTTACCTTCAGTGTGTAAATCATATCCTGCTCCCTTATGGCGATCCACTGCATATGTTCCGTGCTGTAACTGTATATTAAAACGAAAAACAATTAACCTAACCTAACAATTATGATAACGAAATCACTTTATTTGCAAGACACATACTG
>Ga0123354_10021464_pt1 | contig 10174 bp, 9 predicted proteins | sample TergutLab28metaG_2_FD_97872 | JGI IMG/M metagenome (GOLD analysis project Ga0123354, IMG submission 97872) | Labiotermes labralis P4 segment gut microbial communities from Petit-Saut dam, French Guiana - Lab288 P4 | ecosystem: Host-associated > Arthropoda: Insects > Digestive system > Gut ...
CAATGACCCGGTTGGACTGAAGATTCTGTGGCATGTTACCCCTAACTTTGTTCTCAGTATGACGCGGTCACGTCACTCGTTTCGGATGATGTCAAGGTACCCGTAGGCTGTGACCTTTGATATTCCAAGCCATCGGGCAACCTGCTCCACCGATCGCTTGACACGGAAGGCTCCGCGTTGATTGAGTTCACGAAGGATCTCAATTCGGTCGGCCTTGTCCATGAGCGCGACGGTCTTGCCCGATGCGTCAATGGTGTCGGCTATCATCTCGTCGAGAATTGACGTGATGCCCGGGGCAATCACCTCCTTGTTTACCCGGTCTGATGTCTGATCGGGCAGAAGCGAGGTGATAGCGCCGGCGGCGACCTGTAAGGGCGTAAGGTCCACGTTAATGCACAAGGCGGCGACCACATGGCCCGTAGGGTCGTGAAAGTAGACGGACGAACTGCGCAGTTCGCGACCGTCCGACGTGCGGGCGGCGTAGCCGAAATCATCGTGGCTGCTGTCCTCATCGTTAAGCAGGCCAATGCCAAGATTGGTCGACGGGCCACCAACCGACCGGCCAGTAACGTGACCATTCTCGATGCTGACGATCGAGTGCCGGAGATTGCCGGTGGTTAGGTCATGAAGAACAACTTCGCAGTTGTTGCCGGCTGCCCCAACGATTGCGTGCATGATCGGCTCGAGGATAGCCCGCGCATCCTCAATGCTGTTGATCACACCGCCAGGAGCGCTGGGCTTGGCCTCTTTTCCGGCGTGATCGATGGGTTCAGTAGAAGTCACCCGACCATCATATAACAGATCAATAACATTTTTCTGTTAAGTAGGTATACATTATGTACAGCAACTGTTAGCATAGTTGCAGATCTCGCACAAGTCTTATGGGATCACCCAGAAAGGAATGACTCACTATGAAAAGAGCAAGACTCGTAGCTGCCCTCAGCGTTTCGATCGCAGCCCTCGTGGCCCTCAGCGCGTGCACTCCGGGCGTTAGTCAGCCGGGTTCTACGGACCAGTCCGGCGGAACTACCGGTGGTACGCTTGCCTCCGTCTTACAGAGCGGCACAGTTCGAGTGGCCGATTGCCTCTCGTTTGCGCCGTTCGGGTTCGTCGACGCGAACGGTCAGCCAGCTGGCTACGACGTCGACATCGCCAATGCCTTGGCCGCGGACCTTGGAGTCAAGGCTGTCGTAACCGACACCACATCCGCGAACAGAATTCCTAATCTACTGACCAACAAGGTTGACATCGTATTTTGTAACTTCACAATCACAGGTGATCGAGCCAACCAAATTGACTTCACTAATCCCTATGTTGTGGCCAGTGAAGCTCTGCTCGTGAAGAAGAATTCTGGAATCAATACCGTCGCTGACATGACAGGGAAGTCTGTCGCCGTTGTTAAGGGGTCGACGAATGGTGACGACGTGACGGCCGTGAATCCGCAGGCCAAAATCCAGCAATATGACAGCTCCGCAGCCGCGATTCTTGCGGTCCAGCAGGGGCAGGCAGACGCTATGGTGGAGGACTCAAACTTCCTGGCATATCAGGCCTCGCTTGACTCATCGCTGATGGTGACGAGCGACCAGTTGGTGCCGTTGGAGTACAACGCTTTCGGCGTTCGTCAAGGTGACCAGACCTGGTTGAACCGCGTGAACGATTTTCTATTCCGCTTCAATGCCTCTGGCCAGAACGAACAACTGTATGAGAAGTGGTTCCAGACGAAGCCAAAGTACCCGCTAAATCCGCAGTTCTAGGTATTTTACAAGACAGCCTGTTAATCAGCTGGAGGAAAACCAATGGGATACCAGTGGCGCATCATCTTCACGTACTGGCCCGACTACCTCGTGGCGTTGAGGACGTCGATAACATTGACCATCCTGGCCTTTGCCCTTGCGCTCGTGTTGGCCACCGTGGCCGCCGTCGCCAGGAACTCAAAGAATCCCATCCTCCGGCTGATTGCAGGCGTGTACGTCGAGGCGATTCGTAACACTCCCGTGCTCTTGCAGATTTTTGTCATCTACTTTGCGCTACCTTCAGTAGGAATCAAGTTAAACGCTTACGTCGCGGGAGTTGTCGCGCTGGGTGTCAATGTTGGTGCATATCTCGCAGAAACCTTCCGTGCGGGTATCAATGATGTAGCGATCGGCCAGGTCGAGGCTGCCACAGTATTGGGGCTGGGCAAGGCAACAGTGTTTTTCAGGGTGGTGTTTCCGCAGGCATTGCGGAAAGTCCATCCGACCACGGTCAATTATCTAATCATCACCTGGTTGGGCACATCGCTTCTGTCTGCGTTGGGTCTGGACGAACTCACTGGGACGGGGCTGGTAATCAATGCGCGGACGCTGCTATATGTTCAGATATTCCTTGTTTTGCTTGTGACCTACCTTATTGTGACATTCGTCCTTTCATTCTTGGGGTCGCTTGTGGGGCGAGTGGCGTTCAAGCCACCGTTACCGAAGCTCGGCACTGGAACCACATTACTCACCACGATTAGGACCTTTTTCTTCTGGCGGAAAGGGGCTGAAAAATGAGCATTGCAGCATTTTGGCCCAGCGCTCCGCTTCTGATCTACGGGATAATAACAACTCTGGAGCTGTCTATTCTCGCGGCTCTTTTCGGAACCGCAATCGGCGGGATGGTCGCCGCGGCACGTTACTTCCGCATCCCCATGCTCGCGCAGATCGGCACCCTGTATGTCCAGATATTCCGTGGCTCGCCTCTATTGATAACGCTGCTGTTCGTTTACTTCGGAATGGCCAGTTTCGGGGTCAATGTGGACGTGTTTGTGGCGGCGATCATTGGACTGAGCGTGTATTCCGGAGCGTTCATTGGCGAAATCATCCGATCAGGACTGGAGGCTGTCCCCATCAGTCAATGGGAAGCCGCCTCGATTCTTGGGCTCAACGGAAGGTCAACCTTCTTTCGTGTTATTCTTCCACAGACGGGTCGTGTCATTTTTCCACCACTTGTAGGCCAGTACATAGCGCTGATAAAAGACAGCTCGCTGGCATTCATGATCGGTGTCGTCGAGTTGATGAAACGTGGTCAGTCAATCGTGGATCGCATTGGCGACCCGGTCGTTGTCTACGGCGCCGTCGCAGTTTTGTATTTCGTCGTCTGTTACCCGCTGTCCATTTGGGTGCGGCGCATCGAAAAGAGGAAAGATTCATGACTAGTCCACGTGCATACGATATCGAACTAATAAACGTAGCAAAGTCGTTCGGTCACATTAAGGTCCTCAAGGATGTCAACTTGCAAGTGGCCCACGGCGAGGTGCTGTGCCTTATTGGCTCCTCTGGCTCAGGAAAGTCCACAACATTGCGTCTCATGTGCGGCCTGGAGATCTGCGACTCCGGAGAGGTCTGGGTTAATTCGATCCCCATGCATGACAAAGCCAAAGCTAAGGGAATCCGAGGGCATGTGGGCCTGGTCTTTCAACAATTCAATCTGTTCCCTCATATGACAGCCCTTGGGAATGTGACCCTTGCGCTCACCCATGTGCGCAAACTCTCAAAAGCTGAAGCCGACGCCAAGGCGCGGGAAGCACTGGACAAAGTCGGTCTAGCCGATCGGGTCGATAGCTACCCGTCTCAGCTGTCGGGCGGACAACAACAACGAGTGGCCATCGCCCGTGCGCTGGCGATGGAGCCGTCAATCATGTTCTTTGATGAAGCGACGTCAGCCCTTGACCCAGAGCTTGTGGGCGAGGTGACTCAGGTCATGCGCGACCTGGCAAAAGAGGGGATGACAATGGTGGTTGTCACTCACGAAATGAAGTTTGCACGGGACACCGCCGACAGGGTCGCTTTCATGGACGACGGTGTAATCGTGGAGTGCGACTCCGCTGAGGCCATGTTCGCCAACCCCCAGCACTCCAGAACACGGCAATTCCTTGCACGGTCGCTTTCCAGCTGACCGACTGTAAGCACGAAGCTCTCTCATCAGATATGAGGAGAAATCTCGAACACTTGGAAAGGATTCGAATGAGCAAGACTCCAGTAACAACCTCTCTCGCACCCAGGCCGGGTGGGCCATACAGTCAAGGGATCGTAGCTGGCGGCTTTCTGTTCACCGCAGGCTTTGGCCCCAACGATCCGGTGACCGGCTTGCCCGCCGATAATGTCGGAGAGCAAACCCGGCAGGTCTTACGCAACATCTCGGCGGTCTTGGCTGAGCGGGGAGCGACTCTGGGCGATGTCGTCAAGGTAACCGCTCATCTGCAAAATGTTGTGGCCGACTTTGCCGAATTTAATGCCGCGTACAACGAGTTCTTCAGCGAGCCGTACCCTGTACGCACGACAGTGGGATCAGATCTAATGGGGATACTCATCGAAATCGATGTAATCGCCGAACTCCAAAGCTGATCTTCCCGATGTTTCAATGACCGGGAGGCTGGCGGAGATCGCGGGTTGACGACAGCCTTCCGGTAGGAGAAAAGTGAAAGAAGTAGGTAACAGAGAAGGGGCGGTCGGAGCTTGGGTATTGCTCGCAGTGGCGGCCTGTTGGGGTTTGACATTCTTTTCCACCAAATCGCTGCTGACCCGCCTTCCCGTGACCGATTATCTCGGTGTCAGATTCGCTATCGCTGCACTGACACTGATCGTGTGTGCACCCAAATCGCTGCGCATGCGCCGCGCGATTCTGTTTCGCGGGGTGCTAATTGGCTGCGTTTTTTCAGTCGCTCAATTGACGCAAGCTTCCGGCTTGCAGCACACGACGGCGAGCGTCTCGGCTTTCATCACCGGCTTGTATGTTTTGTTTACACCGCTGCTCGGCACCATCATGTTCAAGGCGAAGCCACGACCCGTGGTGTGGGCGGCTGTGGGGCTGGCTTTTGTCGGCCTGGCCGTCCTGACGGCGCGCCCCGGCCGGGTGGCATTCGGCCTTGGTGAGTGGCTGACATTGGTGTCAGCCGTGTTTTGGGCTTTGCATATTGTCCTGATCGGGCGGTGGTCAAGCCCGCGCGACGTAATGAGCTTGACGATCGTGCAGACTATCACAGCAGCTCTGATTCTTTTGGCGTTGGGCCAGCAAGACGGATTGACACTGCCACGCACGCTGGTGGACTGGGCCTGGATGGCCTTCTTGGCCATAGTCGTGGGCGCTTTCACCGAGTTTGCGCAGTTCTGGGCTCAAGCGCGCGTCGAGGCGACCCGGGCATCAGTCTTAATGGTGACGGAACCCTTGTGGGCAGCGGTCTTCGCCGTACTATTCGGCGGCGAGTCGGTCACGTGGCGCCTGCTAGGCGGGGGCGGGCTGATGGCGGCAAGCATGTTCATAGCCATCCGCGCAGCAAATCCGCCTCAGTCACCCTTGCCGCCAGTACCTGCCCAACCCATGCCATACACCCAGTAACCCAACTGACGGGTTGGTGCCCGGTCGACGGCCACGGTCCTTCTGATCTCAGGACGACAATGGGTCGGGAAAATTCCCCTCCTTGGGAGGGGTGGCGGCGGAGCCGCCGGGGTGGTCCTCCAAGCGTTTGCAGGAGCGTAACAACCACGCCGTCCGTCGTTTCGCGCCTGCCACCCCTCCAAAGGAGGGGAATCCCTGGGAATGGGGGAAAATGACGATGGAGGGTTGTTTCTCCGCGTGGAAGGTGGACGGGTCGGTGCGTTCGTCCCGCGGGAACGAGTGGTAGATCCGGTGTGGGAGAAACCTGGAGCCGCTGGCTAACGCTTGCCAACCTGCCCGAAAGCGACCGTCGTCCTCCGTCCTTTGGGTGGTAGTGTCACTTAGCATCACACAGGTCACGGAGGAAAACCATAGACAGCATCAGTGGTTGGGCGACGGTGGCGGTTGCTGCCGTCGCCGCATTGATTTCGATCGCAGCGTTCGTGGAGTCGAATCGGGCCTCAAAGCGCGAGTCGTATGTTGTTGCTCGGGAAATCCTCAAGGAGTTGACGACGGGCGAGGTTGGTCACGCTCGAGACGTCATCGGAACGCTCAGGTACGGCAGTGAAACCGGTTGGCGTGCCCTGGATTACTCGGACCTGATCAAACAGTATTACCTGCTTGAGTGGGCGCTGGAGTGCGCGGGGTTCGGCTACAAGGGGCTCCGGCCCGCCGGTCACGAAGTGCGGGACTCAATGCGGGACGCGATCGAATGGCATATTCGCGAACTGTCGGCTGCGCTGGCCCTGCTTCACAAGGCTTTTGGGCGCGACATGGTTGACGACGTGAGTTGGCAGCGGGTCAAGGAGATTCTTCATGAGCTCGACCTGAAGACTCCGAAAACTCATTCCAGTGGCTCAGCCGTGGACGATCCTGAGATCAACCCCGCCGAGTTGGCGAAAGTGTCAGAGCGTGTCGCGATGCTTCGCGACCGTTCCGCTGGCGAGAGGCCGTCAAGGGATGATCCCCGTCCCGTACGCAAGCCGCAATCGGACTGATGCAATGGCTAAGGTGGCCCGAATAGTTTCGCCAGCACGGTCGCCTGTGGAAAGGGGGTAACTGTGAAACCACTCACACGGACGCCCAGCGGCCAGTGGGTGCCCGGCACTGCGTCACAGTGACTTCCTAACGGCACATGGGCCGGAAACCTCGGGACACTGCAAAAGACTGCTGACGGTACGGCGGTTGTCGGCACGCCGCAACGCAGTCCGGACGGTTTTTGGATTGGCACCGGTGCCGGGCCGCTGAAAAGACGCCGGGCGACGAGTGGGCCGCAGGTGATCCATCGAGAACCCCTGATGGCTGCTTGGTGTAGTCAACTCGGGTCTTGGTGAGGGGCGGAATCGTTGGGGGCGTGCGACGCTTCGGCATCAGATCGGACCGACGAGATGTAGCTCGTCGGCCTGGCATTCCTCGAGCGGGCGAGCAGCGGAAGCTCACACCTGTCCACCTCACCACTTCGAGATTACCAACGGGCAATGAGGCCCAAGAGGCACCGAATATGATTACACCTGTTTCCACTGCCATTCCATCCAAAACGGTGTATAGTGTGGAATGCAGAGAAGGGGGCCATGATGGCGACCAGAATACTTGCCAGTCATGAGGCGACGCGCGCGATTGAGAAGCTGCGTCTACCACCCGAAGTGTTGAAGCTCGCCCTCACGCTCGCCAGGTCGCTTGATGACGACAACCGCGCTCAGGTTTCGCGTGTCCAGGCCGAGATGTGGCCGATGATCACTAGGGCCAGCCAAAACAATGCGCTCGGAAGATTGTTGGCTGCGATCAACGCTGCCGCAGACGGACGGTTCGAGGGTGGCATTGAAGGGGCGAAAAGTGCCGGTGCCGAGGGCCGATGGGTCCAGTTCACAGCACCAGTAACAAATGAGCCTGTGCCTGCCACTGAGGATCTCGCCAGCGTGTCGCCAGCCGCGTTGATCGATCAGTCCGGGCTGGTCAGTGGCCCGATTGTTCTGCTGACCTGCAACCCCAATGAGACTGGGGCCGTGTTAGACAAGTTCGCCCCTCGGGCCCAGCATGCATCGTTGGAGGGAGTGTTCTTCTATGATCTCGGCAGCCACGGCGGCGTCCCGGTGATCATGGTGGTCAGCGGGCAGGGGGAGGTCGAGGCCCAGCTTGTGGTGACGGAAACCTGCAGGCTCTTCCACCCTCGTGTGGTCATGGGCGTGGGTATCGCCCATGGTGCTGAGGAAGGACCGCAACAGCTATTTGACGTCCTGGTATCGGAATGGGTGCGTGACTATGAGCTGAGGAAGGTGTCCAGCGACGGGAAAGTTCGTCTGAGGAGTGTCCCACGTAATGCAAACCCGCGTTGGTTGGCCCTTTTCAAGTCTCTCTGGAATGAGCATCAGGCTCGCCAGGATATTTGGCCAACGACGCGCTTTGGCGGACTGGTCTCCGGCAGCACACTGGTTGACTTTCAGAAGGAAAGAAAACGCCACTTTCACAAGATCGGAGACAATGTTGTCGGTGGCGAGATGGAGTCGGTGGGCATAGCCGCCGCAGCTAGCCAAGCTGGCGTGCCTTGGATCATTGTTAAGGCCATTTGCGACTGGGGGGACGGTACGAAGGACAGCCCCAACAAGGACAAAGACCAGCGACAGGCGGCGGACAATGCCGCGCTTGTGGTGTACGACGCAATCTGCTCGCGCGGCTGGGACAGGCAGTGGGACGATTGGCCTTCCCAGGGACGCAGTGGCACACCCCAAGTGGGCGGTCACGGCGAGCTACCAGCACCCAACACGCCGGACCTCGACGACGTCACCAAAGGTCTGATTGACGATCCGTTTGGCAGGTCGGCCTCATTTGACAAAGAGGCAGACGCAACGGACGACTGGGGCAACAGCCTAGGCGTCAATGCATTCCAGACCATCCTGTCATGGGTGCGTAACACAGAAGGCAAACCCCTGTTCGCCTTGCTTGGCCAGTACGGCATGGGCAAGACAGTGCTGTGCCAGCGGGTCGCCACGTACATCCTGGCGGAGAGAGCGGCCGGTGACCGGTCGTGGCCGGTACCGCTGTACTTCAACCTCCGTCACCTTGCCGACCTAGGCAAACCGGGCTTCAAGTTGCCCACGGTTTATGAGGTGATGGCGGAGTGCGCGAGAAATGGCTGGCTGCATGGCGGAGACCCAGAGTCATGTTCGGCGGAGCGCATCAGGGAATGGATCGACTCCGGAGCGCTCGTCATTTTCGACGGCCTGGACGAGGCGCTCGTGAAACTCGACGCTGAGGACGGTGGCGAGTTCACCCAGCGGTTGATGTCTCTGGTGCCACCGCGAGGCCAGCGCACTGGTGCCGTGCCGAAGGTGCTAATAGCGTCCCGTACTCAGTACTTCAGGACGTTGCGCGATCAGCGAAATCACTTTCTTGGCAGTGAACGCGGTGACAAGGGTCCAGAGACCTTTGAGTCGATGGTATTGCTGCCATTCACCGAAGGCCAGACACACCGTTACCTAACCACAGTGTTGGGAACTGAGGAAGCGGACCGGCTGATAGATACTATCGGAAAGGTCCACGACCTTACCGATCTGTCCAGGCGTCCATACCTTTTGAAACTGATCGCGGAACTCGCGCCTGAGTTGGAGCACACCCAGGAAGAAGGGCGCACTGTCCACGCGTCAACGCTGTACCAGAAGATGGTTGTGCGGTGGTTCGAGCGTGATGCCCCCAAGCATCACATCAATCGCGTGGAAGACAAGCTGACACTTGCCGCCGATTTGGCCGCCTTCCTCTGGCGGAGCAATTCAAAACAACGTACTCAGGGAATGACAACAGCCATCCAACTCCCTGCATTGGATCTTGAGGACTGGCTGCGCGAATGGCTGGGATCACGGCCGCGGCTTGCCAGCCGATACGGTCGCCTAGACCCCGCTCTTCTCGATGAAGACCTGCGAAACACCACCTTTCTCCGACGGGTCGACTCAGCAGCCGGCAGTGGTTTCCAGTTCGCGCACACCTCACTGCAGGAGTACTTTCTCGCGCAGCACCTACTTTCGGCCATCCGCGAAAACCGACCTGAACGTTGGTCAATTCCCTGCCCGAGTGCCGAAACCCTGAACTTCCTGGGCCAGTCATTGGCCGACGCCGCTGATTGTGACGCCCTGATCGCCAGGTTGCACACCTGGGTGAATACCACAAAGGGGATGGCCACCGAGTTGCTCCTGAAGTACGCGATGCGTGCGCGTCGTGGGCGACACCCGGCGCCCGACTTGCGCGGAATTGACCTCAGCGGAGCGGACCTATCAGGCTTGGAAATTGACTTGGGGCGATTCGACCTGTCAGATGTGAAGCTCAATGATGCGGATTTGACCAATGCCCGACTGGTGGGCTGCGTCCTCGATGGCGCAGACTTTCGTTGCGCCACACTCACCAGAACCAAGGTCTTGGGCGGGTCACTTCGGCGGGCCAGCTTCAACGAGGCTCACCTTGTCGGCACGGTGATTTGGGCTGCCGATCTCGACGGAGCCTCAGGTCCCCCCGCAGTGATGGAGCAAATCCAATGGCTGCAGTGCCGCAACGTCCCGAGTTGGGTGAACTGTTACCCTGAGTCGATTGTCGTGCCGTCAGGCCCCGTGTCGGCACACAGTCATCAATCGGCTCGTTTGACCTCAACGATTGGCTGGCCAGGCTGGGTGTGGTCGGTGGCGTGGTCGCCGGATGGTGCGATGATCGCCAGCGGCGACCGCGGCGCGGTGCGGGTGTGGGATGCCGGGACGGGGGCATGTGTGGCGACTTTGACCGGCCATGACGGCGGGGTGAG
>Ga0123354_10021465_pt1 | contig 10174 bp, 3 predicted proteins | sample TergutLab28metaG_2_FD_97872 | JGI IMG/M metagenome (GOLD analysis project Ga0123354, IMG submission 97872) | Labiotermes labralis P4 segment gut microbial communities from Petit-Saut dam, French Guiana - Lab288 P4 | ecosystem: Host-associated > Arthropoda: Insects > Digestive system > Gut ...
GTATATACCATGTTTAAAATATTCAGTACCTATATTTGTTGAATAAATATATAAAATGCAACTTTAGAGGTTAGCGGTGCGGTACGTCAACTATAGTTGACATTAGGCGTCAAAAGGTTAACAAGATTCAAAGAACTTTCGACACGGTGGCATTATTTCGACGAGACGCTCGTCTAGGCATTTCAGCTTGGACACTTCAAGCCACCGGACAAGTAGTTTGTATTCAGTTCGCAAATATCGCACTATGTGTCACAAGCAATAGTATTCTGGACACTTCTTAAGATACAATATCCTACTCGGATAGTTTAGTGTTTCAGTAGGATGCACGTCATAATCTAAGTGACGTTTAAATGCCAGGTGGCTGCGAATTTTCACAAAAGCAAGATGACCTACCCGTGCATTCACGCATGATCTTCTTCAAGCTATCGGAGGTAGGTACACACTTACACAGGGATGTGTAACTAAACATAACGTGGCAGGACAACATACAAAATTTTAGAGTAACATATAAGTTTTTAGAATAACCCTCATTAAGGGAGTTGTCTTTTACCAAAGTATAGGATTTTCTGATTTGAGAATGGAGGAATATGTTTCCATGTAAGGAGATTATGTAGGAATAGGCTTATATCGGATTAGAGGCAAGCGATCTTCGTCAGGAAAGGCTGCTTTTCTTGTCAGTCGCTGCATATATACAGTAGCTAAACCTCTGCTTGCGAATAGTATGCACTCGCATGGTTGTAATAAAGAATCTGGAGTGAAAATTCAGACTGTATCTGTCAACCGTAATTTAATGTGTGTCCGTAGCTTGTACAGTATAAGCTCCATATCTTTTCATATTTTTATTAGGTCATATGTTAGGTGGGGGTTGGGCACGTTGGTTAATCACTCACTTCAAAAACCGTATCTTGAGAAATTTTACACAGGAAATTAGACTTGCAAACATGATAAATTTGTTGACTGGCTAAACGACTATTAGCTGCTCAAGAAGAATTCTACTGCATAGAGTTAATATAGTTACATTTGTTAATGAAATTCAGTGAGATCCGATATATGTTTCGTTTCCCAAAATCCTCATTTTTGTGTGTGTACTTGATGTAGAGAATCTTTAAATTTTTGCCGCCATTTATTCAAAGGCAAAGGTTTGGGTACGATCTTTTCTTTCTGTGACGTAGGTTGATAAGTGAGAGCTAAGAGGGCCTCAAAGTAATTTTGATATTCTGTTTGACAGTCAACATAAATAGCATGAAAAATACCTATTGCTGTGTATACAGCGTTGAGACTCATGATGATGGACAGTAGATCTGTCCGAAACATATGGAGTTCTTTAACGAAAATAAATTTGAGAAATCGTGCATCTCGTTTGCTTTTATTATAGTAATAGCTCAATGTAATGTTTAGAAAAGTTCTGTGTTTGGAGGAATGCAAATGTACTAAATAGAGATGGCGAATCGGCATCATCCGGGTGCTTCCTAATTATGTTTTATTAATTCACTTTTATATAACGAATGTATTAGTAGCTTAAACATTAGTGTTTTTAAGAATGGGACAGTTTCGTGAATAATAGATTTAAAAAAAGGAAGATAATATTCGCGACTTTATTTGAGACACTGCTACAGCACTTGCCTGGATGAACGAATGGAAGAGAAGAAAGGGCCTCGGTATAATCAGGGTCCCGACTGAAGTTGGAAGCAATCACCTCCCGAAGAGTAGCCAGCAGCGTTAAATTATAACCAGGTTCTTGTGTATTGAGTTTTAATGTATGATCGTCGTATTATTTGACGCTATGGATATTATGCTTTTGATAGAAATTTGTTAAATACAGACAGAGAAATGCTATATCCTCTGCGCCCACAATTATAAATAAATATTAGTTCTCGTCAGTATCAAACACTTGGTCAAATTCGTAGTAATGTTCGTACATAACAGCAGACTTGTGAGCTGACATAACTACTTATGGTTATGCTGTTCTTCACGTTTTGCCCACATATTCATGTCACTGACAGATTTAACATTTTGGTATTTACGGTTTATGAAGTAGGTTGAGTAACCCTATCATGCCTCAGTGCATTTCAAAATAATATTTATTTGCAACGAATTAATTACTGTTTGAAACTAATGATACATTCACTAATGTTATCATTTTGCTAGTACAATTGTTACTGTGCATCTCTGTGTGATAATTTGACGTTTCTGTGTGTAATTGTGCAGGAGGTTACGTAGACCTGATAGTGTGTGTTTAGTCTATCACATTACTGATATTCGTGAAAAATATATGTCATAGGTTTACGGAAGTAATTGACATGCTTCCGAATAACTTGCATCACAAAATTATTACAATACAGTTAGGTCTGTTAAATGCTTTAATTTCGTTTTATGAATTCGCGTTGTTAAAAAGGAAGTTAACGTACACACTGCTTAGAACTTTTTCTGTGCAGTACATTATGGCATACTTCGGATGTAGATGAAAGTGAGTGATTATCTTTACACCCCGGCCACTTTAACTCAGGGTAGCAACCCACCTTCCTTTCCAATGAATAGGAGTGTGATTGTTTCCAGGGACAGTCTGGAGACTTCGGAGAAGAAAATAATCTGCTTTCCCTGCAAAGAGTCGAATCTCGATTCCTCTGTTCGGCCAGTAGCGTAGTCGCTATACGGACTGCACTGTAATCTGTGCTCCGCTCCTTTAGGTTAAGGGTCTCTCTCGGGCTCCTGTGAGCAGGATATGGTCTTCTAACATCCACGTAGATGGGAAATATATAAATACACGTTTGTGATATTGTCAAGATGTCTCTCCGAACATTCTGTGTTAGCGTAGGGAGGAAGGAAGGTCCTGTTCCGAATTTTGACAGGTAAAGTAGCTATTTTGAAAGGTCATGGTGCTCTTCCTCTGTCTCAACAAAAATGTTGATGTGTTACCTGTGTAAAGTCATATTATCATTCGATATTATAGGCTTGTAGTCTTCGATACTGGCAAAAGTTACATGACAAAAAATGTTCCGTACAGGGAGTGAGAGAGAGCCGTTTTATTAAAGGGGTTGTCAGTTGCTAAGATTAATTGATGTCGGTTTTGGATGAATTAAAGGTGAGTATGGAGCACGGACGGAACGAAAATGACTAGGGTAAACCGAAGTACTCAGAGTAAAACTTGCCGAATGTCACTTTTTTCACGGCAAATCCACGTGAACTTACTGGGGATCGTAATCGAACCTTCGTTGCGACAGACCGCCTGTCGTCTCTATGGAATAATTCGGAACACAGTCCATTTCAGTACTTCTAGACTTAGAATTTCCAGGAATGCTTGGGAAAAGTTGTGATAGTCGAAAGGAAACAAATGCCAGTAATGTACTTCTTGTTTATTACAGAGAGTGGCATGGTATTTGCTGGCCCTACGTTTAGAATGAAAGGAAACAAAATACCTACAATGTGCTTGCTGGTCAGAAAACCCCGGAACCGAGAATCGCATTGAAGTTATGTGGTTCTAATTTCAGAACGAAGAGATTGCAGTTGAACCTTAATGACACATTGGACTTAGTGTGTAATTTTGCCTCTAATGTTACCGATGAAAGAAAACATAACAGGACTTTCGGACGAAAGGGTCATAACCCCGCAATATATAGCTGATAAGGTTGCCTTACCTGTCATTCACATGAATAATACATTTACTCTGTCTCGCCACATGTAAGATTGAATTTGGGGGATACATGGTAATGTTTAGGGAATAAATTCTTCTCACGTAGAAGTACCATTGAGGACGAGATGTTTTTCTCATACCTCGAAACAGAAGTAAGAAGAGATCATCTTGTATTCATTGACAGTGATTAAATTGTTCCAGTATGGGATATGTAATAAAAAGAGCACAAAATATCCGTTAAGCCGTAATATAATACATGCAACTCCAGTGTAATTGGAAAAAAAGCCTGCAATTTTTCACTTATGTACAGACGTGTATGTTTTACCTAATATCTACCGAGACCTTGTGCCGTTTGCTTAGTATGTCGGGCAAATGGGCAGCACTCTGTGTTTATACACTAAATGTTCCGGGATATGAGAGGTTAGACAGATATTTATGGCTTTCCTATCTTAAATTTTTCAAGACAAGTTGAAGACTAAGAACATCCAAAGAGAACAAGATCTTTTCTTTCCAATTCACTGTTCACTAGCCATTCTGACATTCGTTGCAAGAGGGTACGAGATAAAGAGAGTGTCTTTGGTTGAAGTACCGTGCTTTCGGAAAGTCGATGTGCACTTAAGCACAAGCAGATCTGCAGAAAGTGTTTGCGAATAAAATTAAACGGGATCATGCCTGTATAAACGCCCGTTGACATCACTTCCAACACCTTTTATAAGTTCACAGCGACTTTCCAAACTTCCCCTCTCGTGCGTCACCGTGGGCCATCACATTTCAACTAGACTCTACCGTAGCCTAACTGCACAGCGACTTTCCGAACGCACTGTATAAATCAGTATACGTTTCTTCCGAAGATTTTGAGCTACGAAAAATAATAAAAAAAAAAGAACTACACAATACACGAAAGTCATGTTGTAGTGAATCAAGACTAGAGCTCATTTTCAGGTCCACAAAAAATAGACCGCATCTCCGTTCGTTTAGCAGTGCGCGAGGAAAATACTGCGGCCTAATCTCAGAATATTGCAGAATGAACGAATAAATTTTGTATGCAAAATGCAAAGATTTTAAAGTTACAGAACGTGGCATATATATTTAACATTTGCTTTAAAATTTAATAAAGAATATTTCTTGTTCTACAAACTCGGAGAAAGATTCGGAAGCTCTGCTTGTAGAGTCGGGCCAAGCCGTTACGCATAAGTTAGTTTTACGTAACCGCACACAATTGATATTAGGCTTACCTGGTGATTTCTGTCTTCTTGGATATCTCTCTGAGTAGTATGAAGATAATGTATCAATTTCCCCATTGTTGTATGTGTACAACTGCTTCAGTATTAAGAATTTTTTTTGTCCACATAGTATACTTCAGGGATTCGTAAAATTTCAGATTAGTGTGAATAATTTTCTAGGCAGAATTAACAGGTTGGTCTTAAAATAGACTGTCTGTTCCTTGTGACTGAGGAATTTAATTTTTATAACTAACTGGATTGAAATTTTAGCTTCGAAACTTTGAAAAACATTTTTAAAATCTTAAAATTAAATTTATTGTTTTGTAGATAGGAAGAAAGAATCCTAACTTTTTGAAGTGAGAGAGAAAACCAACAAGATGCAACAGATAGATGTTTATTATCAACACTTTCTCAACATGTTTCGGGCATCATTATGCCCATCTTCAGGAGAACAAGACGTGTGTTACTGCACGTGGTGTGTTGCGCTGGTTCTGGTGGATGTGATTGTTAGCGGTTGTGGGGCGCTGCGTTGTAGGGTGCGAACACTGTGAAGGTTACTGTTCGACTCATACCCTGCAACACAGCGCCCCACAACCGCTACCAACCACATCTAGCACAACCACCGCAGCACGCCACGTGCAGTAACACACGTCCTGTTCTCCTGAAGATGGGCATAATGATGCCCGAAACATGTTGAGAAAGTGTTGATAATAAACATCTAACTGTTGCATCTTGTTGGTTTTCTCTCTTACTTCACAATTTGCTCACGATGCACGGTCACAGAAAACTAAAGTCCTAACTTTATCCCTATGTATTTCAGGCTAATTTTGTTTGCAGAACGTGTAAAGAAAAGGAAAACTAAATTTGTAATTTATTTTTTAAATTTTTTTGGCTAATCTATATAGTAATAAAATTTAAAAGAGCACAATATCATTATATCCATACTTTTTACCAAATAATAAAAATTCTCAAAGGAAGAGGTACGTTTTCAAATTTTAATTTGTGGACTTTTCATATCGCAGTCTGTTGTTTCGCACGCGGCGTAATTCTGCAGGTTGACACTGATATTTTGAAGGGGCATGTTGCCCCCATCGTCACCGTTGGACCAAACATTCAAATCTGGGTCATTAATTTCCCCAAACACATTTGGTCTTTCCAACAGTATTGGACTGTAAGGAACTTAATTCTCACATTTGATAAAGGATTCTTGAATTTTAAACAGAAGTTATCGTCGCTTTGTTAATGACACGTATATTTAATGGCGTTATAACGGTCTCTGTTACAGTTATGCCTCGGAAGGAATTACCATCCACATGGCCATGGCTAACAGAAATAATACTAAAGGACTTTGACTACAAATTTTAAATCAGTCGCAGTACTTCTCATTGCACAATCTGACTTCAAACAAAGGAGGACGATATGTCATAAAAACTAAACCCTATTTATGTGCCTTTAATATCATTACGGCTCCTCCCGTGCTCTATACAACGTAACAGGTAGTTTGGGTGAGGTTTTTCAGTTGTGTAGCAATATTCGTATTCGATACGAGAAGGTTAGTTTTGAAATGGACACAACAATATATATATATATATATATATATATATACTACTGCTAATCTGTGCGAAGCATTGTAATTAATTATTCACAAGTAGTATCTGTTACTGTCTGTGTATAGGGGTCTCTTTAATGGGTTCAGACAGCCTCGTCATAGGTTCCCCTGGTTATAGGTGCTTTTGTGTAGATTCATGTTGGCCAACGTTGGTTCCTTCATGCCTTTCAAAAGCTACATTATAAGGATCCATGCGCTAAATACATAATTTTTTTAACACTAAACATCTACATTTTTGTCTTCATTACTTATATTTTATTTCTTTATTTGTGTTTCATTATCGATGCAGGAAATCTGCAGAAAACATTATATTGTATGTATGAGGAAGCATGAGTACAGTTTCGCACATTCTTATACTCCACCATAGATGGAGATCAGTGTTCAGCTTCACTTCCCGGCCATTTACACCTGGTGAAAATGCCCTTTTGTAACGGTTGACAGAGAACTTGGAGAATATCAGACCAATACAGACTCAGCAACAAAGGGAAAATCCTGTATCCCATTCGGGAATCTAACTTGAATTTCCCTGCCATTCAACCAATAGTTAGCATACTGAATGGGCCGTCTCTTTTCTCTGCTATAGGCTTATATGTTTTCTTTATTTTACATTTCCGATTTACCAGATTACTCTCCTGGGATTATTTGTGGTTTGTTTAACGACGCTGTCAATAGTTCATATTGTAGAGAGTAATTGGAAAGTCAAGCATCCTATTTCTGAGAGAGATTTCGGTTTATCAGTAACAATTTTTAAAATCAGGTACCAAAAACAATACTAGAGACCACTACCACTTAAAGAAGAAACGCAGACCACTTTATTTAAAGACCCAGTCCGTACCGCGCTGTAAACACTTTTTATCTTGGTTATAAAAACAGATCAGTTTATGTTGTACTAGGTAGAAGTCGCTCTTTGTTCTGAGATAAATACAAAACACATAATAGAGTGTTTGCAGAATGTAGAATTGTTGAATGTTAAACCTGCTGGTGCATCATGTAACCAGTAAGCTTTAAAAGGTTAGGTGTTGGGATATCGAACAGCCCGAGCAGTGTATGCATTCACATATTCTCGTATTTTATACAAGTGGTGAAGAGTTCTTTAACGATGCTTCAAATGCACAGCTTAATATTTTATTCCACTTCTTGTGTTGTATGCAGATTTGTTTAGACATTCTCTTTCAAAATCTCCCAGAGATATATATCTGATAGGGTTAGATCGTAACATCGAGGGGCCACAAGTTTCGCGAAACAAAATTGTCGCAAAGATTTCGCGCACAGTTAGGAATTTTGAAATGTCACGTGGTCATATGTGAATGATGTCAGCACTCATATTCGTCAACTTCAAAAAAGGATGCAAAATTCATAATTAGTTCCTGTTAACTTTCTCCTGTTGCCGTTTATTCTCCGACAAAGAGCACTACAACATGCTCCGAATTCGAAAGGGTGTGACGGTTTTTAGCAAAGAATATTGGAATTGTCAGCACATCAAATTTTTCTATGTTTTCTAGTAACGCATCCGCTAAAGTCAATTAAAGTTTTGGCAGTAAAGGTAAATTGACATATGTATCCCTAAACTCATTCTATGAGGAAAGCGTGCTGAAAAGTGATCGGGACGAGTCTGTTATAAAATCACCTGACTTGCGCGGCTTCTGCACTAGTGTCGTCACAGCCATATATACTTTTCCTATGAATCCAGAAGAAATGGTTCTCTTACAGCCTTCAATAAATATTTAAGTATGGGTTGCGTGACTTTTCGCTTACATCGATTAAGGTGCTACTGTAGTATGAGTAATGAATTGAAGGGGATGTAAAATAAGTAGTCGATGTCTGCTTTCCCACCATGTACCTTGAGGGGCTAGCTTGTTCCATTTTCTCCTAGTGATGAGAATAGAAAGAATCCAAATTTCCAAGTATTTCATGTGGACCAGCTACCAGTAAAGGTTCCACATACTTTGATCTGACCAGTTTGTGTTTCCACATTCAGAAAAAAAAAAACAAACGATTGTTTGTGTGGGCTAGAAATCGGCAGTCAGATCTGGCCTACAGTGTCACAGTAGTGGCTGTAAGCACCATTAATTATGCTGTAACGCTGAGAACATCCACTTCAACTTGCATGTAGCCGGGACTCAATAATATGCACCACATTTCTGCGTCCTTGTAACTGAACATTGTGACAATGTGGGCAGTTTAGAATTTATAATGATTTTTGGATTGTGTTTATTTGACATTGCAGTCAGTAGATCGGACTGCATAGCGGTACGATGACGAAGTTATAGAGAACTGGAAAGTATGTGGAAGGAGTATTTGTGGCTAGCCTAATTTGAGGTACAATGCCAATACGTACACGGAGGGACCGAAGATTATGCGATGTATTACAGCCATTGTCCTGGCCGATATTCGAACGGGTAACCTCTAGATAGAAATCAGATTAACTACAGTTTGAGTCACATTTCTCGGCATCACCTACTTATAAATGACGGTTGTCACAAAACAAACTGCTGTGTGGATTATGGATTAGCTGTCGGACGAAAGACGACTTTGTTCTTGCGCACCCAATGAAGCAATATGAAGAAGTGAAAATATAACTCCGTGCTTTCCGTACCTTGTCACTGATGGAGATGAGTGATCAGATTCACACCGTGGCAGATTTTTCCCGGTGAAAAGAGCCACCGGTACCTACTAAATGAAAGGATGATTCCCGGAACCAATAGAAATATATTTGCAATAGAAAAAAATATTATGTTGAAGAATAGAATTTTATCTACTCATGGTTTGCTTACCGACAGTGTTCTATCACTGCTTATTACTGGAATTCCAGCGTAGATCTCTGCATTTTGAATGCGTGGAACATGAGCTTCAGGACGCATGAAGTAAATCAAATGTACTGCTTGTCAAAATGTAGTATTTTTTATGTTTGTAAGGCCTTCTACTTCACAATACATCCTAATCGTACGCAGGTTCTTCAGTGACTGCTGGGATTAAGCAGCATTGAATGAGATATGACGGTGATAAGTAGCTATTTAGAAAGAAGTGATATGTAGAATGGCAGTGAGGCAAAAGATTTTTCAGTGTAGACGTTATCAGGGAAGGGGTGTCAACCGGATAACTGCTGAATAATTTTTTTTGAATGGAAGCATCACGATGTGCTCTCAGCATAATATAATGTTATATAGTGTACGCCACTTTATTATATAAGGTAATACAAGGCCACATGTTTCGACTATATCCTAGTCATCTTCAGGCTTATATTAGCAATTTGTTATCAGATGCTATACAAACTTTGGGGTCCCATCGTGTTTACATTCGTGGAATATATCTAATTGAAACGTTGGTCTAAAAGGTGTGATGTGCAAATACAGGATTGGGGTACGTAAAATTGTCTCTTAAAAGTTATTTTACAAATTTGTCAAAAAATTTTTAAATTATATAAAATTCATTCTTATCGGTGCTTTGCTGTTCATCAGTTTCGGATGTGGGTCTCGTTGTCTTTGCTTTCAAGGCTGTGGGTAGCTGTATATCTGTGGGTGATGTTGGAATACGTCTATTTGCTGTTTCGTGTGGGTGGTGTGGTATCAAATGGTCTCACACTGTGAATTGTTGTCCAGTTCAGTTCAGAGTGTGAGACCATTTGATAACACACCACCCCCACGAAACAGCAAATAGACGTATTCCGACATCACCCATAGATATACAGCAACCCACAGCCTCGAAAGCAAC
>Ga0123354_10021467_pt1 | contig 10173 bp, 9 predicted proteins | sample TergutLab28metaG_2_FD_97872 | JGI IMG/M metagenome (GOLD analysis project Ga0123354, IMG submission 97872) | Labiotermes labralis P4 segment gut microbial communities from Petit-Saut dam, French Guiana - Lab288 P4 | ecosystem: Host-associated > Arthropoda: Insects > Digestive system > Gut ...
GGCTGAGTGGACCCTGTTCCAGACCCACTACTACTCAGAAAATCTGGTAGCGCCGGGGATCGAACCCGGGACCTCTGTATCTGTAGCCAGAAACTCTGACCACTAGACCACAGAGGCGGTCCTGAAATGGACAAAGATGTGTTAAATTTTTTGTGTATTTTACTGTGATTTCATTGCACATTTGTATAATGCTACTTGAGGTTGGTACTGAAGAACTCCCCAGTCTAAGAGCCTTCACTTGCTTATTGCACTTTGTAGCATGTGACTGACCAGTGCATGAACTAAGACATATACTGTATATGGATGATGTGTGTAATGTATATACATAACACAACAACAGGAAGCAACAGGCTGCAGTATAAGATTTGAGGTATTCACAGCAGTAAAGTTCAGGTTGTATTTTTCTGGTTATGACACTGTGTTGCAGCCTGGTTTATGAGTACAAATGTTTCAGGTGAACATGTGGCCTCCATATTCATGGTAGAAATGAACAGTGTGGATTAGAGAATTGCAAACAACACTTCAAATACTCTGTGCACTTCCAAATGGAGTTTATTTTCTGCTCTGGTTTACTGGTGATTGAGTAATACGTTTAACATCAACCTCAGTTCAAGATTATTATGAATGGCATTGCTCAGTTACAGGCTGTTGTTATGTTGTTGTGTGATTTCACATAGAGTAGCAAAAACATAATGAGACTTTCTGAATCTAATATACTTTCAGATGTGACCTGCCCTGTGGCAGATGATCATTCTGTATGCTGTAAGGAACCACTGTCCTTGAAACCAAAACTGGAAAATGTATCACAATTACAGTGTGCTATCAAACATGAAAAAGATGTGATTAAACGGAAGTTCCACTCCATGAGCCTGGCAAGTCTGGCCTCTGTGTTCAGCAGAACAGATGAACCTTCATGCAGCACAAATGAAAGTACTTCATTGTTAAAGACTTGTTTGCTTGTCAGTGCTGCAATTGTTGCCATCATGGCAGTTGTTCGAGGGATGTCATCCAGCCAATGAATGTTACCTCAGTTAGTTAGCATAAAAAAAAAACTTGAAATCTGTATAGAAAGGTGGACCCCTTTTGAGAGGGGTTATTTCTTTTGTAATAAAGATAACAGAATATTACAAAATACAGTAAGTTACAGTAGATGCATTACTTATGTTTACACCTTCACAACACTGTACAGTTAAGAAATTATGAAAAGGAAATTACAGAGTTGTGCCTTAGGGCAGACAGTTGCTGGCCTCAAACTGCAGAGGCCTGTTTTCAATCCCACATCAGTTCATGTGGGATTTGTGATGGACACATTGGTGCTGGGACACGCTTTTTCCAAATGCTTCAGTTTTCCCCTATAACTATCATTCCTTCAGTGCTCCATATTCATTTATTAATCTGTCACCAATGTAATCTTAGCAATTGAATGTTATTTCTTATGCTTATAAATGAGAGAAGAAGGAAAATTATTTAGAATTATGTATGTGAGCCAAAGGAAACCATTTCCAATACCTTTTCTAAATACAATGTGAAAACCTAGTATGAACAGCAGTACATTGAACTGCAACACAAGGAATTTGATGTATGTTTGTCCTTGCATCGTAGTATAAGCGTAGAGAAGAAAACCAACTAGATGGTACAGAATTCTGTATTGCACTTATAATCTGCTCAACATGTTTCGGGCACTTATATGCCCATCATCAGGAGCTCGAGACTATACTTGTGTTATTGCCGCATATGGTGTGTAATGCCTTGGTTGATGGTGGTCGGCTGTTAGGAGCAGAGCGGCAGGCTATGCGTCCGAGATGAGGGAAATTGTGTGACCAGTCGCACAATTTCCCTCATCCCGGACGCATAGCCTGCCGCTCTGCTCCTAACAGCCGACCACCATCAACCAAGGCATTACACACCATATGCGGCAATAACACAAGTATTGTCTCGAGCTCCTGATGATGGGCATATAAGTGCCCGAAACATGTTGAGCAGATTATAAGTACAATAAGGCATTCAGTAGCAACTAGTTGGTTTTCTTCTCTATGCTTACAACATAAGGAACCTGCACTCACAGCAAATTGGAATATAAGCAGTTTCTATGATGAGACAAGACAGTGGGAGTGTAGAGTGATGCTAGATGTCAAATAAAAATATATTATAGTACAAAGCCATTTTCTTTGAAGTTAGGACTGAATCATAGAATTATTTGTGGTAAGTGATAAGTTTGAAAATGATTTGTTCTTGTTAGTTTTTGTAACTGAACTTGTTGGACATAAACTTTATTTTGCTTGCTTCCATTTCGTCATGTGTTACAGAGTCTTTTGGAGATATTCAACAGACTACAAAAAGCATTCACCATCCTGGAAGAAAAGTACTGAATTAATGGCAGGTGTAACAAAAATTCTTCTGTAGGAGTTATTTGAGAAATTTAATATGATTCCCTTGCCAGTAAATACCTGTTCTTAATACTCTCTTTTATTTTACACAAATGGAAAGAGTTCCAAAACGTTCATAAAAACATAAATACAAGACATACACTTGGCCTGTATGTGCCATATGCTAACATAAGTAGTTAACAGAATGGTGTGTACTATGCAGGAACTGAACAATACTGTGTTCTTCCCTTTACCATTAAAGTCATAAACCTTGATATAAAAGTATTTAAGTCAGCACTGAGAGATTCTCTATTAACAAATTCCTTCTGCACTAAGAAAAATGTTGTTCAAATGAAGGCTTATCAGCATTGTGAATATTGCTGAACACATTTTGGCACAAACACCTTGCTATGTGCAAGTTTGATTTTTTTTTAGCATTATACTCACATATGCTGCAGCATGAATTTTTCATTGGATCCCAACATTTCAAGGGAATGTAGTGTCCCATCTTCAAAGATGCTTGTTGTCTGTGACCTGATGAACCTTGAAAATGAGGGCAGTGTGTTACCTGGCAATGTCCAGATTCAGTTTTCCATTTACGCAGTGTCCTATATTGGAAGAATGGAGTACTCATCATGCCTTATGTTTAGTTTTATGATTTTTGTGCAGGTGTGTATATACAGCTGTGCCAACTGCATATTTCCTATTTGCACTGTAGATCTACTGTAATATTATCTTCTTATGTACATCCAAATATCTGAAGTAGCATCATTCCTTCTGGTCGTCTGACAGAAACTTTGTATGCATTTCTCATGTTCATTAGGCATGCTGCATTCCCCATTCACTTTATCTTTCTTTTTTGATCAGCTTAATAAGATTTTGTAAGGAGTACAAAATATGCAGCTCATTCTCCTCAGCACCCTGTTTCCAAAGACCCTGAATGTATTTTCATCTCTTACAAAAGACTGTAAATTTACATTTTTGTGTATTTTAGACTTTACACTTCTTGCAGAGCATTTGGTACAATAATCCATAACATGCCAGGAAAAAGAATCTTTCTTGCTCATAACATCACAAAGTGTAGATTAGAGTTTTCATTAACTGCAGTGGAATGTCTGTAATGTAGTTAGTTTAGTAATTGATGTTAGGTTGAGTAAGATTATTCAGTAATTATCACTCATTATTTTTATGGTTAAACCATCCATTCAGACTTTTCTGAAGGGTCTGCAGGTGCTGTTCTATACTGTCCAGCCTGTCTGTCAAGCATCTGTCTGATACTTCTGTCTTCTTTTCAATAATATCCATGGCAGATTTCAGAACACTATGGTCCATCTTACAGCAACCACCGGGAAGCCCACAGCAATCTATCTCCAAGGCTGTATCATAATCTTGTGTTTTCTTTGGGTAAACTGTGTTAGGGAAGATGACAATTCTATGGCCAAGATTAGGGAATATCTTTAGTTGACTGTTGGGCAGTGAATTTGGAAAAAGGAAAACATTCTTGAACAAGTTTTGTATACACCTGAGTTTGGGATGAATGTAGTTTGGCCAGCAGCAACACTGACATTTTGCTGCTACTGGACAGGTGCATGACAGTGGGTCACCTAGGAGCATGGTTTCAAAGTAAAATATTGTGTCAATCATGGATTCAATGCTGACTAGTTGTGCATCATTCTTAATGGCCTGAGTGTCACTCACTGCCAGGCCATTCAACAGGTTTACCATGACCAAGGGTACCAAAAACACAAAGAAAATAAATATTACATAACTCAGGCCAGGTACAAGATCAAATGGTATACTGGAAATATCAAATTCACCCATTAGCATTATAAGTGTTCGGAATAAAGACATAAAGGGATGCTGAAAGAAATTATCTTCAGCATCATTTTCTCTGGACTTTATGCTGTCATGAAAGAGTGTATAGAATCCAAGACCAAATGCAATGATAAGGAGTATATCCCATACCAGGAATTTTAAGTAGTTACACAGGACCCTACGCATCATCTCATTGTAGGTGGATAGGACATGGATGTGTCCAATCTGAAGAAACAGTTCTGTCCAGGCAAGGAGTATTGCAATGGTATCAACAGGTCGGACACAACGCTCACCCCATTCTTTGGACAGAATAACAAATGTGAACACAATCAAGAGCAATTCAATGCAGTTTTGAAAGCCACAGAAGTACCTTTTTGGTGACATAATGATTTGGAACAGTTCTCTTAGCATGAGGCCTGTCAGAAGAATGCTGAGAAGTACCCAATTTATTCCTATAAACTTTGTTTTAGTTTGTTTAGTGATCTCTGAGCTGGAGATGTTCCTATTCTCTTCTGTACAGTCGTTAAGGATGTGAATTGTCAACAGGCCTACAAACATTGCATAAAATATAAGGTTGGTGTAGAAGAAGATACGGACATGGTTCCACTTGAGGTGCAGGAAGCTGAGTAGCACAGGATGTGTAAGGAGCGGCCTGAGATCTTGAGACTTGCTGATGTAGTGAAGTGGGTACAGTTCAGGAACAGGTTTGTGTGAATTTGTGCTTGGTCTTCCTAGTTGCCCACTTTCTTCAGACTGGATATATTGTACATTTTTTTCAGGTGCAGGTGGTTCAAGGAATCCATATTTAAATGTTAATTCATATTTTTCATCTCTCCTGAACTTCCCATTGCTTGCCAAGCAGTCATCCAGGAAACTCTTGAGAGTTACTGGATCAATGTCTGCCAGAGGAGAATAGCCGAAGTGGTTCTCTAACCCTACATATGCCCCATTCTTAAGCAAAGCTTTGGTATAGTGCTGGTCTTCTTCCTTGACTGCATAATGCAAGGCTGTGTTTCCATTGATGTCTGTAGCATTGATGTCAAGTTTTAAACTCTCCTTTCTTTCTAATAGTAGTTCAAAGCATTTACGATAGTCTCTGCCATCAGCTATTTTTAGCTCTTTGTCTTTAACTACAGCATGGAGTAGTGTTTTTCCATCAACTGCTGCAACCTTTGCTTTGTATTCTAAGAGCAGCAGCAGGATGTCACAGTACCCGCCTGAACATGCAAGGAATATTGGGGGCTTCCTATTGGTAGGTATTGTGGCATCAGGATTTGCACCAATGGACAAAAGATATTTTGTTATATCATACAGACCATGCTGACAGGCATACTGGAGGTATGTAAATTTCCCATCATCAGCATCTACTAACAATTTCTTGTCTGCAGTCTGAAATTTTGATTTAAAATCTTGGTACTGTTTGAAGTATAGGTGTTCAAATAAAGCAGTAGCCTCCATATCTTCTTCTCCTGAAAGCCCTTGTGTTTTTGGAGGAGGCAGATCTAAATTAGGGAACTTCTCTTGAATGAGTTCTCGTATTGTCTTTCCACTTTGTGTGTCTCTGTTTTCAATAACAACATTACTTTTACCATATCTCAAAATGGTTTCAACTGCAAGGTTACAGTTTCCAAGTACTGCTTCATGCACTGCTGTACGCCCTTTCCTGTTACGCTTGTTGATTTTTATGTTGGCCTGAGTCATGAGTTCAGCAATACATCTCTCCATGTCACCTGGGTTCTTCATGAAATGCTTGGCTGCAAAGTGTAAAGCTGTGCATCCAAAGTTATCTTGAATGTTGACATCAGTTCTACTGTCTTGCAGTAACACAGTTATTGCCGTGTAGTTGCCATGCTCAGTTGCGACATGCAGTGGCGCTTTGTTACGGATGGGATTAACATGATTTGGATCTGCACCAGCAATCAGCAAAGTTTCAATGAAGTCTTTGGAGTCATGCTCTTTACAAGCCAGTTCCAGACACGTGGCGTAATGAGGATCACCGTATTCGTGGTCAGGGTTCACGACCTTTTTACCATCTGCAGTGTACTCCTGTAAAAGACTGCTGAATAGAATGATGTTCTTGTCTTTGAGTGCTGTGAGGAGCTGTGCTTGAAGATCTGGTGGCCCACATACGCTGCATGCATCCCTGGTACTGGACATGGTTCCTGAAATGAGAAAAAATCTTTCCTAGTGTATATACATTGTATATGATGAACAGTTGTTCATATGGAAGCCTTATACTGGAGACAGTCTGCATCAGATGAGAACATATGGAGAGAAATTTTTCATAACCTGACTCTGTCACTTATGTCAATTATCTGATTGTACTCATAATAGGATAATGCCTGCAGACTTTGGTATATTCTTACAGCTTACTACATGAACACTTGAAATCACTCTGCGTAAGTTAGTTGCAGTTATGGATGATTAATAAATGTGTATAATGTAGACATATTCTGTTATAACTGCATTTATACAATGCATTTCAAATAGCTTGATTTTCCAGTGCAGGATTTTGGTACCAGAATGTTTCTGTTTTTGTGTGCCATAATTTTTTGTGGGGGTTATATAAAATTTAAATGGTATAGTGCATTTGATTGAATTCATTTGCTTTGTTTGAAGTTGGGCAGCAAATGGTCCACATCCATTCCACTTTATTCTGCTGGGACCAGAACCATCCTGGAAATCCATAGTTCTGTAGGACACAGATAACAGCATGTTGCTTCCATCCTTTTTCAGGTGACAGGATGAAACAAATGTTTAAGACAGAAAGCTACATGAATTTACATACTGTATTCTTGGGTTATGGCCTTTTGTCTGATAGGTAGATATGCAAGTTTCAGAGGGACATGTTGCCTCCATCTGAAGGTTTTGATGAAGGTAGAGGAAGTATGTTCTCTACAATATTGGTACCATCTTACTAGGCTGCTTGATGTCATAACCCAGAATAAGGCAATATGAATATTTTTTCGATGAAAACATCAGATTTTGTAGAGGCACAGGAAGTTCTAAATAGTAAATTTTATTTTCTTATTTGTTTATTGAAGCTTCAATTGTTTAGTTGTTGTGTTAATGGTGTCTTGAGTTTATTATGCTGCTGTTATAGAGAATGTCAGTGACACATGTACTATAAAGTGTTACACTGTTTCCTATCCTATGTTCAACCTTTAAATGACTGTATTGCTATTTAAATTTTAGTGCATGATTAATGAAAAACGTGAGTATTATTTGATCAGAAAAAATTAAAATTATGAAATAAACGGCATTTTGTGAAAAATAATACATGGCTTATGTAGCATGTCTTAAAATGTAGTAAATTTCCTTGTAGCCTAAATGTATAAAATTGATTTGTAGGGGTGTTTATGTGCATTCACATATGCCAACGTAGGTCATTTAAAGGGTAACGGGTTGATTTCCATAGTTTTCCTTTTTTAAGGTTTTGATTATTATTCCAGGTGTGGAGAAGTCCATGTTGATCCCTATATTTGGTTCATATTAATAGGATTTGAATTGCATGTGACTTTGGTTCAGCAAATTTATTAGTCCAAGTATCAGTTATTTCTGTACTGAGATTTCTACTTCTCTTTTCAGGTTTTTTTTAAAAGTGATTTGTATGGTTTCCTGCATGGGCAGGTTTTCATATGAGTCCATAATGTTTAATATAATTTTTATGTTTTTATTTTCTTTGGTATTTTTGTTGAATTCTTTGTACTGTACTGTACTGTGTGTTTATTTATGTGTTTCAGGTGATTCTTACTGCAAGGGGCACTTATTTCCAAATACTAATTTAACCCATTGTTTTATGTGATGGTTTGTGTGAAGGTAGGAAGGAAGTTTTAAATAATATTTGGACAGATGTAGGGTTTTTAAAGAATTAATTTTTATTCCATGACGTCTGTGAAATGCCACTCCTTATGCTTGCTTGTATGTGGTTGCAATCGATAATGACAGTTAATTTTGGTGTAAATGAAGCCACAAGAGAAGTCTCGTTACTTCTCAGCGATTTTTCGGACGTACTTATTAGTATTGTTCATAGGTCTGCGCAATCTGCATTGATCACTATGCATCTGGTGGGGAGAGCGCACAGCGCGAGATAACACGTACCACGAGGCCGATTTTCAAACCCTAATATTTCGACTCTTTACGCGACAGATGGCGATGATATGGACTGCATATTCTTTGGTATCGTGCATTGAGTTTTTGGTCCGTTCTGGTTTCCCCGTTACTACGTTTATGTGGCCATGAAAATTTTTTGGAAGGTGAAATTCTTTATTCTGTGATTTTGAGCACGATTTGACTATTGATGGCGCGCGGGAGTCCGTAGTTACCGCACGGGGGTTATATTAGTCGTTTTAATTGTGTTCTTTAGATTTTCATCTGTTGTAAGACAATGTAGCTGTTAAAGTGATAAATTATGGCTAAGAGTTGTGTTAGTAATGAATACGTACAAAATTTGATTGAAGAATTTAGTAATGTTGAATGTGTAATGAGAGGTGATGACTGCGTTATTGACAATGACGTTTTATTAGAAACTCAAGATGAAGTGACTTAAGCAGCACCGATTTCCATTGCTGTTAGTACAACCACCAACGACTATTCTAATGGTGAAAATGAATCAGGCGACACCAGACACTTGGATCATTGTAAGAATAGACTGAAATGAATTTCCGGTTTCAAGAATTCACTGATCCTAAGCAGGAACCACGTTCCAATGCAACTCTTCTTCACTATGTTCTTATTCATTGCATCCCTTCTGTCTGGGACAGATATGCAGTACTGTTCCTGGAAGAATACCAAATTCTCTCTAGAACCAAGAAGTAAGAAAGGTAAAGTGATCCCGTTACAGGCCCGATGTGGCCCAGAGGGTGGGTCGAGTTATAGCTCTACTCTTCCATCGCCGCGGCACTAGAAGGGGGTGAGTAGAACCAAGAAGTAGGGGGAAAAAGTTACTGTAGCTCAAATCAGGACTTTCATAGCATGCATTTTGAATGTGGGCGTAATTTGCAAACCACCAATGAGAGTCTGTTGGCTCATCTCAGTGCTTGGCACGGTTGATTACATTATTTCTCAGGGATAGGTTTCAGCTGACAGATTCATTCATGTGGTCGACAACTCAACTTTCCAAGTCCATTTTAGTCTGGTTATTTAAGTAAGCCAATTTTTTATTTAAATTTCTAATTTTTTTCAGGACGTGCTAAATATAATGTGTGGATTACAACTTTTCATAAAAGTATGTGAATGTATTCCTAACTGTCAGAAAACGATTTATGTTAGGAAAATTAATTTGAAGACTTGCAATTTTAAATTTTGGACTTTTCTCAAATAAAATTGTCAGTAAAGTGGAATACATGCATAATCAACTAAAACCACAATATTTCTAATAGCAGCTACAAAAATTCAACTGAATATCGTCATAAATATGGTGCTTGCAAATCCTTAACTGAAATCTTACATTTTATTAAAGGCTTGGCTTACATTTTTAGCGACAATACAGGCTTGTACATTGGCAGCGAAAGGGTTAATTGCAAAGTAGAGAACATAACAAAAAACTTAATTTCGCTTGAAATGCATTTTTCTCCAAACTCCATTCAGTAGAGTCCTTCTTGAGCAGTCTATTGTCGTGTGTCTAGTCAAATCATGATGGAGTCGAAATACCGGCGTCATGGTAAGAAGAGCCTGCTATTGGCCCCTACTTTGAACCACCCCATTCCAGTCCAAACCCTCTTAACCTGTTGCATTAGTATGCAAGTTAAAATTATTCTACTGCCCACGCCTAGGTATTCTTACGAAAAAGAATTTGTTGAGAAAGCTGGAGGGAAGAACAGAGCTCTAAGAAGGGTAAGGCAAGTGGGGCACTCGCTCCAGGCGCAGTATATGTATATATATATATATATATATATATATATATATATATATATATGTGGGGGGGGGGGGGGTTGGTATAAAAAAAGTGAAGAGTGTTTGTTTTTTTTTTTTTTAAAAAAATTAACAAAAA
>Ga0123354_10021468_pt1 | contig 10173 bp, 6 predicted proteins | sample TergutLab28metaG_2_FD_97872 | JGI IMG/M metagenome (GOLD analysis project Ga0123354, IMG submission 97872) | Labiotermes labralis P4 segment gut microbial communities from Petit-Saut dam, French Guiana - Lab288 P4 | ecosystem: Host-associated > Arthropoda: Insects > Digestive system > Gut ...
TATTTTTGGAATAAAACTCTACATGTTTCGGACAGTTCCTCTGTCCATCATCAAGAGTTTTTCACTGTACACACAGCAATGGTATATGTCATACAGCTTGCGAGCAGGATCAGGACGTTCCGTTCTGATCCTGCTCACAAGCTGTCAGCAAACGTGTATGACATATACCATTGCTGTGTGTACAGTGAAAAACTGCTAATGATGGACAGAGGAACTGTCCGAAACAAAATAAATTTGAGAAATTAGTGCATCTAATTCGTTTTATTACAAGAAGCTCCTGGAATACTTCTTGGACTGCTTGACCCTTGAATGTGGGAGAGAGAGGATGTCCCGAAACATTGGTAAAAAATTACCAATCTACTCTGCGTAAAATCTGTAGTTTATCCGTATACCAAATGACAATACTAATGTTGTTGACAAGCATTAAGGTAAAAATGTAAAGGTAAATTTCAACCTAGAACAGGTCACGAAGGCCCAGGGGGGGAGTAGAGTTATAGTTCTACTTTTTCTTTAACCACGGCGCTAGATGCGGTGGATGACCGACGCCACGTTCCGGCCGCTTTACACCCGGGAAATACCCGGTACCCATTGTATAGGAGGTCGGGTTGGTCCCAAGGCCGATGTGGACAGGTGCGGAAAATCTCGCCCCCCACCGGCATTCGATCCCCGGAACGTCCAGTCCGTAGCGAGTCGCTATACCGACTGAGCTGTCCCGGCCCTCCGACAGTGTTAAGTCAAGTACAATTTTCTAAACAGTGCGAAAATTCGAAGCCGTACTTTGTCCAGCTGTAGGCACAGCAAGTTATCTGGCAAAATGCTGCAAAATGACAAAGCTGTATCGAAGCTACCCTCATAAAATAGCTGGTAAAGAAGTTAAGGTTTTCACTTTGTTCGCCTGCGGAATAAGCAAAAAAAAAACGCGTTATGGGCATGAAAGCGCCCACCTAATCACGTGGAGATATATGAATGATTTTGCTGTGGAAGCGATACCCACTCACCCGGCGCTATTCCTCTCTGAACTCCAGCAATCCTATGTCAACACAAAACTACACAAGTCGTAAAAGTTAAACGAACTGTGACCTTTGAACCAAACCATTCTGTATAGAAAGCTGCGTAATATTACGATTATTGGAAATGTCTGAGTTCTAAGGCCGCGTTCCCAGAATCGGTTTTTTAAACAATAATTTTACGATGTGAAAAGGGGCCAAACGATTGTCATACTGTTTCCATAATTGGTTTATTCGGCAAACATTTTAAATCAAGTATGTGTGGCAAATGTTCGTCTGGTCAATGTAACAGCGTTCCAAAGACACCTTTTACTTTGCCATTTGACATACGTACCGAGTGATATTAATTATCCACATGCATCACTTGTCTACTTGTCAAGTACAAGAGAGCCGTGGGAAAGCAAGACAAATCTCACTTGACAAGTGACCAAGCATTCTTGATTGCTTTTGACGTCTGTCGCATTTGCTGACAGTCGGTGGGAAAGAGACAAATAGCAACGTCAATAAATGACCAAAAAGATGCAACTATACGCAGTTTATTTTATCTGCAAACTGTTCTACATGTTTCGGGTGGTACCTCCACCCATCATCAGGACACAAATAACTGTATCTACAGCATCTGGCACTAGTCAACAGTCGTTGTTACAGTTATTTGTGCTCCTGATGATGGGTGGAGATACCACCCGAAACATGTAGAGCAGTTTACAGATAAAATAAACTGTGTATAGTCGCATATTGTGTTATGCTACAAATCCGAAGGTCGCTGGTTCGATCCGAGCTGGTGTCATTGGGATTTTTCATTGACATAATCCTTCCGATCGCACTATGGCCCTGGGGTCGACTCAGCCTCTAACAGAAATGAGTACCAGGAGTATTTCCTGGGGGAAAAGGCGGCCGGTGCGTATGGCTGACAACCTTACCACCATCCTGTGCCGTTGTCATGTAATCTGGGAACCTTAACTTCGTGGAACACTCTGGGCCACTCCAGGCCTGTAATGGGACTGCTTTACCTTAATAGTCGCGTTTTGTTGGACATTTATTGACATAGAATTGCGATGCACGGTCCCATGAACATAAAGAACATAAAAGACAAATAGCCAATAACTGTACAAGTGCACCGTTTTCACGACGTGGTAAGTAGCCACAAGTAACAAATTTTGTCAAACACAGTGAGAACCCAGTTTAGCGTAAATCCACATCCTTGAACCCTATATCTCTGACGCTAGCAGAGATCTTTAATAAACAGAAAATGGACGGAGAAAAGCGAACACCTGCACGGATGAGAAGTCAGGTCTTCTGGGATGTGACGATGGCCCTTGAAGATGAAGACGCCAGGTTCCTCCGAAACCACTAACCCATCGGCGTCAGAGTAACGGGGCCCATACATTCGCAGTACTATACAATGTTTCGCTTGTCTGAACGTGTAGGAACAGTCATTGTTTTCAAATCTGCCTACTGGTATCAGCGATCTAAATATGCCCCCCCCCCCACCCCTGCAACTGGATAAACAAAATCACAGAACCCCCCGGCAAGTGCAGTGACCATGGTATTAAACACGTATTAGGCTGCTTTACATTGCAGGTCGATACCTTCGCCAGCAGCCTATAACTTCAAGCACAGACGCTGACATGAGGATTTCGAGGGTATTTACAGCCGCCCCACCTCATCCCCCCACTGGGTCCTCGTCACTAATCCGCCCAAAGTAACCCATTACTTCCAGCAGTATCACTCTCCACTGCTCCCTTTCAAGGGGCTTGTGGTTATGTAACATAAACACGACTCCCAGTTGTAAAGCTTGCACCTTTATAACAGAGCTACAAAAAACAACTTAAATATCAGCAGTTGGCTACTTTTCATCATCGGACAGGTCAAACGGCTGTTTCACTAGACGGAACTTAAATTCCTTATAATTTTGCGAAAGCCGAAGTTCCCAAAGTGTTGTTTCTGGTGCTACAAGTCCGCTAGGATATTATGCTGTGTAGTTGGGTAGTTTCTGACGTTTCGGCAGTATATAATGCCATCCTAAAGTCGGCAAAATTTTACCCGACGAGACTGTGTCATATCGTACGCAGACCTCAACCTTCCATGCGAATTTCTCGTACCATTAACAGACATTTTTCTGCGGTTTAGTCGGATATCGTAAAGCTTGCAGGTAATTAACCACAGGTACTTAAATCTTATATGCTAAAATTAACTATTATGTGACAAACCATGATTGTTCAGTCTAATACTGACTGAATAAATGTAGTTGGTTTGAAAGTAACACAAGAGATTGGCTTCCATAGCGATAACTATGACTGTCCTTCAGGTGAATATGAGGTGTGCCGACTATCTCACCATCGTTTGAAAGCAGCCTGCTGCCTATAACATAACTACATTCTGATACCCAGTGTCTCATTACAACCACATTCAGATATTCACTATCTCACCATAACCATCTTTTCGTACTCAGCTATCTCCCCATAAACACCTTCTTCTACTCACTCTCACCACAAACACCTTCTGATATCAGTGTCTCACCATAATCACCTTCTCACATCCAGTCTCCCCATAACCAACTTCTGCAACCCACTGTCTCCCCATAACCACCTTCTGTTATCATTGTCTCCCCATAACCACTTTCTGACATCAGTGTCACCATAACTACCTTCTGATATCCCTTGTCTCCCCATTACCACCTACTGCGATTCAGTGTCTTCCAAAACCCACTTCCTTATATCCGGTCTCACCATAACCACCTTCTTGTATTCCGCGCCTCCCTATAACTACCTTGTGATATCCATTGTCTCACCATAACCACCTCCTTCTATCCGCTCTCACCACAACCACCTTCTGCTATCCAGTGTATCACCACTACAACCTTCTGACACCCACTGTCTCACCATGACCACCTTCTTCTATACAGTCTCCCCATAAGCACATACTGACATCCAGTCTCACCAACCAACTTTTGACATCATGTCTTATTACACCCACTTTCTGACAACCTGTGTCTCACCACAACCATTTTCTGAAATCCTGTCTCAACACAGCCAGTTTCTGACTTTCTGTGTCTCACCACAACCACCTTATGACATCATGTGTCTCACCACAACCACTTTATGACAACTTGTGTCTCACCACAACCACCTGATGACATCCTGTGTCTCACTACAACCACCTTCTGACATCATGTGACTCAACATAACAATACCAACAAGTCTAACGCAGGGCCGATACAAGGCTACAGCAATCTGTGCGACTGCGTGGGGCCTCACCATACGAGTGGCCCATGAAAAGGTTAGTTATATTTCGGATTTTGTGTAAAACCCGCTTTATACACGTACCTAAATTGTTAGTCTGTTCCACCTGCACTGTCAGTGTACGACCACACCCAAGCCGAGTCCCCAAATATATCTTTGCTTTTGGCCCAGAAACATCTTAAACTTGTCCTGCTTTAACATACGTATTATTTGTCACTTGCAATCAAATATAACACTAAATAATTTTTATTTTATTACAAACCCATACTAAAGTACAACAAACCCCTTTAAGACCCAGTGGTTACCTTATGCACCACCGAGTCTAACATTTAAAAAAAATCTAAATTTGGCCCCCAGGTTTTATTTCTGTATTTTTTATGGATTTCAGAACAGCTTTTATGTCCCTATACAGCATTAAGTGATATGCTTTTATAATTGAGACGAAGTGTGTTTGCTGCGCGGAAACGGCCCAAACCTTCATATTTCACATTTAAATGGATAAATTATTATTGAATAACCAGGCATATATTACTATAAAATAAAAGGTTAAAGGCTAGTTTTAGAAATTGGTTATAAGAGCACAAATCCGACAGTTATCATTTCTTTAAAAAAAAAAAAAAAAGAGAGAAAGTAGAAAAGTTTTGATTCGAAGTTTCCTACACGCAGATCACTATTCTGAAACCTGGCTTTGGAAAAAAAAAATCCATGCCTGTTCTCAGATAGTGTACTGTACTGTACTGTACTGTACTGTACATAAGAATGCAAGTGATGGTGTTCACTACAAGCATACACAATGCTAAACGTGTCTACCCTGTAGCGGAAGTGGTATCTGAAGTGCCCTAACGCTCAACGGCCAAGTCCCACAGGAAATCCGTTAAACGATTTTATGTAACCCGCGGCGACCAATGAAATCACAGCTACTGGAATTGAGTATAGCAGAGGCAAGACGGCGAATCGAGGAAATGGCCATTTTGTCGGTACCATAAAGGTCGGAGCGATGCACCGTTTCTATTTTCGCTTCATTTTCTTTCCCCATAAAACGTAATCCGCTCCAAAGAGCCCGCTTAGGGGGTGACATGTCTGTGACATAATGTGGAACTTAGCGAGAGCTATGCTGCCGCGTTCAGGTGCTTTGACTGGATAGGATGCGGTCTGTACCGGCCTACATTCAGGTACTTGTGACACCTTAATCAGATATCAAACTAAGGAGCGAACAACAGACATATCTTGTTTCAATTCCTGGCACTGGCAAGAAACTTACCTCCTCCAAAACTTCCAGACCAGCTGTCCGGACCACCCAGCATATTTAAATGGCACCGACTGCTCTTTCCTTGAGGATAGGGCAACAGAAGCGTGAAGCACACCATTTACCTCTAAAGAGTGTTGTGTTTAAAACGCAAGGAGCTCACATACTTTTCTTCATGGCGTGTTTAGTTATGCACAAGGATACGTTGACGCATGGCTTGTATGACGCAGTACAGGGTTACCAAGTTCGCCATTTTTACTCATAAAATTTGGTTACCCGAGTCACATAAAAAAATTCTGTGACTGTTTCTAGGAAGGAAAAAAGTCCTAGCAAATCCAAGCAATCCCTTCATCTGAACAAGTATTCACACCGCTAAGGCAGATATAACTATTCAACAATTCAATGATCATAAACCAGGCGTAATGGACGAGTATTGACGCAGTTGCCATGCCTGATCACCCGCACTCTCCAACATTACGAACAATGACGCCAGCTGCCGTTAGCGAAACAGTATGATGATGGTATAAAAACAACAGGCAACAAAAATACAACACACAACATTCCGAGCGAGTAGTGTGTTACAAAGGATATATAAGGCAGATCCCATGGGGTAGGCGACTGTTTCAACAAACCCGCATTTCAAATCCACAACCAGGCAAAATCCTGCCAGCCAGCAAAGCCCGTCTCGCCCTCCGGAGAACCTGTTCCTGCTGTTCGCAGTTGTTACTATTCCTTTACAGCTTCCTCTCCATGATAATTCACGACTAACATGGCTGCCAACTGTGAGGAGAGAAAAGAAAAGGAAAGAAAAGAAAGGAAAAGGAAAGAAGAGAAAATAAAATAAAATTACATTTAAAAAAGAAAAGAAAAGGAAAGAAAAGAAAGGAAAGGAAAAGAAGAGAAAAGAAGAGAAAAGGAAAGAACAGAAAAGAAATAAAAGAAGAGAGAAGAAGAGAAAAGAAAAGGAAAGAAAGAGAAAAGAAAAGAAAGAAAAGAAAAAGAAATAAGAGAAGAAAAGAAAAGAAAAAGAAATAAAAGTAAAGAAAAAAGAAAAGAAAGAAAGGGAAGAAATGAAAAGAAAAGAAAAGGAAACCAGCTCTACCGGTAACATAGCATTCAGTATGTGCGGCTCATGAAAAATCTGTCAAAGCCGTTACTTTGCACTTCCGTGTTGCATCTGCAACCTGTTCACAGTTAACAAATAAACGGGAGATGCAGTGTAAGAGGTATCCCGCTCAAAGAATATTACACACGCGCTGCTGGCCGCTTTGCTGTATAGGGGCCGATGACGTCACACATTACACAGTAATCAGCCCCGCAAATCCCGGGCGGCACTGAACTCCGTAGAGCGGACGACATCCCCTGCAGCAAAGCGACCTATGACGGCTCTTCAGTACTCGGCTCCGCGTTAACAAAAAAACTCTGTGGGTTTTGATGGCGAAAAGCCAACGACGAAAAGAAGCTTGAGTTTAACTCAAAGCTGACGTTGAGAACACTCTTTGGCGTAAACACTATGACGCTTCTCTCATTTGCATCCATTTTGTAGACGTTCTGTCAATACTGGTACACTAACACTGACGAATTTATTTACAGAATTATTTGTAAATTGATATTTATAAACACAGCATAAGACATCTAACTTGCTTACTACCAAATTACTCTTCAGTGTGGTCATAAAAGCAGCCTATGGCGACGCGCGTACCGAAGAAACTTGTTTCAAGCAATTAGTTTCATGCAACGTAAAACTAAATTTGCATGAAATTGGCGCTTTGGTTTTTATTACGAAAACAGCAAAAGCTTTCGCTACATTTCACGAAACCACTGCCGCAGATTATCCTACGTAACCGACAGCTTATTCCTTCGTATTATTCAGCACACACCCAAACCAATTCAGCAAGGAGAAGCACCAACATATTTGTTCGGCTCCTGTTCGTGCGTGACGTGACAACTGTTTTCCTGGTCGATGGAATGGGCGTGGAGGAAAAACAGATTGGCCGCTTGCTAAGTCCCTATCTTACTCAGTGTGATTTCTTTTTATACAGCTGGGCCAAAAAGTAAATTCGTCCATCAAATTCAAAACAACCGACAAACCGGGACAATAAATTCGAGATATTTTCGCCACGGTTCCTCATGACTTCTTCACGAACGATACTCATTCTGTGTCTTGCAGGTTTCAGAAGAGTGTGCAGAAATATGGCGCCTGCCTTACAATCTGACGCTGAATGATGGTGTGTGGGCTTAAAAATGATGCAGAAATTGTAACAATGTTGCGTTCAATTTACGAGATACAGCCACTTAATCTAAATGGTTTAGTTTAGAGTCGCCATACAGGATAAGTAACCGAGGTTATAGATATATCTCAGTATTTAACCAACTTGATGCACAAAATTTGTTTCATAATAAGTTTTATTTCATGCCTCTATATGTTTCGAGCACATGTGCTCGAAACATGTAGAGGCATGAAATAAAACTTATTATGAAACAAATTTTGTGCATCAAGTTGGTTAAATACTGAGATATATATACTGAGATGCATGGTCCGCAAAACGTCAAAAAAACGAGATTATAGATACTTACAATTATCAGAGCTTCATAGTGTATCTGCTATATTGAAGTAAGTAATACAAGAGTAAGATATCGTTAGTATACATAAATATTGAGGCTTGAACAACAACAGTAGAAAGAGCTGTAAATTGTATAACATTTAAATATACAAAAAATAAACATGTATTATACGAATGGAGATAAAAAGAGACACGGAACGCGTGTCTTTCTCATCACCATCATGTTCCTGAAGGGTTAGGCGTGTTTCCTATTCCTGGATCCTCAAGTTGGTCTCTCCACCTCTTCCTCGGTCGTCCTATGTTCCTTCGTCCTTTTGGTTTATATTGTAGTGCTTGTTTTGGTTGTCTGTTTGTGTCCATCCTCTGTACGTGTTGTAGCCACTTTTTCTGGTACTGTTTTATTTCCTTTACTATATTATGTGCTCCCGTTTTTTTTTTCGCCTAATACATTGATTCTTTTCTTTATCTAGTTTTGTTATTCCAAGTAAGTGTCTCAAAAATTTCATCTGTGCTGCTCCTAAACGTTGTTCCTCTCTTCTCTTCAGTACCCAAGCTTCACTTCCAATTTTCAAAGCTGCTTTAGCTGTAATGTTGTGAATGCATGTCTTTCTAATAAGATTATTACATATATAAAAGTTTCGCATTTTGCGAAATTTTGTGCATATTTCATCTTTATTATTACTATATATCAAGGTGCAGCGCTACGTAAAGCCTGGCAATACCTCCTGTCAATCCGTAAACTTCTCTCTGATTATGACACCATTGATCGAAACATGGTGGAAATTAATTACAAGGTATTTAAATACCAACGTGCCTACCGTGATGATACCACTTTGTATGTAAACAAGAACTAATTTATACAAATATCTTACAGTTTCTAGTATTGAATATTCGTTTAGAACGACGCAGTCATGTTACGTAATTAGACACAACGCACACGCACGACAGTTGAGGAGCCCCCGCCTCCGGCACAGAGCAATTGTGCCGCGGAAGAGTGTGTTTCCGTGTTATCTGTAATTGCATTAGTAACAAGGAAGCACATCGACCACGGAGACGCCCAACGCTCCTACGTGATGAAACTTGTGTTGCCCATTCCGAGACAGTCGCGTAATAATCCGCAAACAAATACGACTTCCCCTTCATTAGCAGACACAAGTTTTTGCTCTTCAATCATTCAACGCACGTGACGCAACACACACACATCTCTACACTGAGAACAAAGCCACATGGCCTAACTACCATCAATTTGTCTTCATTGTGGCGGTGAGCTGGTCCCTTTGTTGGTTTCTGCTTCTACCAGTATCAACAGCCAACCCTTAAATCTCACTGGTTACGGCACATACCACGAGTTTTAACAGAAAGCATAACTAGAATCTTAGTACATTAACCCTTTAAGACGAAGCGCAGACTGCTTCATTTAAAGACCCAGTCCGTACCGCGCTGTAAACACTTTTCATCTCGGTTATAAAAAACCTATCAGTTTATGCTGTAAGTGGCACAAGTCGCTGTTTGTTCTGAGATAGAATACAAAACACCTAAATACGATGTGGATGGAATGTAAAATTGTTTTATGTTAAACCTGTTGGTACATCAGGTAATCGGTAGGCTTTAAAGGGTTAACCGTACTCTCTACATATCGACGTTTGACGCAACATTTCTATGACGTCATATACGTATACCTGATGTCAAAATATATTTTAGAAACGTAGAAGCATTGCGGTATGAACCTACAAACAGCCATCAATCGTGTACAGCCTGCAAGTCAAACTCACTATACTGCAGCAAGATTTCTTGGTAGGGTTGATCGTGTAGAGTGACGATGCACTTGGCTCACCAACAAGGTAAACTCTAAGAAAATTCTCTTTTATCCAATGATCCCCGATTTCCGAAAGATCATTGCTTTTTGGAAGGTTCCCAGGTCTCGGCCGTTTGTCTTTCTGATAAATGCAAAATGTAAATGAAAATGAGTATGGATCATCAATGGAATAATATTGCTAGGGTAAAACCGAAGTACTGGGGGGGGGGGGGGGGAAAACCTTTGTAAGGCCCAGTTTTTGCCCCGCGTGCGAAAAGGGGATCCGGCCGGGGGGCCGGGGGCTAACTTCTTTGAAAAA
>Ga0123354_10021469_pt1 | contig 10173 bp, 6 predicted proteins | sample TergutLab28metaG_2_FD_97872 | JGI IMG/M metagenome (GOLD analysis project Ga0123354, IMG submission 97872) | Labiotermes labralis P4 segment gut microbial communities from Petit-Saut dam, French Guiana - Lab288 P4 | ecosystem: Host-associated > Arthropoda: Insects > Digestive system > Gut ...
AGTGCCCCGCTACTGGCCCGAGAACCTTTTTATGCCTTTTTGAAAAAGCCCCCGGTTCGGTAGCAAAATTCCCCCCCCCCCCATGTAACTGATTATCGTAGCAACAGAGTTCATTGCCTTGACTTATGAAAACCAAAGGCCAAAAGGAATGGGAGAGTACCTTACAAGAAACAAGATTAGTAACAACACTCACTTGTAACTCGGCGCAGTCATTCGGTCACACAAAGGCGCCATACGGCAATTGCCAGCGTCACAACATATCAGACATAAGACTTCAGACCCACTTAGCCATTTTAGTGGTCAGTAGGAGACCGGCAGTTCAGTCGGTAAAGGGGCTGGCCACGGTTGTTTTTCAGGTTGAAGCACAGGACGTGAGCCGCGTTTGCTCAGCGAGTCGAGTGGTTGAATATAGGCTGGATGTACCACGTATGAATGTAAGACACGATCAAGGGTAGCTCAGTTTGTTACGTATCTCTCGTGGACCGGAGTCTGAATCCTGGCAAGGGTAATTTTAATTTACCCACACCGCCAAGATGGCCTTTCGACCCATCCGATTCCCTGTCCAATTAATACCGGGGGCCCATTTCTCCGGCGTTAGGTCGAGGGTGTGGATCTGAAAACTAACCTCCGTCTAGTACATAGGCTAGGAGAGCTTGGAGCTAGAAGGTGTGTCATTATCTTCACTGGGTGGTGTTCAAACAAGCACGCAATTCGCTGTACACCTACTGCTTGTAGCAATACACTGACGTCTTTAAGTAATATAATGACGTCATTAAGTCATATAGTGCCGTCATTAGTATATTGATGTCCTTAAGTAATATACTGACGTCATTAAGCAATACACTGACGCCATTAAGTAATATGGTGACGTCATTACTTAACATAGTGACGTCATTAGGTAATATAGTGACGTTATTAAGTAATATATTGACGTCATTAAGCCATATAGTGCCGTCATTAGTAAAATGATGCCTTTAAGTAATACACTGACTCCATTAAGTACCACAATGACGTCATTAAGTAATACAGTGACGTCATTAATTTACTGATATCATTAAGTACTATAGTTACGCCATTAAGTAATATACTGACGTCGTTAAGTAATATAGTGACTTCATTAAGTAATATACTGATGTCTTCAAGTAATATGACGTCATTAGTAATATACTGACGTAATTGATATACTGACGCCATTAAGTAATATAGTGACGCCATGAAGTAAGATGCTGACGTCATTAATATAATGACGCCATTATAATACTGGTGTCATTAGGATAGTGACATCATTCTCTAATGTTCAGACGTAAAATAAAAGACGGTCGTGTCGTGATCACCAAATGCATTCTATTATTGAAAAAGGATAGAGCATTGCGTCATTTACGGAACATTGCATTCATATGTACGTCTGAACCGGTGTGCACGAACTGCACGGTGAACCGGTGCGGACCGGCTATAGCACATCTTTGAAAACCGAACCGGTGTCAAACGGCTACAGCACCTTCCTGCACACCCTTACCCAAACACACCCTCCGAGATCACACGCCAATTGATAGGGGAGGGTTTAATACGTATGAGCTACAGCGGAAGGATTGGACATGTGAATCGAACAAATGCGAACAACAGCGTCATTGGCAATGTTGCTGTTTAGTGAAATGAGCGACATTCATTGTGTTTTTTACGTACACAAACTATTCTGTAGGTAAAGTGGATTGTGCTCTTCACTACTTGGGTCGCTCAGTGCAGCAACTCTGTACAGTATATCTGGCAGTACCACGGCTAATCTCACCGACAGCGGTACAACAAAATTGCGTATAGATTGCGCTAAATACATTCCACCAAAAAATTCTTCTTCTAAATTAGCACATTTAATTCGGAAAGCATATAAATCCGACGTTTCTACGTATTAACGAAACTATTCCATGGAGCAAAATCCTTCTTCGAAGTAAGTAAATCATCAGTTAGTGAAGAACTTCCCCGCGTTTTACGTAACCGGGGAAATCATTACTGCGCTCGCTCATCCATAATCTCAGCTCAAATAACCGGTCGAAATATGAACAAATATATATTCTGTGATAGGTATTACTGTTAATTGGTGTAATAAATATATAACAACGTTAACATTCCTACAGTTAACTATGACGGAGGGTTACCATATTGTGAAAGACTACTAAAATAATTTCACCATATTTGTCCATCGTCACACGTCTGTTAATTCATGCCATATTCCACAAGACATTACAGTTCATCGCTTCACACTATAAGTTCCACGGACCAGAGCCCTTACTGACAAATATTTCAAAGCCTAGCGGTATCTTTACGTACCACCAGACTTAACATTCAAAAATTCTATATGATGCTCGCTTTGTGTTGCCTGTTTTGTAAGAATCTCAGAACAGACAGCGACTTTTGCTTTATACATCATTAAAGGATTGGTTTATATAACCGCGGTGGATAGTGTTTACAGCGCGGTACGGACTGATTCCTTATATAAAGCAGATTAAGTTTCGTCTTTTAAAGGCTAACAGTTCCTTAGCTAGGCAGGATATTCCGTACATTTTACATTACACGAACAATTTGCACGCATTTCGACGAAACGTCTGAGTTAAGAAACTCTACGTTGTTTAAAACCAGGTCCTGTGGGAAATTGCGTTCTGTCGTGAAGCAAACAGCGGCAGGCGTTCTTGACATAGTTCGGCTTGCGTGAATAGAGACAGGCTGCATTAGTACGAACAAACATAATTTTGTTATTTACATTAAAAGTGCTGCCGTTCCAATGACAAACAAGAAGCAGTTACCTTTTTAAAATAAAAAATATTACTCCTTCCAGTAATCAATAAAATCCCCACTTCTTGTTTAATTCAAAGTTTCATACACTTTTTCACAATATGCAACCAACAGTCCCTATCCTAAGCCACATAAATGTACACTATACACTTCCGATCAAATTATTTAGATATTGTGGATTAGAAACCAACTATATATCACTTTTGTGTTATCCTTTATTTCTCCTTTACAAGTTGCTCAACATGTTTCAGGCAACCATGTGTCCATCTTCAGGAGCTGACGAGCAGGTAGTGTGTCCATTCAGGAGTTCGTGCTCAATGGACACACTACCTGCTAACCGGTTCTGACAGCCTTCCTGCAGCCACGGCACAATACCAACACGTGGCGATAACACTACGCAGCCGTCAGCTCCTGAAGATGGATACATGGTTGCCCGAAACATGTTGAGCAACTTGTAAAGGAGAAATAAAGGATAACACAAAGTGACATCTAGTTGGTTTCTTATCCACACTGAATTACGATGCACGGTCAACCACACATCAGATTTAACACTACGCAGTAGTCAACTCCTGAAGATGGGCACATGGTTGTCCGAAACATGTTGAGCAACTTGCAAATGATAAATAAAGGGTATCACAAAAGTGACATCTAGTTGGTTTCTTATCCACACTGAATTACGATGCACGGTCAACCACACATCAGATTTAACACTACGCAGTCGTCAGCTCCTGAAGATGGGCACATGGTTGTCCGAAACATGTTGAGCAACTTGTAAAGGAGAAATAAAAGATAACACAAAAGTGACATCTAGTTGGTTTCTTATCCACACTGAATTACGATGCACGGTCAACCACACATCAGATTTATTTAGATAGATTTTAATATTATCCTCCCATCTCTTCCCACGTCAAGTGATCTATTCCATTATAAGTTTACTGAACACATGCCCCTATTCCTTTCTCATCTTCTCCTCTATCAATAACCCTAAATCATTTCCCCCTAACACTGCCTACAGAACATCGAATACTGTACAAAATTTATTACATAATGAAATTTGAATAAGACAGCCACTGTTTCGCTTCTGACGTAGAATTGATGTGACTTCTCTGCAGACAAACATATTCCAGTTGAGAAATAAACATACTGGAGAGATAGAGGGTGGGTTTTCCTTCTAGTGACGATCTGCTTTGTCCTCCATTACAGCCTCGTAATCAAAATGGATTGGGTCAGAACAGAAACTTCGGCCAACTTTATTGAATTATCCTTAGCTGTGGTCGTCAGCATTCATAAAATGCTGAGACGCGCGACATTATTCAATAAATTGAACGCCTTCTGTTTAGATTAGTATTCGAATTGCCTTTCAAAATTCAACGGGAAATTGTTTACTGTTTACATCAAAGTGTTTACTGTTTACAACACTTCTTTTTCCTTTATCCGCCCCCAAAGGATATTCGCGGTATTCATTTCTGTTAAAGGCTGAGTCAACCCCAGGTTCACAGTGCGGCCGGAAAGGTTAAATACCAAAGACCCAAGCGTGAATCGAAGCTTGTACTGTACCACAATTAACTGCGCCACCGCGTATCCCCCCCGTACAATGGCGTTGCACAAAGGGTGCCTACGAACTACGTTACTGTAGTCTGTGTGTTTAAAAACAGGAAAACGGACAAAGTGCGTTCAATTAATGCAAACGACCAATTGTCACAGTGCGAGTTATGGAAGCACACTAGAGCTGACCTCGAAAATTAGATGGAGATTACTTATGTAAAAAGGACCAACAAAATGCAAAATTTTTATATTAATATTTTAACCCCTATCCTGCCAACGTGGAAAATATGGTGAGCTCCTAATAATGCCAGCAGATGGCAGATGGGATTTAACTAGGCGTTTATAAGGTTAATTGGATTATGGTGTCTTCGACATTTTTGACATTCAGATGACTAAATAGTGATATGTTCTTATAATAAAACCAACTAGATGCACTAATTTCTCAAATTATTTTTGGAACAAAACTCTACATGTTTCGGACAGTTCCTGTGTCCGTCATCAGGAGTTTTTCACTGTACACACAGCAATGGTATATGTCATATTGAAATTTCACAAATGGGTAAAATTACTGTTGCATACACGTGTACATTGTAGTTAAAATTGTAAAACTTGTAGATAAAATTCTATGTTATACAAGAAGTTAAAATACTAAAATATTGCAGAACATGCAATAGGTTCTTCGGCATGTTTCGAAAATCCAAGTGTTCATCCTCAAGAAGACATAGTCAAACAGTTTTACGGTATCTCTTTTATGCTTCCTTATAACCAGTCTAGTCGATGGCAGGATGTGGTTATATGGATGCATAATAGAAATACCATAAAACTGCTTGTATGAGTCTCCTTGAGGATGAACACTTGGATGTTCCAAACCTGTCGAAGACACTATAATTAAATTAGTGTAAATATTGCGCATTTTGTTGTGCCATATTACACAGGTATATCACAATACACGGTACAAAAAATGTAAAGTATGGAGATAACTGTTAGCTCCATGAACTGGCCGCTTTAACCCGCAAAGAACAGGAAGTTGTGTGGGTCCAGGAGCCGGTCGGGACGTATGAGAGGAAAGAATCATCTCGGAAACTTTCTGGGCATCGAACTGGACATAGTTCAGCCCACAGCCTACTCATTAAGCCGACTATGCTCTCTCGGCTCTAGTAAGAAAATGGCGCGACATTTTTAAAGGTACATTCTCGGTTTATACACGGAGAATCGTACACAAATTCCAGAATATTACGTACTTGAAACTGTTCCAGCATCTTGCTAGATTCCACACAAAAGTCCCGCCATGCTTTAAGGGAAAAGTTGATATCAGTAGTAAAGTGGTGAGAAGTGAAGGGCTGGGGTGTTAGCGTGAGTACAGTATGTGTGGGGAAAAATACTGGAAACTGTATACAGTACTGCCTTGGTGTTGTTTCCCGTTTGTATTAGTTGTATTGTAAGATGTCTTTGTGTATTGTTGTTAGTTGTCTTGTGTGCTTTGTTGTGGTTGTCTTGTGCGTATTGTTGTGGTTGTCTCGTGTGTATTGTTGTCATCCAGTGTGTTCATGTGTATTTGTTGTACTGTGTGTGTGTATCGCTGTTTTTACTTTAGACGCCGGACTGCTGGCTAGAAGTCAGTATTCGGAAGGTCCTGCGACCGGCCACCTCGACACAGGTTTTTCTTGGTTTCTGTGTGTCTATAAGCAAATGCTGAGATGGTTCCCAAGATTCCAAGTTGCCACTACATTCTTCTCATGTAGCCCTCCCGACTTAAATTTATTAGTAACCAGTTTCATATTTTGTATACATGTAAAATAACCACTGCCACCGGGTAACAACCCAATTGCAGTAAATAATAATAATAATAATTATTATTATTATTATTATATATCAAAATATACGAGACTAGAAAAGCCACCTCAAGTAGGACAACAGTTGTTACATATCTCACACAACAGCAGGGAAATAATAAAGCACTTTTCAAAAGTATAGATGAATGTTTTATCAATTACTCGGTGGTGGACAAACTTACATACATCATTCACTGCAAACAGAACGTCAAAGCCATCTGGACACATTGTGTTCCAGATCCGACCTACTACAACACAAAACCATGACCTACTTTATGCAGCCATGTACACGCCTCCCCTTCACTGTCCACTAATGCCATCTATCCGCTGTCATGAAAAAACACCACAATCGTAAATTCGATGCGTTTAATAACTCTCTCTCTCTCTCTAGCTCTCGAAATGTGGAAAGGGCAATGTCACAAACGTATTGACCGGAAACAGCGCAACCGTTTAAAAGGGGAGATCATATGGAATTGATGTGGACACAAAAGGTGAATGAATAACAGTGGGTAATTTGCTGGTGATTCAAACAAACCAGTGAGACGCACCTGCATTATGTCGTAAATGTGGGTTGACATAAATTCTGTATTGGTGTCATCTGCATTCAAGTGTATATCTAATCGTTCAAAGGTGTAGGACAGGGGTTCACTAATCCTGGCCGCCAGGTCACCCAGGCGAATAATCGTTCATAGGTATGGGGCATGGGTGCACAAATCCTGGTCGCCAGGTTACCCAGGCGAATAATCGTTCATAGGTATGGGGCATGGGTGCACAAATCCTGGTCGCCAGGTCGCCCAGGCGAATAATTTTTGTACCGTGGAACCTAATATTTGTAGGCTCTCATGTGGAACTTCCAGGATGCACCCATTGTGGCACCTAGAATTTTAATTTGGCTCATACATTTTTGAAAAATTTGTGTAACACAGCTTTAGGACTTCACAAACTGCAGTACTGTTCAATAAATAAACACACTGTCACCGTCCGACACAATTGTGTACCTTAATAGCTATACTATCGTTGCATTTATGAACAATTTAATATATAATTCCAAAATATGCACGTGTACCGAAATGTAAACCTTCAAATATAATCCAAATGTTTCGATCTTCTTCAGATCTTCTTCAGGGAGTTTTGCATTCAACATGCATATATGAAACACAGATTAGTTTATTGAACAGATTAACATTTTCTTGGTCCTCGCAAATGCAGATACCATAGAATTCTTTAGCACAAGTTGTGTACAAACATTAAGATATACAGAACTCTAATTTTGCCTGTTGTTTTGTACGGGTGTGAATCCTGGTCGCCCACACAGAGGTAAGAACGTAGGCTAAGGGTGTATGAGAATATGGTGTTGAGTAAGATATTTGGGCCTAAGAGGGACGATGTAACAGGGAATGGAGAAAAATACAATATGAAGAGCTTAATGACCTGTACACCTCGCCCAATATTTTTCGCTTGATCATATAGAGAAGAAAGTGTTGGGAGTGGCACGTAGCACGTATGGGGGAGAGGAGAAGAGTATATAGGGTTTCGGTGGGGAAACCTTGAAAGAAAGAGACCACTTGGAAGACCAAGGCGTGGATGGGATGATAATATTAAGATGCATCTTCAGGAAGTGAGATGTGGGGGAATGGACTGGATCGAGCTGGCTCAGGATAGGGACAGGTGGCTGGCACTTATGAATGCGTTGATGAAATTCTGGTTCCATAAAATGGGGGGAATTTCTTGACTGGCTGAGAACCGGTTAGCTTCTCAAGAAGGACTCTGCTTCATGGAGTAAGTAAGTAAGTAAGTAAGTAAGTAAGTGTGCATCACTGGGCATGTTCATGTATATGTCGGCATGTATAAACATTTAAAATTAGGGTAAAAGCGATATATATATATAGAGAGAGAGAGACTTTTCCCCTCATTTTAATTTTTCCTATAAAGAGCTCTAAATATTTAGAAGAATATATGGTCCTAAATATGAAAACGGGGAATGGAAAAGTTGGACGAATCGAGAACTAGAAGAGATGAGTAACGGAGAAAATATATTAAAATGGATAAAAGGACAAAGGATAAGCTGGTTAGGTCACCTAGAGAGAATGGAGGAGGATAGGATGCCCAAAAAAGATCTTCACTCAAGAACTGAAAGGGACGAGAAGAAGGGGAAGACCCAGGAAAAGATGGAAATGGGAAATAGAACGAGATCTTCAAGTGTTGGGAGTAAGAAGATGGAGAGAGTTGGTGGCAGATAGGAAAAAAAATGGAAGGACATTGTTCGACAGGCCAAAGCCCACAGTGGGCTCTAGTACCAATACAAGAAGAAGAAGAAGAAGAAGAAGAAGAGGAAGACATAAAGAGCCCGATGAAGTTCCAACCGGACCGAAATATGCAGCTTACAATGAAAATACGCAGTTGTGTTCCACAACGCGATGTCCCCCGTCAGATTTATCTATTGTCTTCCGAAACGCCGGGAAACTTTCACCCAACGACGCAGCGTCACAACTAGACAAAGTCGAAACATCGTAAGGCGGTAGCGTTCATCGCTTCAGTTTATGAACGTTACACACAGGAAGGCGCACTCTCGGTGCATGAGGTGTGCGCCGGCGTCTAAGTTTTTCTCTCCCACATAATCTGCGGACATAATCCACAGCCATAAATTACTGGGTTTAGAGCGTTCGTGTTCCAGCGTCACGCTAAGCTCTTACTGTCACGCTGTCTTCTGAGTCAGTTTTACGTCCAGAGAAACCTCTTTTTTTTTTAATCCGTCTAAAACTCCGAAATCTTACAAGCTACAAAAACAACTTTTTGAATGGTTGAAATAAAGACGTGACTGTCTTTGTCTACATCCACCAAATGATCTTCTCCTCTCTCTACAAAAAGCAGTGCAGGATATGTGGTGTATCCTGAGGTGCATCTATGGGAATCCTATTTTCAGGGAAGTAAATTCCACCAAGATTGGTTGTTAACGGAGATGAAAAACAAAAGAAGAAAATATAACTAGTGACTATATTGGTTATAGGGTTGAAGGTAGATTTTCAGCTCTGTTCTCCCCCCCCCCAAAAAAAATCTCCCAATCTCTTAAAAGTGATGTAATGACATTGAAAATTGTCCGGTGAGATCTAATAAACGGCCTTTTCCCATCATACATGAAAGTACTCACAATTAGATCAACATGAAGTGGTTACGACATCAGCAAACACTATAAAGCAATTTATACTCCCCGTGTACTTCATAAGTAACATTAACTTAAATGCGACACAGAACGACTCATTATATTTTAATGTGTCATGCATAATTCTTCACGTTTCGATTTATATAAACCAGCCTGAAATGAGGAATAATTTGAGGGTTATTAATATTTTAGAAACTTTGAGTTCTGCCCACACAGTGTATTTTTGTGTTTTGTACGTATACAGATTATTTACCTACCCAACATTAATATATGGGTGTCTACAAACGAGAAGAAAGGCGTGCACCATACATTGGCGCAACAGCCCCCCCAGTGGGCCAGGACCTCCTCATTATCGAGGCTTCATGATCATACTCAGACACACCAGGGCCGATAGAACTCCTCTGGACGAGTGATCAGCACGTCGCAGAGACCTCTACCTGACCAACACACAACACTCACAACAGACAGACATCAATGCAACCGGCAGGATTCGAACTCACAACCCCAGCTACAGAGTTGCCGCAGACCCGTGCGTTAGACCGCGCGGCCTCTCGGATCGGAAACGCGTTTACTGCGCGGTACGATATAAACCTTTAAATCTATTTCTAGTTAATTAGACTTTAAAGGGCTAATTAAGGACTTTAAGTAACATAACTCTGTTGCGCTTTAATAAGCATAAATAAAAGGTAAAGGTAAAGGTGCACCATTGTACAGGCACTGAGGCTCTGTACAGGCCGTGCGGCCCATAGGGGGAGTAGAGGTATAGCTGTACTGTACAGGCACTGAGGCTCTGTACAGGCCGTGCGGCCCATAGGGGGGTAGAGGTATAGCTGTACTGTACAGGCACTGAGG
>Ga0123354_10021470_pt1 | contig 10173 bp, 6 predicted proteins | sample TergutLab28metaG_2_FD_97872 | JGI IMG/M metagenome (GOLD analysis project Ga0123354, IMG submission 97872) | Labiotermes labralis P4 segment gut microbial communities from Petit-Saut dam, French Guiana - Lab288 P4 | ecosystem: Host-associated > Arthropoda: Insects > Digestive system > Gut ...
ATAAATACAGTGTGGGCAGAGCGTACAGTTGTTGAATGTTAAACTGGTGGTGCATCACGTGACCAGTAGGATTTAAAAGGTTAAGTTTGCTGGGAATCACTATTTATGCGTGATGCAATAAGCACTTCTATATTTACAAAGTTTCCTCTGCTGTTTAGTTTTATGACTGTCATTGTAGGCTGTATGTAGCCTGTTCGTGCTTCGAACGTAGGTTAGCTTGTCGGTTGTTTTCTGTTGTACTTTTTGCAAGCCGTAAGAAGAATATTCCTTTTTAGAGCCTTAGAATAGGAAATTTTGAAGTGGGTGGCAGCTGTAGCATATTCGAAAGAAATATTCCTGTATACACTAAGATAATCCAACCAAATCTACGTATGAGAGAGTACAACTCAGAATACAGGTTTTCTGTCAATTATTTAAACACGTTTCCGCGAAATACGAGCGGACAAATATGATGGCACACGGTGACGCACGGGAAGGGAAGTGAAGGGGAAACTGGCGAATGGAGTGGGTAGCCAGTACTCTTCACACTACCTCGGAACTTGGTGTATCCAGCATTACTACCGCTGATGCGCACACCAGGTCTGACGCCCCATGCCGATTTCAGTGGACTCGTCCGTTTCGCCGAAAGACGAAATCTGGTTTCTGCGCGTGTGCCATCACATTTCAACTGGCCTCTAACTACATATGTTTAACCTCTCAGTGCTACCAACCGTTCTAAATGAAAAGTATTGAACTTGTCAACTTGCCTATAAGTTTTGTATATTGTTATGTAACCGAAGAGCGAGCCTTGGAAGTTTAGAATTTTGTTTGTTACATTCTGATTCTGAATCATTCTCTTATCGTTTAATATAAGCGTGTGCTTTCCGGGCCTCCAACTCCTCTCAAGACGTCTATAGGTTTGCAGGCGCCCGCCGGGCGTCCTCCACCAACACATTGTCGTTCTAATGATTGATGTTCAAAAACTTTAGCTTGCGTGGGCGAAGTTCTATACCTGAAACCAATTCAGACCATGTAAGGAAAAGATTATTTTTAAAAGAAAGAAAGAAAGAAAGAAAGAAACTGTTTATCCGTACCTTACAGACATTAGGGAAATATAATGTTAGAAAAAACTTGAACATTTCAACGGAACTGATGGTTGTTTTGTAGGTGGTCTCCGGTGTAATATATGTTTTTAAATAAGGCTTTTCTCTTCGTAGTTTCATTGTGAGATTCTTCCTTATATTTCCATGGTGCGTGATTTCTTTACTATTACAAGCGTTAATATATCGTAGTAATTTGAATATTAAAGAGAAGCGTAGGTCAAACACCTACATGCTCGGTGCGGGATTTGAGCCCCAGTCTAACACTTTTAGAGAGAAATTGTATTATACTAGGAAAAGGTATGTAGTCAAACACAACTTAACTTGTTAAGTTATTATTAACAAACACACTTATTAAGTTGTGTTTGACTACATACCTATTCCTAGTTTCACACACACAACGGGGATGACACACTTCGTAGATTGTATTGTACATTCTAAACTGTTATACCAGGAAACATATGCTGCTTATACTAAAGCTACTTTTTATTTGCATTATCAAAGACGGAGATCCGTGTAGGCTGTCTTAAGCACCCTATACACTCTCAGTTAAACTGAACGATTTTACTCTGTGACGTCATACCTGACAGTAAAACTGAGTAAAACTACACAGTTTTGACAGGCAATAGCGCAGGTCTCAGAACTGTCCTTTCCAGTCGTCTTTCACACAAAGAACTGCGGAGTTCACACACGGGAATCCCACATTTTCGTCAGTTTACCTGCTGACACCACGATGACATCATCTCAAGGCACATCCATTTCTAGCAATTCATTCATCAGTTGAGCATCGCATGATATACCGTATTCCTTTTCAAATACCATTTCTTACTCCACATTTTACGCTTTCTTATCTTCTTTTCGGATAACATTATGGCCGTTGTGGCTAGCAAACAGCAAACGACAGCCTTGTTTTTATCCACCACAGTCACACGCACAAGAAGACACACAGAACTGACAAAACTGATGGGAAACTTGTGCTGTGCCTTATGGAAGAGTAGAAATTGCAGACTCACCAGAAGATAGCTGGAACCACTGTAGTACAGAAAATGTCGTACGGAGGAAAGGAGTGTACAGGAAACATGAACCTGATATTCCTATTTTAACTAGTCGTAGATTATTTTTAAGTGTCCTAGTCAACACGCCACTGTGTGATGATTAGCTAAATAAATACTTTGTGTGATCAAGCGAGTCACAACTCCATTGTCATGGCAACTGAAGGTTTTGAAACCCCGTTTTGAACGTTACAGTAGGCCTTGTACTCTGTGACTTACGCGCTGAGGCCGAGGAAACAGATGAGCTTGTAGTATGTCATACGACAGATAGAATGAATTCTCAGTGACGTAAGGTGTAGGACTGAAAGAAATTTGAGAACGAAGCATTTAGTAAAAAAAAATTGCACAGCCGTAAGGCAGAGCTGCGATTGCTCTAAAAAAATAAACGACCGATTAAAGATGCTATACAGAAAGACGTGAATATTACTGGGGTCAGTAAGTGACTGAGTCACGCTGAGTTCGATAACAAGCGATAAAAATAACAATAATAATAGACAGTTAGACAGATATAGTAGTAAAGGTAAAGGTCACCCAAACATGAATTGTAGGCACAGAGGAGAGGTAGAATTGTAGCAACATCAGTTCTTAAACTCAACAGTAGGAGAGGTTGGGTGATCAGGGCCAAGCCTAGAAAAAGCGCGTGAGACAGGGCCTGTATCCTTTGCGGAGGTGACTGGGTGGGTCTCGGTGCCGGTCTGGAAGGCATGGAAATTAACCCCCCACCCACCGAGATTCGATCTCAGGACCGTCGAGCCTGTAGAGGTTCTCAGTACCGATTACACTATTGTGCGGCTTAACAGTCCGTAGTCTTCGATCATATACTATACTGATCGATACTAATCCATATTAACTTGCTTTAAGCAATGATATCAGAGCTTGGTCCAAACATCTAATCCATTAAATTCCCTTGATTACGGTAGAGTGTCTTTTCTGTCAAGTGTGCGCTGGGGCAGAAGACACAATATCAAGGCACGCTGAACTGAAACTCTTGGAATGATGAATGGTGTCGTTAAGGTAAGGAAAAATATTATTTTCATTTTAGGCGCTTTCGCAGAATTTCGAAAAGCAGCTCTTAGCTTCGACAGGTTTGTCTGTCCGTCTGTCTGCATGGAAAAACTCGGCTTAAATTAGACGGTTTTTCAGTTTATTTAGGATTTTTTCAGAAATCTGTCGAGAAGTTTCAAGTTTCATTAACATATCGTAGCATAACGGGAACATTGCATGGGTGCTGATAAGTCCTTAGCCCGACCAGGAAGGAAGCAAGCTAATGTTTCTGGCAGAATGGCGTGAATTTCCTTCGGCGCCTTGCCTTGCAGGGGACCGCGGTAGCACAGTGGTTAAGGTGCTGTGCTACAAATCGAAAGGTCGCTGGTTCGATTCCAGCTGGTGTCACTGGAATCTTTCCTTGACCTAAAATCCTTCCGATCGCACTATGGCCCTGGGGTCGACTCAGCCTCTGAAAGAAATGAGTACCAGGAGCTTTTCTTGGGGGTAAAGGCGGCCGGTGCGTAAGGCTGGAAAACTTACCACCATCCTGTGCCGTTGTCATGAAATCTGGGAACCTTAACTTCCTGGAACCCTTTGGGCCACTCCAGGCCTGTAACGGAACTGCGTTACCTTTACCTTTACCTTGCCTTGCCTTGCAAGAAAAAGAACTTGATGAGAGCTCGCGACTCGATGTTGTTGAAATCGCTCACGTCCCTGACATGCTTCCGCGCTTCTTTAAATCCTGGTCGGGGTAAGGACGTGTCAGCACCCCGGTACATGAAGACGTCTGTACATATGTGATAATTTCTCGCTGAATTATTCTTAAAATGTGAAATATTTCAGAGAAGTGTTTTAAAGAAAATCAGAACACATTTTGTGTTCAATGAATTTTTTCCCGAAAATCGTTTTTTTTTAGATAATGTGGAAAAGTATGCTACAGACAGACAGGCCACAGATGTCTTTATAATACGGCGCAGAAAAGATGCGATTTGCATGCCGGATAACTAACGCAAGAATAGACGCACTCTCGTAGCATGCAATACTCAGTGCATGTCCACATCAAACAATGGTTACGCGAACTCGCCTCAGAGTTAGGTTTCTACGTACATTGCCTGTCTTGCTGCACTGGGGTCCACCCAGCCTCCTGTACTCTTGGTACCGGGTCTCTTTCCGGCCGGTTAAGGGGACCGGGCGTGGCGTTGATCACTCTTTCCCGTCCAGAGTCGAGGTTGAAGAAAGTTTAGGGCTATACCTCTACTCCACCTCTGGGCCTTTTTGGCCTGTTATCGGGCCAAATTTATTTTACCTTGCCTGTGTTGTTTTATTTAAAGTTGCCATACAAATAAGTGTGTTGGTAATTTAATTATTTAATTATTAGTACTGTAATAATGAATTCTGTAACTATATTTAGTGAAAATCTTAACATTGTGTGCCTGTATAAAGATCAGAAGCACATCCTTTTTCCCTCAAAAAAGTTCTGGGAAGTATTTTTGTTATTCAGAAAGTCATAAACAATTAAAGGTATTTCGAATCTTGGAAGTGAATATAAAATGAGATTTGTTCTACCGCCGGTGAATTTAGTGGATCTAAAATTCGAGATACAAATGGTAGTCTCATTAAGTACTGGAAAGGCTGATCCCAGTGGCCGCGCGGGTTAAAACTTATGTCGCAGGTCGCCTGCTGGCTGTGATTGCGGGTTCGAAACCCACTGATGTTATGGATATCTCTGTTAAGTGAGTTGTCAGGTAGGGGTCTCCGGATCGAGTTGATCACTGATCCAGAAGAATCGTACAAAGTGTCGTGTGCCTAAATGAGTGTGATCGTGAAGCTTCAGTGATGAGGACGTCGTGACCCACAAGGAGTTGCTGCGCCATGAAAAAAAAAAGCATAAATAAACGTAAAATGGCGAGCGTTTTACCAACAAAATGAAGCGTTGTGAATTGTGAGCGCTGTAGAATATTAATGTGACATTGCCAAACGGAATAAGATTCTCTGATTATTACAGAGTTTGATTTGTTCTTGACGGCAGAAAGTGACTTAATTTCTTTTTTATGTTTTGCTGACTGTGCATCTCAGTATAATCTTAGTAACTGACCAACTTCATGCACAAATTCATGTTTTATAATAAGTTTATTATATCCCTCTACATGTTTCGAGCACTGTTGTGTTCATCATCAGGAGGTCAAAATTGTATTATACAGCATCTGGTATCGTCACACTCTGTAGGTGATCGTCCCGTGCACAGGACGATCACCTACAGAGTGTGACGATACCAGATGCTGTATAATACAATTTTGACCTCCTGATGATGAACACAACAGTGCTCGAAACATGTAGAGGGATATAACAAACTTATTATAAAAGAAGAATTTGTGTATTAAGTTGATCAATTACTAAGATTAGAAATTAACTTATTTCGCTCATTTCTCTGTAAACTCTTCTTTCGTTCGGCAGCGCGTTTTTTTTTTTTTGCAGCGGCTCGTCGTGTAACATACACTTGTAATTAGACACACACTCACACAAACACACACACACAGACATACACTTATATATATATATGTATATGTGTGTGTGTGTGTGTGTGTGTAATTATATATACATAGCTATACAGCCAGCAAGATTTGTTGTAAACAATTTCAAATCAATATTTTTGCATTCATATGTGGATTATTTTTGTATAAAAAAACTGAAAACCCAAACATTTTTATAAAAATATTTTCATGGCACAAATTGACCGTCAAAACTGACGTCTACCTGAAAATTATTCATTAAAGTCAACATTTTGTTTTCGAAACGACCTAAATAGGAATTGAAAGTTGAAATAAAGTTACATTTACTGTACACATGTATTAGTTTCAGTTGTTGTGTTTTACTAGAGAACTGGAGACCTAATTGAAAATTGTTTGACCCCCAAAACTGCTCTTAAGTAACTGTGTATATCAAATATAAAGCGCTTTCCTTTAAGCATCACTTCTGAGCTGACGGATGCAGAGCTTTTTTCCATAATATTGAAAGTCTTTTCTCTTTCCACTCAAGGAAATGCACATATATTATAAAAATAAAACTTCATTATACTGAAGAGTAGTCGGTGTCTACGTCTGAGTGATGCGAAATCCGTGACGTGGTTCTTATTTACTCTTACTACCTCTTTGGAGTGATTTTATCTTTTCCTCTTCGCTGCTTCTACCAACGTATTTTGTCTACGTAAGCTAATTCAACGGAGCAATATCGGAAAGCTATAACAACAACCTTTGTCACAGCTTTGTCCTCCCCCCTTTCGACCCCTCTTCGGTACCACTGCACCCCGCTACTTACCTTTAGTTACTTTATATATTACCTCGTAAGTTATTCTATTTCCGACATGAAAATAAGGCTTTAGAGATGTTCGTTTAAGAAGTGAGGTCTGTGAATTGAACCGCCTTAAATTAAAAGTGTAGAAAAAACAAGATGAAGACCAGTTCATATACGCTGGAAGGAAATCCTTGATTGAAAATATGAAGTAAAAGGTATGAAGTGAGGAAAGTTTTTTGTTACATTTTTGGACGTGGCAGTTTGTTTGCAGTTTGATAAAATTTCTGTCTAATGGATAAACAAGATGGGAGAATGGTGGACTGCTATATCGTCAGTTCTATTATAGTTTAAATGTCCTTCTTTTACAATTAACGTAATAATGCTAATCTTTGTTGTTAAAAGGTCCTTGTTTTACACATAATCGACATGTTTCCGCTTTATTCACTTGATGCCATCAGGTTAACTTCTACAAAATATCATAATGTAAAAATACGAACATGCCCTTCTATTATGACAATCAAAATGGACCTTATATATTACGACTTTTGTACGTGATTTGTAGCCTTACAGATTCGTTGTTCGAGGGGAGCTGATAAGTATTTAGTCCAACCAGGAAGGAAACAAACTACAGCGACCAAACTCGATATTTATCCAACATACTCCCCACGAAGCTCAATACACTTCTTTGCCCGTTGCTCTACCTTTTGCAAGGCACTCAAAAAAAAATTCAGAGGGTTGTCCGTCCAAACAGGTGTCCGTGGTAGCAATGACCATCACGTCGAACGATAAATGGCGACCTTTCGTTTTATTAATCCGGGGAACAGGTGGTAGTCCGACGGGGCCAGATCCGGGGAATAGATTGTGTGATCAAGACACCGGAAGCCCAGGTAGGCCAGTTTTTTCTGGGTTGCAAGTGCCCGGTGAGCCGGGGCATTGTCGTGCAAGAACAAGACCCCTTTGGTGAACTTTCCGCGGAGTTTTTCCTTCAAAATGTCCTTCAATTGCACCAGCAGAGATGAATAACACTCCTTGTTGATAGTTTGGTCCCATGGAAGATAATGAATGACGAGGATGCAGTCTTGATCCCAAAAAATCGAGTGAGAACTTTTCCAGCGGATTTTTACACTCGGAATTTTTTGGTTCGGGGCGAGCCGCTATGCCGTCACTCAATTGATTGTTGCTTTGTCTGCGGGTCATAGTAATATAACCAGGTTTCGTCCATGGTCACCAATCGCGACAGGAAATAATTTGGATCGTGCCGAAAAAATTCCAAATGTTTCTCAGAGGACTAGCACCATTGACGTTTTTGATCCGCGTTCAGACATTTCGGGACCCTCTTCGCGGAGAGCATCCGCATGTCCTAATCTTCATGAATGATGGACTCAATCCGCTCCTGTGAGATGCCCAGTTCCTCAGCTATTGATTTAGCTGAAATCCGGCGGTCTTCCAAGATAGCTTGTGAATTTGATTAGTAATCTCCGGGGTGGTCACTGTTTTGGGTCTTCCAGGACGAGGCGCATCACAGGTGGAACAATCACCACATTTAAACTGGGCCACCCAGATTTTGAAGGTGGCATATGATGGTGCATGTTCCTCTAATGTTTCTGTCAGAATGGCGTGAATTTCCTTCGGCGCTTTGCCTTGCAGGAACTTAGAGAATTGTTGCAAGATTTTGCTGTAAAGTAAAACGTGTTCATATGGAAACACGATCTGTGTTATTCCGTGTTATCACCCGGAAATCACCAGAATTGGTAAATATTCGGGTAAGTCTTCGTCTTTAAAATACTAAACTTCAAGTGGTGTTTACAGTTTGTTTATAACTTACAGAAAGTAATTATTTCTGTATGATTCCTTTTTGTGAGGTTTACTGCATTAAAAATGCCCTGAAGCTGTGACTGATGAAGTAATGACACAAAACCGAAAAGTCTCTTACTTGTTTATGGCGTCCATTGCACGAATTAAAATGTTAGATTTTAAAATGTTAGTTATTAAAATGTTAGCTATCAAATCGTTAGCTATTAAAATGTTAGCTAAAATGTTAGCTATTAAATGTTATCTATTAAAAACAAATTTTCTTATAGTTATCAAAATAAAAATACGATAAATCAATTATCAGTATACTGACATTATTCAGTGCAGATTTTTGCCAGAAACCACAATGGTTTGTAAAATAACTCTAGAATGTAACAGAAAATTTACATTCACCAACCAGTCGAGGTTTAAGACAAAGCCGTAGCTGTAACGGTGAAATGCGTGTACATGAATCTCCAATTAATCGATTTGCAAGCTTCAGTTTATAATCCCCTTGTTACTATAAGTGCAATTGATTCTGTAGTGGGCTTAATCTTGGGTATGATTATACAGCGAGGAACAAGGAGATTGCTTTCATGTTCCCGGAACACAAATTATGGTTATCCCGTGGGAGGAGTGTCCTAGAGGCTTCCTCACGTGCAGGTGATTTTTGAGAAGTGGTCTTGTGCGCCATATTTTTACTGACTCTCCATAAACTTAGAAGGGGCGCTTTCTGAAGAGTGTGTAAAAATATTAGCAATGTTGTAGCGTGTATATTAGAGTCACAGTATGTTATTGTTCACTGTATGCCATTTATTCCATTGATAAACACGTTTATTTCCATTAGTTTTACGTGTGGCGCCTTAAACCTTAGCCTACTGACGTAGAGAATATGGTGAGCTCCTACTAATGCCAGCAAATTTAACGTGTACTATTTGGTGACCTACGTTTGGTAACATTGACAGCCCACTCTTTTTACTGTCTGCACAATGTCTCAACAATCAATCATGAAAGGCGTCCTGTGTCATATTTGTGTGTAAACAGTCAGGTTTCTCGAAAAGCATGCGAAATATTTAAATACCCCGCAGAATAATTCGACGGGTTGGGATTTAACTGGGCGTTTAAAGGGTTAAAGTGTATCTCTTAAAGATGGAAACAGTGCCATCCTAACTTCGAAAATTTAAAGCTTGGTTTAGATATTTTGAATTAAGCGGGTTAAGAATGTCGGCTGATTGGTTTTTTTTCATTACAACTTATCTTTTGAGCAACGTACTGAATTCTCGGGCTCTATAAATGACAGGACATTTCGTGAATAGCTGAGCGACTGCTAGATTATTATTGTTTCTGCCTCGTTCAGTTAATTAATAACATTGTTCCTTGGCTTATAGTTTAAAGCATTTGTAACGTCAGCCATTAACATTTGCTTAAATGACAGATACGTCAGTCGGAACAGAAGGTTGGCCTTCAGAGTGACTGAATTAAGGTGATGTAAAGTTGTGTCCTTTCGCAAGACGTAAATCTTATTTAGGGATTGGAGGTCATGACTCCGTGCATTCTTAACTTCGACAGTACATGGAAGTTGGTGGTCAACTTCACTTAGCTGTCACTTGAACGTCAAGGTATGAGACCGCAGTATATGTTGAATAGAGGTTGGTTGGCACCAGGGAGGGTTGGACACTTTGAAGAAGAGAAGTTTCCTTGCTCCTGAACCAAGATTCCTCAGTCGTTCAATCCGTAGTCTGTTCAATATGCCGACTAATTTTTCGCGTGGAAACTAGACACCTGCCATATATATTTTTTTTGTGGCGCAACAGCGCAGGTCGGACCAAGACCGCCTAATTGTTGAGGTTTCTAGATCACACACACACACACGCACACACACACACACCATTAGGCCCACACACACATACACACCATTAGGCCCACACACACCCACACACACACACACACACGCGCACACACACACACCCACA
>Ga0123354_10021472_pt1 | contig 10173 bp, 9 predicted proteins | sample TergutLab28metaG_2_FD_97872 | JGI IMG/M metagenome (GOLD analysis project Ga0123354, IMG submission 97872) | Labiotermes labralis P4 segment gut microbial communities from Petit-Saut dam, French Guiana - Lab288 P4 | ecosystem: Host-associated > Arthropoda: Insects > Digestive system > Gut ...
AAAAAAGATATAAAGAGAGAAAAATGACGGAAGTAGCGGAAGAGGAGGTAGAAAAGAGAGAGCCGGGTGCAGGTGGGGGGAGGGGGGAGGGAAGGGAAAAGAAGAAGAAGAAGAAGAGGAGGAAATCAAATCGGACAAAAAATCAACCAAACTAACTCTTCGTAAAACACAAAAATAATGAAATCAAATTCCAACTAAAAAGACTTACAAAAACACTAACCTAACACAACACAAAATACTCTCCACCAAATTAACGTAATCAAAGCGAAACCGAAACAATGAACAAACGTAATCAGAACTAAGTACAACACCAGCCTAATAACAGCAGGACATCACGTAATCGAAACTAAAATGAAACATTAATCTCACGTACTCAGAATGAAACTAACTTAACGCACGTATGACTAAAAAACACACTAACGTGATCGAAACTAAACTGACTTCTAACGTAATGTAATAGAAACTACATTAGAGCACCGACCTCAAATAATCAGAACTAAAACAAATATTAATCTAACCTAGTCGAAACTAAACAAACCTAATAAAACCAAACCCAATCAAACCAGACACTGACCGAAACCAAGTATCTCAAATTTCGGGACGTAGGAACGTACCCCTTGCAGGTTTGTGTGCCGTAAACTGTAGCGTAAGGTGTCACCGCGTGCTGAAACTTGACCACACACTTTTTTCCCCATTTTATACCTCACAATACACAATAACGCAGGAATACACCGCAGTATCTGCTTCTTACCTTACATCGACGAGCTATAATGTTGTATACCGGCATTTCGTTACGTAGATCGATAGCACGGATCCTCGCATCCCTTAAAAGCACTCCAGCGATCTCAAAGCTGCCGACCTCCGTTGATCTCAGCAAATTTAGTTCATTTCAAAGCCGCACACCCCTACGGTTTATTTGAAATTACTTCCGAAACACCATACGTTTAACCGAACTAACTGCGTGGGACACACAACACACACACTGCACTGCTGGAGGCTTAGAAGCACACTGGATCTCTCCCAAAACTGTCACAGACGCCAGACCGGGCGATTCTTATCGATTATCAAAGGGTCATGACGTCTGTAAGATGAACGAAATATTTTTTCGGTAAATTATCTTCCACGACACAAACATCAAGAGAAGGGGAAAGGATCACCAGTGTCGTCGGGCTGTTTAAGGATGCAGGTTACTAGAAGCGACGCCTCTTCGCATCTATAACATTCTTCCACCCGTACGGCCACGTGGGACACTGCCCGAGCCTTAGCCTCTAGTAACACGACCAGCGGCCACAACACTTGCCAGCACACTGCGCTCAGTCGACGCCGCACGACACCAATAATCTTGCAGCGATGTTGCGGTGGCCACGAGTTGCGTAACTCTACGCTACTTACGCCCCTTGATACTCCTACCTCACCAGAAAGCGACAGCACGCAGAGTTTACCTGTCACTATGATCAAATGAATAAATAAGAACTTAACTACGAAGATGGCAGGGAGAATTATTAGATTAAATTAACACTCCTCTCCTACTTTCACTGATAAATATCATAAAATGCTCGTACATAACCAAGAAAGAGATAAAGAATGAAGTAACCTAGTTAAACAACCTGTAGTGAGCGCCTTTCGTGGCGCGCCGAGTATAAATTGCCACCCAACAAGTAATTTTAAATTTATTTCTTTATTTACTGAAAACAGACCCGACGATCTGCTGGCCGTGATTATTAAGAATACCGTCTTCCAGAGCGTGAAGCGGTGTAGTGGTGTAACTAATGAACAACATATTTCCACTCTCAAGATAAAGATAGAGGCAACAAATTCCACGGGAAATTTGGTAACGTGGTACTAGTCTTTAAAGGTGTAACAGCCCTGAAGGCAATCGTATTCATATTGATTTATGGTTTACTCACAAGTGCTATCAGCATGTCTCGCCATACGGCGTCCAAGGATACAAGGATTAATAAGTGAAGTGTAAAGGAGATAAAACAAAGCGGTTGTGGACTTATCTGAGATATTCCAGTATTTGCTTCGAGGGACTCAGGAAAACTACGGAAAACCTGTCAGAATTAGCGGTCTCCGTGCCAAAGTTTTAACCAGGACTCCCAAATACGAAGCAAGAAGGGCCATCCTCTTGAACATAACTGGATACCACCACCAACTGCTCTCAATAAAACCCGATAAATTTCGATTATCATGTATCAACAAGTTCCTCCCCCACCTTCAAGTTACCAAACTACTTTTCCTCCTAATGTCCCCCAAGATTGTGTTACGGATTACCGTCGTCTGATATGCCTCACATACCACAGTACACGGTGTCACATCCTGAGACTGCACCGAGAATGACTAATAGTTACCGCTGTGAGAACGTAAAATGGCATTTACTCTGCCAGAAATTACTGTTATAATTAAATCCCAGTTACGTAATGTTATGAAAAACCCTACAATTTGCGACATCCTTGGTTCTCACACCAGCTCCTAATGAACATTCAAGTCTCCTGGCATATTACGCCGTGTTGACTGGTAATTGCCGACGTTTCAGACAAGCTTGCAGCCTCCATCCTCTAAAACCTTTGTAACTATTTACCAGGCGTCACGGTGTCATATTCCAGAAGACATAAAGCTTCTCCCTACACTTTCTTCCTTTGCATCAAATAATTATCGGCCTCTGACGCACGCACGCATGCAGTAACGCTCCACAATACAAGCTACATGACATGCAACATGCGGACCTACATTTCGTTATTAGTAACTCCAGAAGCGTTTATCACTGCCCTTTGTTCACCGCCACACTGGCCATCAACCCCGAAAACCAACATACATGTGTAAGAGTGTAACTGCGACTTGCTTTCTTGCTTTCAAAATACCCTGGGTGAAATTTCGGGCCACCTGTCCTCTCAGACTTCTCTTAATTTCGAACACACGAATGCCTTGCTCATACCAGAGAATATACGTTACAACAACGTAACCATCCTAACCCCAGTGGTGTTCCTAGAACAGTGTCAAAAACACAAATATGGAAACGAAATGAAATTTGACTGCTGAGCGTTGCACAGTGCTGCAGTTTGCACCCCCCCCCCCACACACACACACACACAAGCTTTACAAATATTTGCTGGTGATTTTATAAGCTGTCAACACAACTAATTCCACACGCGCCCCACCTGTACCGTCCATTTCATTCACGTTAAATGATTATCCTAGTAACGGCTGGTCGCGATCACGCAACTTCTGCTCTTACTTCCCTCTCCTTGGTCCAAATTTTCTCCTCAGTACCCTGGTCTCTTAACACCCTCGAGCGACGTGAGATTAAAGTTCTCACAGCGGTCTCAATTTCAAATCCTTCTGGAATGCAATGACCTATACATTGGTAGACAGGTAACGAAGTTTCGAAGGAACTTGGTCCCACATTTTCAGGGCAGAAGAGAAAACTGTACTAACACTGCAAGGAAACCGATGTCCTTTATGTTCATACGAGATGACAAGACTCACTTCTCCTGAAGATTAGAGGCAGCATGTCCTTCTGAGGCATTAGTAGCAAACGCGTCACATTTGAGGAGAAAGTGGCCTTTACACTCAGTCCACAAGTTATCAGCCCAACGCTAATCGACACATCGGCAGGACCACCCCGTATCAGCTATCGGCGACGGCACAATGAACACATTCGGCAGCAGTCTGAAATAAAGTAGAGGTGGACCGCCGTATACGTTCCAAGACCTACTGCGGTTACAGAAAACCGCGGATAATACCGAACGCTATATACATAACGTCATACAACGTGATATTCGTGTAACATGCATAAATAGGTAAAGTTCAATTGATAAATTATGCATAGTTAAGACATTATCAACATTAAATAAAGTAATAATAAAGTGTACTGTACAATACATTGTACATTTGCAGTGTACTCTCTCTCTCTCTCTCTCTCTCTGTCGTACGTATGAAAGTAAGGAATTCTGGCGTTCTAGCATAATACTCAAGAGACGATTGAGCTATAAAAAAATACAGTACCTGTACTGTACAGTATCATGTACAGTTTCAAGGGATGACAGAACAATAAAAATCATGCTTTTCCGTCAAAGCGCTGCACAAGCAATAAATAAAAAGTGTTACTGCTACACATTTTACAGTGAAAATCATACGTACGTACCTGTACATAACTTGCAATAAAAACATTTGCTGAAAATATTTTAGTTTATTGTGGGTATTCACCGACTTCTCCATTCTTCCTCTTGCTTTCGGAACATAAACACTGCGATAACGCGGCAACTAGTTCGAACAGCGAGAACGCTAGAAGCAGAATGGTGGCAAGCTTGCAGGGAAGCGTGGGTACGTGGACACAGGAAGATGAGTCAAGTACTGGGCGCGTTTGGGCTGCTGGATTTCACCATGTTACGGTCCGTTGTCGCTTGGCGAGCGGTTTTAAACTTATGATCCGTTTATTTCTTCAATTTTTCAATTTTTTTTTCGGGCCGTGGCCAACCGCGGATACGGCGATCCAACTGTAGCACTTTAGGAACAGGGGCTACTGTATGTATCACCCGCTTTAACAATCCAAACCCTTCATTCAGCCCACACAGCGCAGTTACGTGCACCTTACGACTGTCGGAAGATAGAGGGGTTACCTCCCTAAACTGCATTAAAAGTACATATTTGTAATAAGGAAAACAGTATTTTCTGTGAGGTAAGAGTTGATGTTTTTAGGCGCGTTGGCAAAATTGGGAAAAGCGACTATTAGCTTCGTCATGTCTGTCTGTACGCATGGAACAATTCGGCTCTCACTGGACGGATTTTCATAAAATTTGATACATGTAAATTTTTCGAAAATCTGTCCACAAAATTCAAGTGTCATTAAAATCTGACAAGAATAACGGGTACTTTACATGAAGAACAATGTAAGCCTATATTTATAATCATATCTCGATCAGTTCTTCTGAGAGTGAAAAATGTTTCAGACAAAGTTGTAGAGAAAATGGAAACACGCATTTTATGTTCGGCAACTTTTTTTCGAAAATCGTGCCGTTTATGAGACACGTAGAAAACTTTTGTAGAGCCGGGCAGGCCATAGCTTACAATACGGTGCATGCGCAGCGCATGCTGGATATCTAAGGCTACGAGCACACTCTCAGAATATGAAATACCTACTGTTTTTCCACTGCAACAATGGTTACACGAACGCGCCTCAGTGTTGCGTTGTACTCACATTGCCTGCCTTGCTGTGTATTATTTACGCAAAAATTTGAAATACAAACGGTTGAAGCACGTCAGTAATGGCCTCTTGATCAAGCTGTTCTTACGGAAATATGTTGCGTGCAACACAGCAAAACGTTCTGATAACATTCGACTTTTTTTTTCACCCATCATCTTCCGCTGAAAATCGACCATAAACAACGGTCCTATTGGCATGTCTCCTGGAAACAACCACGGAATAGAGCAAATATCACTTTCAGTTACCAGTACTGCCTTGTCAACTCGACGGATGCGTTTCTAAGCACCACCGCAGTTACGGTAACGGGATAAGGGGTACTGCAATCGCCGTTAACGATCGCTACAGCCGACGTTGACTACCCTTTAATATAAAAATACGTAACTTGTTTACAAATAATATAGGAAGCTAATGATAGCCAGAATAAATCAGTTAGTACAGTGACTACGCTAGGGGTTAAACACCCGAAGGGTCGGGTTTCGATTCCCGACAAGATAATTTATTTTCCCCAAAACATCCAGACCGGCTGAGACCTACTCAGCTTCATATTCAACGGGTACCGGAAGCTATTTCACCGGAGGGGTTAACCATTTTTAAGCCTACTGTTTACGTACCACCAAGTTGAACGTTCAAAAATTCTACATTCTGCTCACAATGTGCGTTTATGCACTTTGTACGGTTTCCAGAACAAACTGCGATTACTGCCCTACTAAGTACTGATTGGTTTTTACAACCGGAGTGTGTTCACTGTGTGGTAGGAGCTGACTGCATATATGCAATGTAGGGTGTGTAACGCCACGCCCCGGCCAATTTACCCCCAGGGAAACAGACCCGGTATCCATTGTATAAGAGGCTGGGTAGGCCCCAGGCCGGTGAACAGGTGCGGAAAATCTCGCCCCCCACCGGGATTCCATCCCCGCATCGTCCAGCCTGCAGCGAGTCGCTATACCGTCTGAGCTATCCCGGACTCCCAAATTTACATTTAAATATAACAATAACAACAGCAACAACAATGTATGATACAGGGACGCGACGCGGTGGTAAACTAGATGCCATTAGAGCCAAACCACCAGAAATATTAAACATCTTGGTGCAGAAGCCACTGTTTCTTCCCCCTTTCCCCATCCATAATCCACACTTACGTAATTCCATGCAGCAAAGTCATTCTTGAGAAGCTGGCCGGATCTCAGCTAGTCAAGAAATTGCCTGCATTTTACGGAACCCGAAGTTTCATCACCGCCTTTACAAAAGCCCTCCACCCCTCCCCATCCTAAGCCAGATCAGTCCAGTCCGTGTCCCCCCCCCCCCATGTGTACACAAAATAAACGATGTTGGTACATGAAACCAGACAAGCCTTACGACAAAACCGGGCTAGCAGTGATCCTGTTCGAGATCGTAAAGGTATATACTTTCAACATTATCTTGGCCCACAACTTGACTACATTAACAATGCTGTAGATTAACATACTTCCGTTTTCGAGGCTTATCAAGTGGATGGTATTCCTTCCTCATTGTCTTTTATATCACCAATTGTGACCGTTCGATGAGCACCAGACATCAATACACAAATTCTTCCGTGTATGTCAAGTCGGAGTTAAGTGCCAGAGAAGTATGACGTCAAAACTACATAGCTGTGAGAATTCAGCCTCATGAATATCATACAAGAGCCGAGTACTACGTGAGATACGGCAGAATGGGGGCGAAGAACAGAAGGCGCTACGATTCTGCAGGCACGACGCAACAACCTGGGAGTCTTCAACACTAAACACGGAGACGACGACGACGACGTTCAGTGCAGAAAATGTTCATGTTTACGTCTGGGTTTCTTGACCCTTGAAGATGGGACCCATAGGTTGTCCCGAGATATGGGTAAGGAATTACCACTACTCGCTGTGTAACAGCCCAGCAGATAGCAGTTTTCACGTACAGGGGAGACTTACGCAACGGATTTTTCGTACGTTTTTGCAGGAAAAATTATACAGAACGACCCATCAAGGATACCCTGTACGTCATGGGCAAACGAACGTAAACACACACGAACTATAAAGAATTCTTCACTCTGAGAAACAATCTGACATAATCACAACTACATATATATATTTGAATGAATTTCGAAGGACTACTTTAACCACTGTTCAGTTATCTATCCTGAAAGTACAGGTGTTTTCATACAGCATTCTGAGGTAAAACAAATTTCTCCCAGAACATTATAGAATCAGCAAGCGTTGATATTCTACAGAAGATACCCTTACAAAACACGAACATAATTGCAGGAACCACCTTCAAAACAGTGTTCCTCACAACTAAAAAATTCGCATAAGATTTAAACGTACCGTTAAACGACTGACACGAAACGTGTGGTTCAGCAGGATGGTAAGCGGTAACGGTTGTGGAGGTACTCCGTTTAAATCTCTGCCAAGTTACCTGATCTGCCGAACGACTTCTTGTGGTTTGCTTTCTCGCAGTCACTTCCGAGACAATGTTGGAATATGACTTAAAATAGACAGGGTGTCCCCATCCAAAGCGTCTTACGTTATATCCGTAAACTCTACAGTTGAATTAGCATCGCTAAATAAAGGGTCCAGTTGCGTGACAGCCTCAATGACACGATGTTCACACAACATTTCAACACCTACAAAGTATATTGTTGAACACACAATCTACTAAGAAAACATTTTTTTTTATGCGGCCCGCAGGTCGCGTGTCTGGGGACTGCGAACGAGGAAACGAACTCATATATACTATGTGAGTAAAAAAATAATTGACAAAGAACTCAGAATGGAAGCTTAAGGCTGCATTAACCATCGCAAATAGTGCGTGTAAGTTGGCGAGTATATATGCCTTCTTATCTGCTACCCGCCCCACCCTTCCGATCCTTTGGATTTTTTACTTCAACGGACGCACGGGTTTGTGGCGACTACTGTCCCTAACCACAAAACCAAGTCATATTCTGATCATATTCATACCTACTTACAATTGTAACAACCAACAGACACACATATCGACACAATGGGCGGTCTTGATCTCTATATATACTTTTAATTCATAGTTCATTCATTCCATATGCACTGCTGACTATGAAGTTTCGATTCTAATGCGTGCGTGCCGTTCAGGAACACATTTTTTCCCCGCAACTCCCCAAAGATATAAATCCGGTGGTACTGGATCCGGATATCGATCCTGACCAAGTTTCGACAGATAACACGATTACTGAAGAATTCGCGTCACATCTGCACTGTAGGATCTGCTGGATGCACCGTGGCTACATACTGCAACAACCATTCTTGTTCGTCAGCTCCCAACAAGGAAGTCCAATTCACTATGAGTTTTTGGTAAAGTGCTGCTCTTAACCGTTTTTCTGAACAAAATGAGATAGGTTATTCTCCGTCGATAAAACATCACATCAAGCTGCGACTTTTACAGAATATAACGGTCTTTCACGTATAGTATGGTAATTACGGCACTCCGTATTCTGTTGTTTTGGTTATCAATGACCCACTGAGGTGAAACCACACTTCACAAGAAAACTTTGTCTAAAATGTCTGTACTCTTCGGATAAAGTGTGTAAACCATTAGCATTATGCAAGTTCACTTTCCCTACCAAGACCTTTGCGTTTGTGTATCACATGGACAGGGTAATCAGAACTAGGATTAGGCTACGTGCCAGACGATCCGGGGTTCGATTCGGAGCAGGGGAAATGTATTTTTCTGTTTTCTGAAATCCAGACCGGCTGTGGGGAGGTCCACCCAGTCCTCCCCCCCCCCTACCCGCCAGCAGTGGGGGTGTGAAGTTAGCCACTCACCTCCATCTAGTACAGAGGTTAAGAATGAGTGTAGCCATGCATATACTCCCCCTGTACGCCGTCATGGTGTGAACGGAGGCAACTTTACCTTCACCTTTACCATGCATGCCATAAGGAGGATGAAGTGTTAAAATCAATGCAGCCTTCTGTACACTTCCGCTGAAGAATCTACTCTAATGACAGAACTTTTTTCATTGACTTTCTTGGACAGCGTAACGAAGTTTGACGGGTTTCGTCCACATTGCTGCCACTTAACACCGAAGGTCGCTCAGAGCGTTGTGTCCTACACGCTTCCTGCGTCACGCAAACGGTGCACGAGACGACATACTGGCGGCTTGTTTGGCACCGGAGCCACAGCAAATACAACACCGAACTCATTCCTGCAAGTTACATAAGAATCAGGTTCCAGGTAGTGTTCAACAATGAACATTCGTCGTACTTATAAAAAAAAGCGCGCGCGTCTGCACTTAACACTGATTAAAGACGACTGGCACAAGTGTGTTGTAAAATCATGTTAACTGCATGGGATCCGTACCGGCAAAGTCACAGTTATGCCGATTTTGTTCACCTAATTGAACTGCTTAAATCAGAGCCATCGGTAAGTAAATATGGGTGTGTGATTTTTCGATCGAACTGAGTGTGGATGGTCCAGAATGTATCGGTAGCTCATATCCGCGCACGCACGCACGGTCACAGATGTGATGACATCGTTCAAGGAGACTCGCACCAAGACCTTGCCCCTACGAAAACACTGGCTTTCTACATATTTCCTGGAGGTAATATTTCCTGTGGGAAATAACAGTTACTATTAAACCTTTGTTTGATTGCTTAAAATACAATACAAAATCTTTATGTAATGGGAACCTTCATGATATTAGACACACAAAGTTAACAAAAGCTTTCTGAAAAGAATTAGAATAAGAGGCTCGTTTGTTGCTTACACTGCAGATCTTTACACAATTCCGTAAACAGTTCACCACTTGTCAACACATTCCAGTTTCAGATAAAATCGGACAAACGTAACGCACAATTTACGAAGATCTACACACGTTGCCGGGGGCCGGCATATCGTAGTCGGTACAGCGACCCGCTACGTGCTGGAAGGTCCGGGGATCCAATCCCGGTGGGGGCGAGATTTTCCGCACCTGTCCAGACCAGCCCTGGGGCCCA
>Ga0123354_10021475_pt1 | contig 10172 bp, 7 predicted proteins | sample TergutLab28metaG_2_FD_97872 | JGI IMG/M metagenome (GOLD analysis project Ga0123354, IMG submission 97872) | Labiotermes labralis P4 segment gut microbial communities from Petit-Saut dam, French Guiana - Lab288 P4 | ecosystem: Host-associated > Arthropoda: Insects > Digestive system > Gut ...
AATTCAATGTTAATAAAAATCCAACCAGATGCAACAGTATGCAGATATTTATTCACTGCAAAGTCACTCTACATGTTTCGGGTGTCACAGCACCCATCATCAAGAGTACTAAAAACTGTAACCACAGCCTCCGGTACAGGTCATAATACTGGTACGGCCACTTCCCTCCAACGTGGCCTGATCAGGCCACATTGGAGGGAAGTGGCCATACCACGCTGTGGTTACAGTTTTTAGTACTCTTGATGATGGGCGCTGTGACACCCGAAACACGTAGAGTGACTTTGCAGTGAATAAATATCTGCATACTGTTGCATCTGGTTGGATTTTATTAATATTGAATTAGAACCTATTTACTTCCTTATATATTATTATATGAAGCCCGATGAGGGCTGTCTTGGGCCAAAACCTGTAGCTTATTGATAACAGGGTGCTGTTTACACAACAGATATAGTTGTGTTTGATGGTAGCTTTATTAATTAATCGAAAAGTTTCCCTAAAGGAAAACAAAACGGTCTGTATATAACGTAACATTACGGCACGTTCGCTTAACCATTGTTGCATTGGAAACGCAACAAAGCGTTCTTTGTGTTTTGTTGAGGTACAGGTTACTGTCAACAGCATAAATATTGCATGTTACACAAAAATGACTTCATGGCGAATTGATGTCGCTGGCAACAATAAAATTACTTCTTGGAAATCCGTCTAGTGGGAGAGGGACTGATACGGACGGACGGACACGAAGTTAATAGCCTTTTTTCGCGTCCGTGCCAACACGCCTAAATGGAAGTATGTGTTTCATGTACGAGAGTCCTTTATTGTATCTGATACTCTAAATTGTTGGAATATAAGTTTGCCAACATTCAGCAAGACAGACTTGCTCAGTTGGCAGTAAGTAATAAGGGCATCGTAGTTTCTGATCTGAACACAATGTGTGTGTGTGTGTGGTGTACAGATAGTTTCCTTCTGGTTGTGAGAGTCCATGCACTTCTGTAGGTGTAGGCAGAGCTGGACATCGTCATTGGGTCGCTGTCACCACAGCATGGCGCGTCCTCAGGTTGCGGATAGAGGAACGGCCTCCAATATGGAGGGTAGCTGCGAATATATTGAATAAGCAGTCGCCGATAGTGGGGGAGAGGAGAGGCGTATGCAGGGTTTTGGTGGGGAAACCTGAAGGAAAGAGACCACTTGGGAGACCCAGGCGTAGATGGGAGGATAATATTAAGATGGATCTTCAGGAAGTTGGATGTGGAGGTATGGAGTGGATCGAACTGGCTCAGGATAGGGACAGTTGGCGGGCATTTTGGAATGTGGTATTGAACCTTCGGGTTCCGCAAATTGCGGGAAATTTCTTGACTAGCTGAAAACCTGTTAGCTTCTTAAGAAAGACACTGCCCCATGGAGTGAGTGAGTCGCTGACAGCCGACAAGGGGTGGTCCTTCAACCGGGGGAGGGTGTGGGAGGGGTGCGAACTCCTCACCCTAAAACTGGCCTTATTATGAAACGTACCTCGGGCCTGGGCTGATCCTTTGGTACGACCTAAGCAGTGTAAGAGGGACATGAGATGTGATACATGGAATGTAAGGAGCCTGTATAGGTTCAGGTTCACTTGCAGCAGTATCCAGGGAATTAGCAAGGTATATATTATATTTACTGAGTGTACAGGAGTTTAGGTGGGCCAAAGGGGGACACTGTTAAGAGCAAGGGATTGTATATTTTATATGGAATATGAAACGTAAATCAACAATTGGTAACTGGATTTTTTGTACACCACAGAATAGCATCAGCAATCAAGAGAGTAGAGTTTGTTAGTCCTAGGATGTCATTTATAGTTCCGAGAGGTTGCTGGTGTAACATCATTGTTTTGAGTGTACATGCACCAAGTGAGGAGAAAAGTGATTATTCAAAAGACAGTTTTATGGGGAATTAGAGCAAGTTTTCGAGTATTTTCCTAAGTACCATATGAGAAGTATGTTAGAAGATTTTAATGCAAAATTGGGAAGAGATGACATTTTCAAACCGACAGCTGGGAATGAGAGTCTACATCAGGATAGTAATGATAATGGTATTGGAATGGTAACTTTGCCACGTCAAAAAATCTAGTTGTTAAGAGCACGACGTTCTTGGAAAATTGTATGTAGTCAAACACAACTGTGTCACATGAGGTGTATTTAATGACTATATAATGGAAAACTACATGTTTCGACCTGTACTGCCCATCTTCAGTTTGTCTTAGGGGAACTTAAGATTTTACTATAAGCATGCACGCGCACGTGGTGTAGAGATAGTCATTAAATACACCTCATGTGACACAGTTGTGTTTGACTACATACAATTTTCCAAGTTTCACACATACAACGGGGATGACACACTTCCTAGCACGATGTTCCGCACCGAAACATTAATAAGTACACCTGGACCTCTCCTGCTGGGAAGACTCACAATCAGATTGATTACATATTGATAGATAGGAGATGACATTCGAATATACTAAATGTACGATCTTTCAGGGGAGCTGACTGTGATATTGATCACTAATTGGTGGTTGCAAAAGTTAGGGAAAGATTGGCACTAAGTAAACAAGCAGTACAAAGTTTTATGTCCAGAGATTTAATCTTAGGAAGCCAAGTGACCTGCAGGTTAGGAAACAGTATCAAAGTAAGATCTCATACGGGTTTGCAGCTTTAGAGAACTTAAATGATGGCGAGGACATAAACAGGGCTTGGGAAAACATTAAAGGGAAAATCAAAACCCCAGCTAAAGAGAGCCTGTGAGTGTATGAAGTGAGCTGCATAATCCGTCGTTTGATGAAGAATATTTACGAGTTTTATATCAAAGGAAGGAGGATAAAATGCAGTGGTTACAGGATCCAAACCAAAGCAGTGTAGATAATCTGAACAATGGAAGACGCGAAGCTATTAGACATCTCACGAACGAAAAGGTGGAACATCTTCAAGCTAATATTGATGAACTTGAAACAGTGAGATAAAAAAAAATCAGAAACTTGTATAGGGGCATAATTGACTTTAAGAAGGTTTACCAGCCTAGAACAGAAGTAGTAAAGGACGAGAAGTGTGAATAGGTTGCAGATTGCTACAATATTTTGGCTAGGTGGAGGATCCATTTCTCTTAGCTGTTGAATGTACGTGGGGTTAATGGTGTTAGGGAGACAGAAATACATACAGCAGAGCCACTATTGGCTGTGTCTAGTGCCGTTGAGGTTGAGGTTGAGATGGTCGTAGAAAAGCTAAAAAGAAAAGACACTAAACACAAAGTATTGATCAAGGCCCAGCAGAACTGATTAAAGAATGGGGTGAAACAATCCGTCTGAGATTCATAAACCTATTAATTCTGTCTTGAATAAAGAGGAATTACCTGTGGAGTGGAAGGAGTCGATCGTCGTACCTATTTGTAAGAAGGGCGATAAAACAGACTGTAGTAATTATAGAGGCGTATCAGTTTTGTCATTCTCGTACTAAATCGTATCCAGCATCCTGCCGCCAAGTGTAATTCCATATGCAGAGGAAACTATTGGGGATCGTCAAGATGGATATCGACGCAACAGATCAAATACTGATCATATATTCTGCATTCGTCGAATATTTGAGAAAAAATGGGAATACAATGAAGCAGTGCAACGGCTACTTATAGACTTTAAGAAAGGGTACGATGCAGTTAGGTGGAAGGTCTTGTATAATAGTCTCATTGGGTTTGGCATCCACATGGATTGGTAAAGCTAATAAAAATTTGTCTGAATGAAATCTACAGCAGAGGCCGGGTAGGCTTTTGTGGGGCATGTTTCTTATTAAGAATGGTTTAAGACAAGGAGATGAATTATCGCCATTGCTCGCTTCCATTTAAAACAGAACGTTTCATCTCAGCGGTAAAAAAAAGAAACCGCTGCGGTACCAACCGCTCGTGCACGCTGGCCCTTAGAGTGTGCCCTTAGGAGAGTTCAGTTAAACCAGGATGGCTTAAAATTAAATGGTACACACCATCTTTTGGTTTACGCTGATGATGTTAATATATTGGGCGGAAGCGTACAAACTGTAAAGAAAAACATGGAATCTGTAGAAGTTGCTAGTAAGGAAATTTTGATAAAACTAAATACATGGTCATGTCTTGAGATCAGAATGCAAGACGAAGTCACATTGTGTAGATTAATTACAGTTCTTCTGAAAGTGTGGAAAAGTTCCAATATTTGGGAACAATCTTAAAGAAACAAAATTCTATCCAGGAAGAAATTAAGAGCAGATTGGAGTCAGGGAATGCCTGCTATCATTCGGTGCAGAATCTTTCGTCTTCCGGTTTTCTGTCAAAAACGGTAAGCTTAAGATATACAGGATTGTTATTTTGTCTGTTGTTATGTATGGGTGTGAAACATGGTCACTGTCATTGAGGGAGGAACGTAGACTGAGAGTGTTTGAGAATAGGGTGCTGAGGAGAATATATGGGTCTAAGAGGTACGAGGTAACATGGGAGTGGAGAAAATTACATAATGAGGAGCTTAATGATCTGTACTGTTCACCAAATATTATTCGGGTGATCAAACCAAGAAGAATGAGATGGGTGGGGCATGTAGCGCGTACGGGGGAGAAAGAGAAAGAGGCATACAGGGTTTTGGTGGGGAAGTCTGACGGGAAGAGACCAATTGAGAGCCGCAAGCATAGATGGGAGTATAATATTAAAATGGATCTTCAGGAAGTGGGATGGGAGGTCATGGACTGGTTTTTATCTGGCTGAGGGTAGGGGCAGGTGGTGGGCACTCGTGAATGCAGTAATGAATCTTCGGGTTCCATAAAATGCGAGGAATTTCTTGACTAGCTGAGAACCGGTTACCTTGCCAAGGACTGTGCTCTGTGGAGTGGGTAAGGCAGAGCCGGGCTGTGGACCAGGCCAGTAGGGCAGCTGCCAGGGGCGCCAACCTGTAAGGGGCACTAATACATTCCTGGGATAGTCGGAAATATTGTACTAGTAATCTCGGTTTTCCACACGTGGAAGAATTTGTCCTAAAATTTTCGAAATTCGGACATGCGGTCTCAAAAGGTTTAACGTTACCTGGCCTAGACGAAAAAGTTCAAAGAATATTGGTTTGAAGGGGTGCCGAATTATTAATCTGCCCGAGGCTTCATATGTCTCGTTTCAGCCCTGTGTGTAGGTGTAGAGTGAACATGATGTCTGGATATTCATCTTCGAGGTGTAGGGGCCAGATGCGGCCGGACTGTGTAGACAGAGCGATAAGGAATGTGGGTACCGAGCATTCTCACTTCGACGGAAGATGGAGGCAGCACGCTCCGCTGAAATGCTGGCGTGCACTTCTGACAGATACACGGGTGTACAACCCGGAGGACCACAATCTGAACACACACACTACCATTGTAAAACCTTTAAGCCAGATGCAATCTGGGCACGCTCGCGTTCAGCCTACGGTTGGGAAAAATGTTCTTTGAATTTTGGGAACTGCGTTCTTCTGGGCTATTAGACAGCAAAAAGCGGGAATTCCTTACCTACGTTTCGGGACAACCTGTCGGTCCCGTCTTCAAGGATCAAGAATCCGAAAAGGAATTACCGCTACTGGCTGCGTAATATCCTGAAGAACGCAGTTCTCATTTGCTTCGCGGCGGAAGCCTGAACTCAAATTTCTATAGTAAATCCAACAAGATGCACAATTGTCTCAATTTATTTTATTTTGGAATAACACTCAACATGTTTCGGACGGTCTTTCCGTCCATCATCAGAAGTTCAAGACTGTACATACAGCAACAGGCATATGTCAAACACAGTCTTGAACACCTGATGATGGACGGAAAGACCGTCCAAAACACACAGAGTGTCATTCCAAAATAAAATAAATTTGATACATTGGTGCATCTGGTTGGTTTTACTATAGAAATATATTACGATGCACGGCCGTATGAACGGCAAACCTGAAATCAGACATTCCTTGCATTTTTAAATGCATCTGTGTGTACCAACGGTCACGTTACGGAACGCAGTATTTTGGCCCCAAAGTGACGCCATTACCGGCACTGCATCTTCCCTGGTTAAATTTTCGAACATGTTTGAATCAAATCAGCTGCGTTCTTTGCCCACAAGAGCGTTCATTTTGAATACTCTACCCTGATACCTGACCGTGCGCTTACATTGAGCTGAGCGTGATCGTACCCGTAGTGTGAACCATATGTCGTATGTAGTAAGCTAGCTACTCGTATCAGTTGGGTATTTCATAGCTGCTTCTGGCTTGTGTAGTGTATTTCTTTGTGCGAATGTACTGCCATCTAGCGGGCCTGTTCTGTAACCACGTGCAATGTACAACATAGTCTCTGCTGCAAGTTAAGTTCTGTGGCTAGCTGTAATGGCGAATGCCCGCATCTCGTCTGGTTTGAAACTTATCGTCCTTAAACGTCTGCTTTTTATTTTATTTCACTTTATATTATTTGTTGTCGATTTTCTGCGCTCTTTAGTGCTTTGGGGTCTAGTTTTCAGTTACGTTCACATTTTACATCAAGGATGCAACTAGCGATCATCATTACATTTCCAATGTTTCTCATGACTGTAAGTGACTGAGTACCGATCCATGTGGCCGCGCGGTCTAAGGCGTAGGCCTGCGGCCGCTAGCTTGCTGGGATTGCGGGTTCGAATCCCACCGAGGGCATGGATGTTTGTTTTGTGTGTGTTCTGCGTTTTCAGGTAGAGGTCTCTGCGACGAGCTGATCAATCGTCCGGAGGAGTCCTACCGACTGTGGTGCGTCGTTGTGTGTGATTAAAAACCTCGTGAATGAGGAGGCCCTGTCTCACTGTGGGGGCTGTCGCGCCAAAAACTTACATAAGTGAATGAGGTCCGATCCTTGTGGCAGCGCGGTCGAAGGCATGGGTCTGCGGATTCGAATCCCTCCGTGGGCAGGATGTTTATCTTTATGTGTGTTTGTGTTATCAGGTAGATGTCTCTGCGTCGGGCTGATCACTCAACCAGAGGAGTCCTACCGAATGCGGAGGAAGTTTATGCCTCAAATGGATATCTCGGGCTTTCTGTGACCTTCGGTAGATCATTCTTTTGCTGGTCCCTTTCCATTGAAGGCCGGAAGGACTGGTTATTGTCTTTATGAACCTGTTTCATTTGTTTGTGGGGACGTTTGCTCACATTTTAACTCGCGTTATGTCGCACAACGACACTGACGTATTTCGTATAACACGACCCATTTACGCCGCATAAACTTTAGTTGCTAGCAAATAGATTTGTGTTTTATATTTCTTTGACAGACTGTTCGTTCAAAGACTGAATCGTGGTTGACAGCCACCTGTGTTGAAGAAAGTAAGCGATTTTACCTTAAGCTCCTGTTATTTACTCGCATTTTAATGTCCTTTCCCATGTTTTACATTTGAAGTGTTGGCTTTTGAGTTAAAATGAGTGATTTTCCTGGGATTTTTACTTGCCGGATGTTGTATTTTCGTCATCCAAAGGAACCCTCCAAGTTAAAGTAAAATTGATTCATGTGTTTTTAGGCTGTTTTCTCTTGAAAGAAAAAGAACTTTGAAAGTAATTCTGTTTTTCATTAAGTTTTTCATGCGCCTGGGATACCGCAGGCAGTTTTGCGACTCATTGCATGCTGGACGGTCGAGGGATCGAATACCGGTGGAGGCGAGAATTTACGTTCCTCACCAGACCGGCCCTGGAGCCCAACTAGCCTCCTGTACAATGGGTATCGGGGGTAAAGCGGCCGGAGCTTGGTGCTGACCGCCCACCCACTTCTAGCACCAGGTTACGAATGGGTTTGAGCTTTACCTCCGCCTCCCCTCTGTGCTATGACATGGCATAGGGTGACCAATAAGTTTTATAACATTTATCGTACATCTGTGTATTCTTCAGGACCCTAAGTACGTCAGATGCTGTATTCGATATTTGTAACCTTCTTTAATATATGGAAAGGCATTAAGTAGGCTCTTGAGTATCCCGTAGTTTCTATGTGCTTCCCATTTTAAAATTGAAATTTTCAAGCAATTGATATATTTTAACGAAACGTAGAATGGAATTCCTACCATTGGAGGACATGCCCAAAACTGTACCATTACAAATTTTGACGTTTTTCTAACTTGCATCTCAGTATATTTATCTCAGTATTTAACGAACTTGATGCACAAAATTTTTGTTTTACAATAAGTTTATTTCATGCCTCTACATGTTTCGAGCACATGTGCTTATCATCAGGAGGCCAAAATTGCATTACCCAGCCTCTGGTATCATCACACCTATAGGTGGCCGTCTCGTGCACAGGTTGAGAGAGGACTCTCTCAACCTGTGCACGAGACGGCCACTGATTTGAATCCCGGCTGTGACACCTGCCAAGTTTTTTCGTTGTTTTTCTCAGCATCTAGACAAATATTTGAATGGTGCCTTGCATCCTAACCCAGTATTTGTTACTTTCCTAAGTGAGAAATTGGGTTGTGTCAAATGTCGCAAAACACACTACCTGTTGTAATATTTAAAAAAGGATTCACACGCGTGTAACTCTCTCTGGCCACCACAGTTGGTATATTTATCTTAGTAATTAACCAACTTGATGCACAAAATTTTTGTTTTACATTAAGTTTATTTCATACCTCTACATGTTTCGAGCACATGTGCTCGAAACATGTAGAGGCATGAAATAAACTTACTGTAAAACAAAGGTTTTGTGCATCAAGTTGGTTAATTACTGGGATAAATGTACCATTACAGATCCCACAGCTAGTAGGCGCCCGTGCGTGTAGGTCCTCATTTAATGTATGCTGTTGTATTTTGGAAAAATGTGCGACTTTGTTAGGGCGGCGTTTTTACAAAGTATAAAATGACCGGAAGTCGACATTTTGTTTAGATTTCGGTGTGATGGTGAGATTGGAGCTACGTATGAGTATTCGTACTGGATGGCTCATAAACGTGGGTGAAAATTTCGTAGGAAATGTTGTTTGTGATTCAACAGTTACGAACATGGCGACGATGCGCAGCTTTGACGCAGTACCGGAGGGAATTAACGCATACAGACTTAGTATTTAATACAGACACTTCACGAAGTTAAATAAGAAAAAAGTCTTTTTGTATGCATGGGTTCGTGTATCGTGAATTGAATTTCATAATTGCCCAACAAGATGCGACTGTATTCAGTTTATTATATTTATGTAGGCAGCTGTACATGTTTCGGGTGCTGACACCCATCATCAGGAGCTCGTACAGCTGTAATTACAGCTTATGGTATTGATTAACCGGATCTAGTACCATCCGCTCTCGTTGTTGAGTTGGAACTGATTCATGTGTGCCGTACGGTAGGTATACCTACCGTACGGCACACATGAATCAGTAATCAGAAGTTGTAATTACAGCTGTACGAGCTCCTGATGATGGGTGTCAACACCCGAAACATGTAGAGCTGCCTACAGAAATGTAATAAACTGAATAATTCGCATCTTGTTGGACAATATGAAATTCAAAACAGTAATTGTTACAGATATGCGGAAGAGTATCTTTTTGCAATGCTGGTTTTGTGAGTTATGCTCGGAACTCCGCGTGTTTTAAAACACGATGTCACGTTCAGATACAAAGGGTTCGTGGCAAGTAATCGGAGCAAGAACAAAGAACAATCATTTTTCAGGACGAATTCAAAAGAGGCAGACACAATTGAACGTTTAAAAATGATCATCAAAATGAAGACACGCCAGATTTCACGCATCCGCCGCGAAGTAGATGAGAACTGTGCTGTTCAGGGTTATTACGCAGCGTCTAGTGGTAACTCCTTACCGACGTTTCGGGACAACTTATGGGTCCCATCTTCGGGGGTCAAGAATTCAGAATCTGGATTCTTTACACTTGAAGATGAGACGAGGGTTTTTTTACCCTTGAGGATGGGACCCATTAGTTGTCCCGAAATTTCGGTCAGGAATTACCACTACGCGCTGCGTGATGATGATGATTATGATGATGATAATAATATTTATTAACTGCAATTGCGTTGTTACCCGGTGGCGGTGATTATTTTACATGTATACAAAACATGAAATCGGTTACTACTGAATTTAAGTCTGGAGGGCTACATGAGAAGCATGTAGTGGCAACTTGGAATCTTGGGAACCATTTCAGCATTTGCTTATAGACACAGGGAAACCAAGAAAAACCTGTGTCGAGGTGGCCGGTCGCAGGACCTTCC
>Ga0123354_10021476_pt1 | contig 10172 bp, 6 predicted proteins | sample TergutLab28metaG_2_FD_97872 | JGI IMG/M metagenome (GOLD analysis project Ga0123354, IMG submission 97872) | Labiotermes labralis P4 segment gut microbial communities from Petit-Saut dam, French Guiana - Lab288 P4 | ecosystem: Host-associated > Arthropoda: Insects > Digestive system > Gut ...
AAATAAATATAAAAAAAAAGAAAGAAAAAAAAAAAAAAAAAAAAAAAAAAGAAGGGGGGGGGGGGGGGGGGGAATAAAGAAAAAAACATTTTTTTAAATTTAGTTATTACAAATACCAGACTTACAAAGGTCATTTGGGCAATGGGAATTTTTGTATAAAACAGTTCAAATAATTCGGTATGCTGAGAACCTATGGACAATCTTAAAATCATTATTGGGCATGGCTCATGATAGGATGGTAACATACAAGATATAAGATCAAATATACATGAACAAAAGAGGGACAGAATTTATTTACTACAAGGTAACTCTCATGCCAAGCACATCCTGTGTTGTTACTTGAGCTTTTAGATTCATACATCTGCTCTATTACTGTGTACTGATTTTAACCATTATAGTGCATTGTTTAAATAAGTACATTACTTATCTCTGCATTTGTTACACTAAATTGGAGTTGCCAGGTTTTGGAACATAATCCCATGGTATGGAGATGACATACAAAGTCAGTCCATACTGTTTCCGAACTGATCACTGATCACAATGCGTAGCAGTGAGTTTCCTTAGGCGAATGCCACAAACTGGATCATTCTAGTTTCTTTAGTCTTTGTGCTGTGTTTATTGCAGTGACGATGTGTCTTGCTTGCTCAGCGAATGTTTCAGCAATTAAGAATGGGTGATTTTCATGAGCAATGTGTTTGTGTGAAATTTTGTTTCAAGTTACTGAAAATGTTTTCAGAGACTTTTGAAATGTTAAAAAAGAATTCGGGGATGAAGGCACGAGTAGAACACAAACCCATGAGTGGTACACACGTTTTAAAGAGACCCAAACTTCAATTGAGGACAGTGAACGTTCATAATGACCTTCAATCAAAAAATGAAGAAAAAATTCAAAAAGCTCAGAAAGTGACTCATTCCAATTGTTGTTTGACTGTACATAAATTAGCAGAGGAAGCCAAAATTTCAAAAATCAATTGTGATGAAATTCTCACTGAAAATTTGGGCATGCATCGTGTTGCAGCCAAATCTATGCCATGCCTGCTGAGTGAAAATTAGTAACAAAACTGTTTTGATATCAGTAAAGAGACTGTCGACCGTGCAAATGATGATGAAAACGTTTTAAAGAATACTGTCACAGGTGATGAAACTTGAGTTTACGGCTATGATGTTGACATAAAAGCCCAGTATTCAGAATAGGTCTCAAAAATGTCACCAGACCCAACCAAGCATGGCAAGTTCAGTCCAATGTGAAAGTGATGCTGACTGTGTTTTTTGACTGTAAGGGAATAATTCATCATGAATTTCTACTTCATGGTCAGATGGTGAACAAGGAATATTATCTGATGGTGCTGAAAAGGCTGAGAGAGGCAATGAAGAGAAAAAGGTCTGATTTGTGGAGGGGAAAAAATGGTTTCTCAAGCAAGACAACACTCTGGCACATTCCTCCCTTCTGATTCATGTTTTTCTCATAAAACAAGGACAATGCTAGTTCCCCAGGCTCTGTATTTGTCAGACCTTGCACCAGCACACTTCTTTCTCTTTGCCAAGCTGAAATCCATACTGAAAGAACGACAATCTGAGTCTGTTTAGGAGATTAAAGAAAATTCACTGGCACAGCTACACATTATTACAAAAGAGGCATTCCAAGAATGATTCCAAAACTGGAAGAAATGCTTCGTAGTGGAGAGTACTGCAAAGGGGAAAAAGCCCAATAGCAACAAAGTAAATGAGAAAACAATTTGTATAAATTGTTTGGAATCTTTACAGAAAGACCTCACGCACAGAAACCAAACCATCTTTTGAACAAACCACCATTCCATATGACAATCAGACCAATTAGCTACCTGTATTACTGCAACAACTATGATGCTCTCTTGGAACTACAGCACTTGAAACACTTCTGCTATCTCTTGCTGCGTTGGGACTGGTCCACCTGATTCTGCAGGTGTCGCAACTGGTCTAGTAGTGAGCGTTTCTCTTCTAACAGAGAAGCAACATCATCTTGAGCAGATGCTAGACACGATCGCAGAATCTAAAAAATCAAAGCAGTACTGTGGTATTTAATGACCTTTCAAATCAGGTACAGTGAATGCTTTAGTTGTGAATAACAACAACTTCAATATTTTTATAAGCACCAATTTAGAATAACCATTATCCCTGGTTACTTTCAAAGTTCCTTCTTCATTATTTTTTTTAGTCACTGTACATCAAGGGATCTAGTAAAATGGTATACTGTAGGCTCCAATTCTATGCCATTAAGTTACCTTAAAGTGTGCCCATGCACACACAAAATGTCATGGCCATAGTTTTCATTAGGATGGGAAATTTATGCTTCTGAAACTATGTATTTTTTAAATAGTGCATTGTGTTTCACATTAGTTTTTGCCAGATTCACGAATGATCACTAATACTTTATTTATTTATTTTTAATACAACTTTGAATAACTAACATTATCCATCACCACATTATAGAATGACAGTGAATTAATTGGAAAGAATGTGCAAGGAAGTATCATGGGCTATTTTGGCCATTACATAGAGGTACTAAAGAAACCCATGAAAAGCTAGCAGAACAGCTAGTCTTAGAAGAGGTTTGAAATCAGGGCCTCTGGAATGAGCAACAGGGATGCTAACAAGAAGTCCATGACAGTGGCAGAACTGCTTTATTTTAGGTTCATCATACACAGACATGACAATAGTTTGTCATACTACCACTAACTTGGCTCTCCTCTGTTGACTGACGCAGAGTGTGGTTTTCCTTGGATACCCTCTCTAAAGTAGCCAGCCGCCGTTTCAGTTCTGCATTCTCTGCTTGCAGCTGTTTGTTTGAATGTTCCAGAGCTGCTAGGTGCCTAACGGTATCTTCATTTAAAATCCCACCAGAAGCAGACATGTCTCTAGGATGATGAACTGTTTCCACTACATAGAAATAAAAACATATTTAAAAAGTCTACACATAAATATCGCTCCCAAAGTCCAACCCCAATGTCTATGCCACAGGAGGGTTGCTGTGCTTTGGGATGAAGTGAAGTACTCCTATAGAAACCAATAAAGCACGAATGAAACCCTGAAAAGAATAGAAGCTAAGGTTTAGGGGAAGCTGTGGCAAAGAGTAGGCTGAATGTGGATATTAATAATGCTTTTAAAACAGCAAAAAGTGAATGGAGACCTTCTGTACCCTGACCCATACAAAACAGAAATACTGGTGAAGGAAGATGAGAAAGAAGTGGTAGAAGACATAGATGTACACATCCTATAATTAAGAGTAAAATTCCTTTTAAAATTAATCACTTGTGTCATATTTTAAATGGCACATCCTACTGTCTGACAACCATATTTAAATGTTCAGAGGTTTAAGACTAACCAGGGAAGTCCAGTAGGTCAGAGTGGTGTAATGTTACTATGAGCATAACTGTTCACACTCATGTCCACCTTCCCCTCTTCCCTAGAAATCTTCTCCATTTTCTCTTCAAATACATGCCATATTCCCCATGCATTTACAATATTAAGTGTACAGTTTTAATTTGAACAGTGACTTCTAGTTAGATTTTGTGACAGTATTGCCAGCAGGGCACTGTCACTTCAAAGGACATGTATATAACAATATTATATTCAAAACAATGTTCTGTATCAGCTAGAATTAATACTTTCTTAAGTATAAGAAAGTAACAACTGAATTTAACTACAAATCACCTGGTGGTTCTATGTGAAATATGCCATCTGGTCCTCTGCTTAAGATCAATTCCGACACTTCTAGGTTTATAGGGACTGGGCCAGGTGAAGTTATGTTGCCAGAAGGACGATCTTCATTTAAACAAAGTTTAATATTGTCAAGCCTCATCTGAAATAAATATGAAACAGCAGTGGAGGAAACTATAAAAACACTGTATACATTGAAGATAATTAACAATAACAAGAAAATTTTATTCTGTATTTCCTCAGTCAGAAAACTGTGGACTCATCAGAACAGATAAATTCCATTAAAACATTAAATATCTTGAGGAATGATTTAATTCAGCATTTGTTATGGGAACAATATACCAATCATAGTCATGAACAAAAATCAACCATAAATAGTAGATAGTTGAATATTCTACGATATATCACATCCAATCACTGGGCATGTACAGCAATTTTGGTACTAATTACATACATTCATGATAAACAGAAACAAGTTATGAAATGTAAGCATGGCACAACTAGTCTGGAACAGTCATTCTCTTTTTTTAATTACAAACAGAAAAAAAAAACATGACTGAGTTTTTAACAAAGTGATATATGTAGCGGCACATTCAATTATATTTTAATTAAATAAATATTTATATACATGCAAAGGCATAAATATAGGTGAAGCCTTCATTTAATTGTTATTGTCATAAAGAGGCTTCAGTGGTTGTTATGTGCGTCTGGTAGACCACTCTTAATACCTGATTATTCAAGTCTGGAAAGCATAATTATGTAATGTAAAAATTATGGGGTCTTTGGTTCCTTTTTTAATTAGCTCAAAAACCATAAAAAGTAAAGAGAAAAAAATTAGATAGGTAATGTACATGTAACACTAACACTGTGGTGTGTTCGTATCTTTGCTTGCCTCAGGAATAGTCGAGGAATTTTGCTTCAGTAACTTGAGTAACTGCTCATTACAATTACAAGTTCAAAACACAATTCTGTTCCATGACATGCTTCATTACACATTACCTAAAATGACCCATCAGTTCAGAGTAAATGTACCATTACTACCAACGATATGCTAAACTAATGATTCCTGAACTTTGCTCTGCTCTTCCAGAGGATCCCTAAAACATCCTCTAATGACTTATATTCATTCTACAGAATATGTCACCAGAATATTATGTTGTTAAGAGAAACAGAAGATTTCTTTAATTTTGGGATACATTCAACTGCCACTTGCACTAGTGAAATGTACTTCCTTTCTAGAATAACAATTAAACAAACAATACACTTGAAACAATGGTTCATACAACAAAAGTTTCATCACAAACTTCACTTCAAACCATCAAATTCTGATTAATTACCATGTTTAATTTGTATTGATTTTAAATTAATGTATGTGTTCCACCATATGTAATTTCTATTATGTGTTGCACTGGCCTACAGATCTGTCAAGTTCTTTCTGTACCACAACTACTCCATAGGGGAGGAGGGGAGAGAGACAAAATGATGACACATCAAAAACAACACGAGACAACGTGTTGAACAACTGCTTGTGCACACTTATTGGTTACACAGGAGCAATACAGCAGGTCACTTGCTCCCTTGTTATTTAAAAATGTACATTTTAAGTACAATTTCTGAACACCAAAACCACATTACTGCAGATAAATGTGCAAAACTTTGATTTTGTTTCAAACTTTGCAAACTGTGTTAATTCAGTACCAGCATTTACAAAAAAATTAAAAAGAGTTGCTCTCAATTTTGTTATTGATCAGTGACTAAAAAGATAACCATAAAATCTCATTTCATTTCTCCAATACCATGCAAAAATACTCAATTCTGTTCTTGCACAGTACAGTTTTTAAGGATTAAAAAGAATTTAAGGGTTATGTGGGCAAATATAGTTGTATAAATACTTTCTTGTAATTCAATCAAAACTAATAATTACTGCTATGGCTGTACAAAAGAAACTCACTTGCATGGGAAGTGGCTGAGGAATTACTTCATCCTCAACCAGCTCAGCTAGACCAGTCACAGTACTCATATTGAGGTCCAAATGTAAGTCATTGACCTTAATTTCCATGTAATCTTTGCACCAGTCTTTGAAGCTTGTCCTGTTAACAATCACACCTGGACTCACTGTGTGGTTCATTCGTATCCGAGCACATGGACGGCCAGTAGCATCCAGTGGTACTTCCATCCAAGCACGAGAACGACAACTGAATTTGTTCTGTAAAGGAGAATTTAAGGAAGATCACAGTACTGAATCTGGCAAGAACATAAATTCTAGCATGCAAATTTCCTGGAAAGCTAAATTCATGAGCCACAACACACTGGGTGCAGTCATGTGATGATGAATGTCTAAAACAGTGCACAATTTTTTACTATCTACAATACTCATTAAAAATCACAAGATTACTTACTTGAGTCACCTTACCAAATACTCAACATTTTCTGTCACATAAGGATTTCTGGATTTTAATAATGTACTTAAAATTAAAAAAAAAAAAAAAACTAATTTATAAGTAAGAACAGCCTAATCAACCCATCTTCTGACACACATATGCAGGAGAACAGGTCTCAACTGCAGAATGAAAAGTGCCTAGACACACTTCTTCAAAACTAAATTCTTCTGTAAAGATGCAAAAGGCAGAAAGAGAGATTGGGAATATAATGTGGCAATACATCAGCTACTTTAAAACTGAAGGAAAGCCTATGACATATGTAGGTGGGGGGGATTGTTATATGTTTCCACCAAACCAGTTACGTCAAGTAACGTGCACTTAAATGCAACCTACAATAAAATTCAAACAGGTAAACATTTGCCTGATATGTGTCCTATTCAGAATGTATGAAACAAGGAGATGGTATTGTATAATGTATACTGTAAGACACACAGGTTTTGGTGGGAAAACCTAAAGGAAAAAGACTGCTTCACAGATCTAGGGGTGGGTGAAAGAGTAATATTAAAATGGATCTTAAAGAAAAAGGATGTGGACTGGATGCATACACTTGGCTAGGCGTTAGGACCAAGAGTAAGCGCCTATGAACAATGTAGTATTGGGAACATCTTGATAGCTGAGGAAACGTCAGCCTCTTAAGTAGAGATACAACTCTGCAGAAGTCTTGTAACACCACCCCAAAGCTGATATATAACTGAAATTGATTTCCGAAAGTAGTACATGACATATCCCCCTCAGGCTGTGTCTACTTCAGAATTGTTGAATACCGTTCCCACTCTGTCTCCTGGTCCAGAAAAGTATAGCCCTGCAGGTGACTTGTTTCCGATTGACAGAACAACATTCCAAACTGTGCCAATGGCAGATTTCACTCAACATTGTTTTCCATCTCTGTACTCAGTGAATGATCTTGAGGTTATGGCAAGTGGTGTTCATAGTTTGTAGTTCGAAGCATTTGTAGATGGCTCGTCTAATGACTGCCAATTGCTCAAAAATATAATTCTGATACATTTGTATTCATTTAATACCACATACAGTGACATGCGTGATTTTCACATCCTCTACGTGTGACATATTTGCAGGTTTAAACTTATGGACATTCTTTACAAAATTGTGTTTACCTGCAAAAATTTCATTCTCAATTACGATATTTCTTTAAGAGTTTCAAGACTGTGACTTTCTAGATTTTTTTTTAATCAGTGACAATGTCAGTATCTTGACCAGGGATGGGTAATCCACAAAATATGTTATTAAGGTTAAAACTAAAAAACTAAACTCCGTGGCCTTAGTCCGCACGCGAACTATATTAAGGTTAAAGCATTCAAATATTTCTACTGCAACACAAAACTGAATGTTCAATAAAAATGGCCTACATTTATCTTATTAATGTCAAACTTGGGAATGCCTTTGCTCCACAAAAGAATTAAATTTGGTTTAGTTTTTTAAATTCCAATTTGCATCACATCATGTGAGTGCACATCTGTTCCTTGAATGGTACTTTGACTTGTTTGGTTTCATAATGAAAATACCTGTTAATACATTGTGCTACAAAAGACACTTAACCAAATTTTTATATCAACTTATGTAACTCAGAGAAGAGAGACATTGGTTAAGAAACAAAGGTAAACAAACCTTTCTGGCTGAAAATACTGTGCAAAGTTCACAGCTCAATCAATTCCAGCTGCAATCTTTCTAGACCATCACAGTCTTCAATAGGGAATGGGGTTTAAAATCACCTACAGTGTAGCATGGCTATAACAACACCACTAAACAGCAGTACTGTGTAGGCAATCCAGGTAGCCAGAATGACTATCAGGAGAGCTAATGTTTAGTGCGAGGAATGATTACAGCAACAGTCTACATATTTTATGTATCCGATGTCTAGTAAAATTTGCATAACTACATTTTCTGAACTGTTTTTAGAATGGGTTTAATTACAGTGTAAATAATCATCATGTAGTGACAGTTGTTTTGGAAGAAGCATACCTGAAAACAGGGAGAAAACCTGTCCCTGAAACATATTATTTCAATACATGATGGGAAAAGTCCAAAGAGTCTATGAGTTTGGATAGTGTCATAATCCAGACAACCATAATCTTAATTTCTGTCACAGTAAAATCCTCTGATCCCGCAACAGTTGTCCTTATATGTCTTAATTCAGAGAATGCACACATGAAGTCAGTTTTAGTATATTTAATAAATGGTTCACCATCTTTAATGTACAGTTAAAATCTCACAATTCACTAGTCATTAATTTTACTCACAAACCAAACGTAGGAAACTGCACAGACCACAAATAACATTTCAAACTGGGGTAATGATTCTGTGTTCAAAATATTTTTGATACCTTATGATGTCTTAATATTCTTCAGTTCATTTTTCTTTTTTGCCAAATAACCTAACACACAGTCAATAAGAAAACAAAATTATTTCTGATATTACTACAGGTCACATGTGAGCCCCAAGTCATGGAATGATTAGTGTTTGACCTACAGCATGCACCCATGGAATTCTCATTTTACCTTTAAAAAACTGTCCTTCTAGCACATAAATCTAACCTCAAAGCACCAACAAAGGCCATGCAAAATTGTGAATATTCATGGTTCACTGCTGGAATACTTTCTAGTTCCAGTATCTGCAGCAGTTTGAATACACCCTCTCTGCCTTATGAAACACTATTACAAAGGTTATGATTCTTGAGTCAAATAACTGTACATAAGGGTTCTGCAAATCACAATTTTAAAAACTATTCACTTAAGTTACAGGTCACACAAATTAGCTCATTCAATAGCTCCATGCAGCAGTACTCTTCTTGAAATGTAATATTTCTGTAGCAAATCAAGCATGTCCCCATTCTGTACAATCTGAAGGTTAATGACCACATTCACAACAACTCCCCACTGGTTTCTATACTGAGTTGGGTGATTCCAGTCCAGGGTCTCCCCTCATTTCTTTCAGATCAATTTTAATATTATCTGTCCACCTGCGTTACATGTGATCTACTTCCTTCATATTTTCCTATCAAACCCTGGCATCCATTTCTCTTCTCTCCCATGCATGCCCTGCCCATCTCAGCTTCCTTAATTTGATAACCCCATCAAAATGTGACTAGTAGTACAAATTGTGAAGCTCCTTATTCCACAGTTTTCTCAAGTCTCCTGTTAGTTCATTCTTCTTAGCTATGAATATTACCTCAGAACCCTATTACTGAACACCCTTAGTCTCTGTTCTTCCCTCGGAGTGACAGATGAAGATAAAATAATCATGACATGTAGAACAGGAAGCAATGATGGTAAAAATGGGCTGAATTATAAACGGTTTATATGCTTAAAACACCAGTACAGGACAAAAGTATACCATGCCACATGAGGTATTCACCTCCGCTTCATTACAGGTCAATAAAAAAAATAAATTTATTGAATTGGGTAAAACCAACAAATGGTCATTCTTCTGAATAAATAAAGTATTTGGTTGGAAAGTTCAATTAAGAAAAATAAATTTATTGAATTGGGTAAAACCAACAAATGGTCATTCTTCTGAATAAATAAAGTATTTGGTTGGAAAGTTCAATTAAGAAAAATTAATTTATTGACTTGGGTAAAACCAACAACTGGTCATTCTTCTGAATAAATAAAGTATTTGGTCGGAAAGTGAATCCTCCTTTGGTTGTATGGAGAATATAATAAGTTCTTTTTTTCAAGTTACAATGCCTCAGTCTTCAGTTTACGTAAGTGCATTATTCCTGTTGGTTCTAACATAGCATACTACTTACTGTCCATTACACCTATGAACATTTGAAATCTTCATCACCATTTTACTATCCAGAATATAAAGGAGTTTAACTTTTTGACGCCTAATGTCAACTATAGTGGTTGTACCGCACCGCTAACCTCTAAAGTATATTTATTCAACAAATACAGGTACTGAATATTTTAAACATGGTATACACTCTCCGTTTTTTTCTCTTCAAAATGCAGTTTGTTTCATAATTCTAATGTATTTGGTTCCTGTATTATTCACATTTTATATACAGGGTGTGCT
>Ga0123354_10021477_pt1 | contig 10172 bp, 9 predicted proteins | sample TergutLab28metaG_2_FD_97872 | JGI IMG/M metagenome (GOLD analysis project Ga0123354, IMG submission 97872) | Labiotermes labralis P4 segment gut microbial communities from Petit-Saut dam, French Guiana - Lab288 P4 | ecosystem: Host-associated > Arthropoda: Insects > Digestive system > Gut ...
ACACTGTATTTATGTGTTTTGTAATTATCTGAGAACAAACAGCGACTTGTGCCACTTACAGCATAAACTGATTGGTTTTTATAACCGAGATGAAAAGTGTTTACAGCGCGGTACGGACTGGGTTTTTAAATAAAACAGTCTGCGCTTCGTCTGTAAAGGGTTAACTTCAGACCAGCTATTTAGATATTCTATACTACTTCGTGCATCTTAGATCCAAATGTGCATCTCAGTTCCCTTTTCTCAAAGAACACGAGTTTATATTCTATTAAGTGTGAAAGACCAAGTTTTTAACGCGTACAAAACTACACGTGAAATTGTAGGACTGTAAATGGTAGTTATTACATATTAAGGTAACAGATACAATGACAAACGTTTCTGATCTGAGTGTATCAAACATTAACCCTAATTAATCAGCCCTTAACGTCTTCATGAATCTAGTTTTTAGGCGCGTTCGCTAAACTGCGAAAAGCGATGATTAGCTTCGTCATATCTTTCTGTCCGCCTGACCTTCTGCATGAAACAACTCAGTTCCAGCGGACGGATTTTCATCAAATTTGATATTTGAGTGTTTTCCGAAAATCTGCCGAGAGATTTCAATTTTCATCCAAATCGGACAAGAATAGTGGGTACTTTACATGAAGACCAATGTACATCTATGATAATATCTCGCTGAATTATTCTTTGAATGGGAAATGTTTCAAACGAAATCTGTAGAGAAAATCAGAGCACAATTTTATGTTCAATTAGGTTTATTTAATTAAAACACCAACAAATGCACATATATTCATTTAGTGATCTAAAATTCCCATTAAAACACTTAAAAGGCTCCACATGTTTCGATCATTCGATCTTCCTCAGGGAGCATACATTGTTCCTTGCTAAAGTTATAGTTTAAAAACACTCAGTGATTTACATCGTCACGTTGAGTTGGTGCTGTGACACATCTGTGGCACAGCACCAACTTGACGTAACGATGTAATACGTCGCATGCGCTTTGCATGCTGGATAACTAAGGCTACAGACACACACTAAGAAAATGTAGCATTTATTGCTTTTCCACGCCAACAATGATTACAAGAACGCGCCTCATTGTTACGTTATACGTACAGTACCTGTCTGTATTGTTTCCCACACCTCCCTCTTCATCATCGTCCTCGTCTTCTCTGCACAGAAATATAATCGATTTTCTTTCTGGGATTCACACAAGACACAGAGACGCAGACTGTCTGCAGAATGTAGATTTTTTTTTCAACCTTGAACCTCGTGGCATTCGAAGTAGCCATTCTCAATTCGCGAATTCATCACGGTATGTTGTGGCTTTTCAGCTGCACCGGCACTGTACTGTCTTAGTAATTAACCAACCTAATGCACAAATTCTTGTTTTATAATAAGTTTATTATATTCCTCTACATGTTTCGAGCACTGTTGTGCTCATCACCGGGAGGTCAAAATTGTATTCTACAGCGTCTGGTATCGTCACACCTGTAGGTGGCCGTCCGGTGCACAGTCCTCTCCCAACCTCTGCACCGGACGGCCACCTATAGTTTTTTATGATACCAGATGCTGTATAATACAATTTTGACCTCCCGGTGATGAGCACAACAGTGCTCGAAACATGTAGGGGCATATACTAAACTTATTATAAAACAAGAATATATGCATTACATTGGTTAATTACTAAGATTATACTGAGATGCATGGTCAGCAGAACATTAAAAAAAATCGGTACCGGACTGTTGAGTTCTGGTTCATTGGCATGCATCACGGGCTGTCGTTTGAACTGGGAGCTTATTGAGGAAGAAATATGATTTGCCCCACTTACCGCCCACAATTTGCCTCTGCTGTGGAGGCGGCGGACGTGCAGTTAGAGCTTGATAGGTTCACCATGGAGACGAGAGCCTTGGACTTCTGTGGACAGTGTTCAAATCTGGAAACAGAATAGAATAGAATAGAATAGTAACTGGGTTCGAGCCCTTTCGGGCCCAGTGCACCTAGGCCTTAAAACCCACCCTTTGTTTCTCATACTTTGAAACCAAGACTTGGGAGCCCTGGTCTTTCAAAGAAGTTCCCGATTGACCCCAGACTCAGACTCCAAACTTAATCTGGGTCCAAAAAGGATCCCTTATTAAATTAATAAGAGATGCACAATGTCCAGAGCCCTCCTTCACTTCTTTCTCAAAAAGTACCGGAAAACTAACCCCCTCCAGGTGCCCCAACGGGGGCCCTTATGGAGAGAGTTGCCAGTTTCCAGAACCCTCTTTTATTTGTCTCTCGAGTTCCTCCTGAAAGTTCTTCTGATAAAAGAAATTTTTCACTTCTCTCGAAGGCCCTAGAAAAGGAGTTTCCCAGGGCCTTCGAGAGAAGTTCCCCAAAACTGGGCCCTTATGGAAACAGACGCCCATTTCCAGAGCCTTACTTAGCATATCCTTCGGGGTCACCGGTAAAGCAGCCATCCGTCAGCTGAACTCTCACATCATAACTGAATAATTCCTGCGTTACACAAGAGCAAACGTGGCAGCGGAAATTCCGGGTTTCATTACACCGAGATCACCAACTGTGACGCTTCAGCCTGTAACCTTATACAAAGCTGATAGAACAAATCATGAACGCGCTAGGAAAGGAAAATGGTGGCCTTGTCCAATGTACTTTCCCTAAACTGGCGTGGCAGAAACGAGAAAAAACATGAAGTAACAGTCGATCTGCGATGTTCGAACCCGGGTCTCCGACGTTTGCATATTACTCACACGTGACATTTGGCGTTTGGTTTTGTTTGTTATGTACGAGTAATTACCTTGCTTTACCTACGGGCACACACGCGCTGAGTACTTCTATAACGGAATTTATTTCTAGCACAGTGTGCAGAGGTTGAAGGACAGAACTTGTTACAAAGAAACCTACAGGGCATTTCATAATGTACTCCGGGATTACAAAAATTTATTATAGGAAAACCGTAGGACACGTATTTACGAAACCTGTACAGATAGAAGGAAAAACTCAAAAAAATTTTCCCCACTGAGTTGTTTTACATCGTAGTGGTTTTGTGTGTTGGAATATCACACGAGTAAGTCTGTGGTTACTGTGCAACGTGCATTTCGTGCAAAGTATTCGTTCCACCATTGCCACGTGACCTCGCCGACCTAAAGGCAAGGATCATTGCAGCAGTGAAGAATATTGATACACCCATGTTGACGCGTGTGTGTGGCAAGTACTTGAATACCATATCGATGTGTGCCATATCACCCTGGTGCACACATTGAACATCTCTAGTTGTCAAAAAAAAACCTTTTTAGTTTTCCTTTGGCTGTGAACAATTCCATTTAGGTAGGTCCTTTGGTTTTCTTGTTATAAATTTTTGTAATCAAGGAGAACATTATGAAACGCCCTGTATGAGTGTGTAAGTGCCCAAGAATGGAAATGCAAGATAAAATATAGTATAAAATGTATATAATGTAATAGAGTCATGCACAAATTTATATTTTATTCGGTTATAATTCTAGCTACATGTTTCGGCTCAATTTTAGGGCCATCTTCAGTCTGATCTTTGAACAGGTGGAGTGCACATTTGATAATGCTTTCAATTTACGAGATCTGGTATTACAAGTATTGGTTTATTTTAAACAATTCTTGTAATACCAGATATCATAAATTGAAAACATTATCAATTGGTTTGTTTTAACCAATTCTTATAATGCGAGGTCCCGTAAATTGAAAGCATTATCAATTGGTTTGTTTTAACCAATTCTTGTAATACGAGGCCCCATGAATTGAAAGCATTATCAACTGCACACTTCACCTGTTCAAAGATCAGCCTGAAGATTGCCCTACAATTGGGCCAAACATGTAGCTGGAATTATAACTTAATATAAACTAATAAAATATGAAGTTGTATATGGCTGTATTATATTATATATATTTATATTACGTATCAGCCAATATTCAACACAACGGGGATGTCTCACTTGAAAAAAAAGTGGAAATCCAAATTTCCTTACAGTACATTATTTGCTGTTGTGCATATTTAATTGAATTTTGTGTTTGTTTACCGCCAAATATGGGCCGGGTAGCTCAGTCGGTATAGTGACTGACTACGAGCTGGACGGTCCGGGATCTAATCCCGGTGGGGACGAGATTTTCCGCCCGTCCAGACCGATCCTGAGGACCACCCAACCTTCTGTAAAATGGGTACCTGGTCTTTCCCGGGGGTAAAGTGCGGCCGGGGCGTGCTGCTGACCACTCACCCCCTTCCAGTGCCGCGGTCATGGAAGAGTAGAGCTATAACTCTACACAAACTCTGGGCCACACCGGGCCTGTAACGGGACCACTTTACCTTTTTTACTTTACCGCCAAATGCCGGTGCAGTCATGATAACAACGCTGACCACATGGAACAGCGACGAGATGGTTTCCTTTTTCTTCATTAAATGTTCGTCCCAATTTAAAATATTTCTAATGACCTTTATTTATTGCAGTTTATGTAGTACCACTGACTTTTCGTACGATGATTGCTTTTGAGAAAGTTCACGGCTGAGGTTTTTCCGTGCTTTTTCCTCAGTTGTAAGGCAAAATACCAAGGTATATACCTCGCAACGACGGGGCACGGCCCGCACTCTTCTCGAATTAATTGTGTCGTTCTGTGTACTGTTTGTGTGTAAATGTGTACTATACTACTGTCACCGGGTGTCAACCCAACTGCAGTTAACAAATATATCTACGTCTTTGGATCTGAATTTCTTAGTACTTCAGAAGATGAGTAAGTCGACCCGAACTGGGTCAACGTTCAATGCCACTCATATCTATTACTGTATATATAGTCCTGAATATTTTTAGAATACTTTAAATATATATCCGTATGTATGTTATCTAATTATTATTGTTTTTTATTCTTTTTATTAAGTTGAACCGTCTTTACACAACATACAAATAACAGTTGCAAATCTAAAACTGGTTAATTAAGCGACATATTTCGGTCTTGTCCGGCCATCATCAGGCTTACAAAAGATGGTGTTAAGGTACATTCGTTCGCTATACCGATGGGATCCCATGGTTTACATTGGTCTTTATGTCTTTTTAAAAATTATTTACTATTGATTAAAAACTATATAATACAATAAACTATAAAACGTTATGTAATTTTAATATCCTAGCATGGATGGACGTAAGTTATGCGGTCGACTGTGGATACACTTGATTGCCTGCTTGTATAAGGGGCACTCGAGGCAATCGTTCGTAATGTTTATTATTGGATTCTCTTTGTTATTTTCTAATTACTCGCTTAATGTTCTTTAATACTCTTTTTTATGACTTCGGGTAAATGACCAACTTGATGCACAGTTGCGTTATATAATAACAAAGGGGTAAAGCGATCCCGTTACAGGCCCGGTGTGGCCCAGAGGGTGGGTAGAGGTATAGCTCTACTCTTCCATGACCGCGGCACTAGAAGGGGGTGAATGTTCAGCAGCACGCCCCGGCCGCAATTTATCCCCGGGAAAGACCAGGCACCCATTGTACAGAGGGCTGGGTGGGCCCCAGGGCCGGTCAGGACGGGCAGAAAATCTCGTCCCCACCGGGATTCGATCCCGGACCGTCCAGCCCATAGTCAGTCGCTATACCGACTGAGCTAACCGGCCCATAGTCCTCTACATGTTTCGAACAACTCTGTGCTCATCATCAGGAGGTCAAATTGTATTAATACAGCATCTGGTATAGTATTTCCTGTAAGTGACCGTCCGGTGTGCAGGTTGAGATGGAAGTCATACAAATATGCACGGTCAGCATAACCTTAAAAATTTTTATGACTTGTTTGTTTGGTGTCCCTGTCTTTTTTGTATATTCTGTGCTTTTGTATTGTTTTGTTTACTGTTTCTCCTTTAGTGCTGTCTCTTTTCTATTTTTGTACAAGTCTAGTGACCACTGCCACGGGGTGGAAACCCAATTGCAGTAAATAAATAGCACGTCATGTCATGTCATGTTATGTCAAATACGAGGCTGGGTCAGAATTTGTTTGTAATGCATAATTGTGGGTTATTTAATTGTGAGGTGCGTCATCCCTGTTGTGTTGGTTCAATAACATAAAATTGTGTACTACACATACAGTCGAACACAACTATATTTCAGTACAGTAGGTATACAACTACAAGTTTCAACCCTATATGTGGGCCATCTTCAGGTTGTGATTTAACTTACAGAGTAGCTATACAAAATGTGTGGGGTGTTCTTTTAGGGTACTTGGGGTTGGGTGGGAGGAATGCCAAACTTCGCGAACGCGGGCCACCGCCAAAAAGCCACCTCAGCTAAAACTGCACACCCAGTGGAAACACTGCTCTGTTATAACATATTGTTGCACCAATGGGATCTGCAACACCTTTAAAGACAACAGTGCTTAGCCTGTAGAAACAAGTTCGATGTAAAATAAAATACGAAAATATTGACTGACACTGAGTGACATTATGATATTATTGCTACAGTTTTATGAACTATATCGGTACGCTATAGCATGCTAGTTTTAAGTATATTGACACCAATATTACTAATGATACTATTTATAACATATCCTTAGCATAAGAATAGTAACCTACTTTGACATATGTACGTAAACAACCAATGATAATTCACTCATAACAGCCCTAAGTCAGGTACCCACTATTGAAACGAGATCTCTTTCCCCCCACCCAACCCCCAGTACCCTAAAAGAACACCCCACACATCTTGTATAGCTGCTTTGTAAGTTAAATCATAACCTGAAGATGACCAACATATAGGGCCGAAACATGTAGTTGTATACCTACTTTACTAGTAGGTGAAATATAGTTGTGTTCGACTGTATGTGTAATACACAAAAATTCCTTGTTATTGTGGGTTATTTAACTTCACCTCCAATAACAGATCAGATGCATGTACACTGCTACCTTACGAATTGTTGTATTTCCCACACAATTCCCACCATTTATCTCTTGGTCGCAAGAGCGGAAAATACCCTGTCGATAGACATTCCTCTCCTCACTTGCAAGCCTGTGTGTATCAAACCTTTCCACCTCGTGTGATTTCAGGCTTCCGCTCCGAAGTAGATGGGAACTGCGCTCTTTTGGGCTATTATGCAGCGGATAGTGTTAATTCCGTACCGACGTTTCGGGACGACCTATCTGTACCGTCTGCAAGGGTCAAGAATCCACCTCGCCATAATTTTTAAATTTGTGGTTGCCGAAGATTTTGCTTCAGTGCTGGAAACAGACGAAAATCCCTTGTCGAAGAATTTCCCAGGTAAACTCTTAAATTGTACACCATGTAGTTCTGTTATGTAACCGTTCATCGTAGTACTCCTCACCCAATATTGTGCGGGTGATAAAATTGAGAAGAATGAGATGGGCTGGGCATGTGGCGCGTATGAGTGAGGAGAGGGGGTGTATAAGATATTGCTGGGGAAACCGGAGGGAAGGAGACCACTGGGGAGACCTAGGCATAGATGGGTGGATAATATTAGGACGGATCTCCAGGAGGTGGGATGTGGGTATATGGACTGGATTGGGCTGGCCCATGATAGATACAGGTGGCGGACGCTTGTGAGTGCGGTAATGAACCTTCGGGTTCCGTGAAATGCGCGTAATTTCTTGACTAGCTGCAAAGCAGTTAGCTTCTCAAGAAGGACTCTGCACCATGGAGTTAGTTAGTCATCGTAGTCTAGGAGACAAAAACGTTCCGATTGCGGAAAAACAAAGCCTCTTTTATCATGATTTCGAAGCACTTTGCAAGGAGGATATGCAAAAAACCAGTTTGGTTTGTTCTGCGTGAGTAGGTGATCTTCTGCTGTTGCCAGCGTCTTGTCTTCAGTACAGCTGTAATGCTCTTTTCTCGGAAGGGAAGGCAGTTGTATAGGTGGAAGAATTCGACATTATACTTCATCTTAGTGCTGTCATTTTACTTTCAAATTTGCATTTATTCTTCGGTTGGAATGAGGACTGCCTCGCGTAACGAGTGAACTATCCATCCTCCGAATAATGTGCCGGCATCAGCACCGCACAAGAACACGTCCTGTGCAGACGTGCCTACCACAAATCTCCCATGAACTGCCGCAGGATCGAAAGCTGTCCTCCACAGTGAGCAACCGATGACTGACATTTTGATACTTGACACATCCTCTGCCTTCATTTGCTGTAGTCTATATCACGTAAGGTCTGTAATCGGCGAGATCTCCAAGCGCAAATGTTCGGTCGTCGCTGAATTTTCTTTATTACGTTTCGCTCAATAAAAACAGCAGGACGCGCGATTGCGTCTGTCTCCGTTTTTAAACGCCAAGGAAATTAAAGTGTCCGAGGTAAAGCTGGTGCTAAATCTGTGTTTTAATTCTTTGACATTAATGACTTGTATATTTTAACCATCGGGGCACTGCGCTACAAGCCGGAAGATCGCGGGTTCGATTCCCGATGGTGTCATTGGAATTTTTCAAAGAAATAATCCTGGGTTTGACTCAACCTCTAACAGAAATGGGTACCAGGAATTTTTCCTGGGGGGTAAAGGCGGCCGATGCATAGGGCTGACAACCTTACCACCTTCATTTGCCGATTGTCTTGAAATCTGGGAGCCTCAACCTCCTGGAACCCACAGGGCCTGTCCAGGCCTGTAATGGGATTGCTTTACTTTTTTACATTTTAACCATCTTAACCAAACGGTTCTGATTGTTTTGAATCCTTCTACATGCCACGCCAATATCAGATATATTTAGCGTGTGTTGCCCACATTTAGGAGAGACTGTACAAGATTTACATTTGCGTATGTTGGAATTAAACTATTAGGCATACGAAATGGGGAGATTCATGACTTGCGCTTTCCGCCATCGTATTCAAAATGCGATGGGGAGACACTGTCCCCCACCCACATGACCATAACAAATGCGATCTGTTGGTATGAAACTCACTTTGGAAAAGACAAACTGCTACCACAAGACATTGCTGGGAGGATAATATTAGAAAGGTTAATAAAGAAAAATGTGTTAAATTGTGATCTGGATGCAGCTGGCTCACGATAATGTTCAGTGATGCTTTCTTGTGAACATTTTAACAACTCTTATGGTGATACATAAATTGTGGGTAAGATCTTACTACGGTGAACAGCTGTTACTGACCGGGTCTCGTAAACTGAGAATTTTCGGTTGGGGAAGTGGGGAAAGGAAGCGGTAAATTAAGTAGTAGAGCGGGAGGCCAGTAGAGGTCAGTTAAAATGTGATGGCACACGCTCAGAAACCAGATTTCGTCTTTCGGCGAAACGGACGAGTCCATTTAAATAGGCGGAGGGCGTCAGTTCAGTCGACTACTGGCAGCCTAGGTGTGTGCATCAGCGGTAGTAATGCTGGATACACCATGTTCCGAGGTAGTGGGAAGGGTACTGGCTACCCACTCCATTCGCCAGTTTCGCCTTCACTTCCCCTCCCGCGCATCACCGTGTGCCTTCACATTTCAACTGGACTGTACCATTTTATGGCACGAGATGTCATTGAAAATTACCTGTCCGAAATACATCGGCCATTAATACATATGCAGCCAGCACAACTGCCATTGACAGTCCAAGGTTGTCATGGCACTGCCTTCGGACTGACAATGGCAGTAATTATTCGACTAATGTTCATAATTATGGGTTTATCGTTAGGATCTAATGTCTAATTATTTAACGGTACATGATTTTTCCAGGCGGTACGTGGCCTCACAGTCTTTAGACTATCGTCTCTTTAACAATACGTAGTTTATCGTCTTGAGCTCATCCAACCTTCACCGCGTGCCTCGTAGGCTTATATGATAAACCGTAAAAAGAATGGTTGCAAAAGTGTAAACCGGCATGCAACTTTCTTACGTCTGTTAACATTTAACCAACATTAAACATAACGAAACTCACAGTGTGGAACAAGACCAACCACAAGGGATGAAAAACAGAGAAACAACGAAATACAGTAAGTCTTACTAACAAATTGACTAATAGAATTACAAACTCACGGTCGTATTCAATAAGATAAATCCCAGCTACTAGAAACGCACCCGTTCTGTTATAGCATATCGACAAAAAACATCCAGGAAAACTCCACCCAACATCACCGCGCAAACACTCCAAACTGTAATGTGACAAAGGCATCCCACAGTTGAACGTCCAGTGAACATCAGCGCACTATATAGGAAGGAGTTTTATGCTGTA
>Ga0123354_10021481_pt1 | contig 10171 bp, 12 predicted proteins | sample TergutLab28metaG_2_FD_97872 | JGI IMG/M metagenome (GOLD analysis project Ga0123354, IMG submission 97872) | Labiotermes labralis P4 segment gut microbial communities from Petit-Saut dam, French Guiana - Lab288 P4 | ecosystem: Host-associated > Arthropoda: Insects > Digestive system > Gut ...
ATTGTTCAGGTAATGAGCAGAAATATGTTGATAAGTAATGGGAGGAATATAACGGAATTTAAGGCAATAACCGCTACACATTACGAATGATATTCACTAACCTCAGTTCACAGAAGAAAATTAATATATAAAGCATCAAATCCTAGCCCGATATTTGCACTACAGTATCATTCTTATGAACACAATCCCTTCCATTTGACTGATGTTATCTGTTCACACTGAAACGTATCTAAACATTATATTGCAGGAAGATTCGGTCTGTTCTTTTCGCGACCGATCGCGGTAAACCATATCCACTTCTTCATTCCTGTTCCAATTTTGACATCATTAGTGATGCTTCAGCGTCACAGCGAAGTTTCAGGTGTAGCCCAACTACACGTGATATTAATTAGAGATAAACAAATTGAATAATAATGATAATAATAATAATAATGATAATATGGGCATAGTATAGTTAGTACCTTTGAAGGGAATGACCCTGCATTGGTCCTCACCTTCCCAGGTGTGTAGGAGGGCAACTTGAGGTACCAGCAACACACTTCCGCGCGTGCGTAGTGAGTAACTACATCCGACCAGAGGTTAGCCTGTTTAAACGGAACACGGCGAATCTAGAGGAGTAAACTTCGAAAAAAATTCCCCTAGTCCAAGGTCTACACTACCGTGCCGTGGGACTACAGATGCATCTGTGGAGGAGGGTAAGGAACCGGGAACTGTGAACTAGGACAATTGGCGACCCTCGAATTCAAGCAGTTTTACTGCTGCAGGCGGGGCTATACTGCAATGGTCAGAAGACATCATAGCTACTCGTGGGACAGCGATGATGTTTAGAAAACAAAATTGTAATACACAACCAGGAAGAAAGAAAAGCAGAGGTCCTCTGACAGCACTGAAGAGAATGGTAACCGGAACGAGAAAACTCAACACCTAATGTCTCAAAATAATCTCACATCGGAAACGGGCAAGAAAATGGAAAGAAATCGAACAAACTAATGCGATGGAGCCGAGAGGAGATGAAGGATGTGGTGTTGCACATACATCAAAGAAATAACATTAAGAGAGTACTACAAGGAAGTATATAAATTATGGAGAGAGAGTTACGCAGTGTCGAGAAATAATCTGGATGCAAAGGCATTGTTGAACAAGAAAAAATACATTAAAATGCTCAGAGATTAACGGCTGTTGAAATTGATGAAATAAGAGGAAATATTAGATTTCAAATAGGAGAAGCCTGAGAAGATTATACAAACGAGGTGAATGGCGACAGAACGGATGTAAATTTTATAGAATACCAGAAGAGAGGCAAAGAAAATCAAAACACTGACTGTGCGAAATCACAGATTAATAAACATCCAAGCATTGAAGGAGAACAGCACACTGTTAAGAATAAACGAAAGGAGGAACTTCAAATAATGTGTCATAAGGTGAGGCTCCTACAAATATCTGATGATGAGAAGCTGCCAAGATTAAAATCAAACAGTAAATTGATATCGCTTAAAGAAGAAATAAATGGAGTATTTGAAGAACTTTTAAAAGAGGATGAAATTAATATAACAGATATAAACAACATGATATTCGCTGCAGCCACAATTATGACACAAATATTGAATAAGCCTAATAAAATATGAAAAAATACAAGAGGTGTTAAGGTTTAGAAAATAAGAATGTAGAAAGATATAAGCAGCTGGAGAAAAGAATTATCAATAACAGCTGAAAATGGAACAGGCTCTGATCATGTAAAGCCTAACATGAAAAAGAGGAAGATTTTTAAAAAATATAGAGTGACAAACCTAGCGAAGTTGCACAGTTGACAGAAACATTGAAGCAGTAAGTGCAAGGAAAAGCCCAAAGAATTAGAAGGTAAGAAATAAGGGAAACCCAGTATAGTCAGAATAAGATATTTAAAGAAGACACTAAAAAAATTCTACAGAAACTTGGGCATGAAGAATAGAGAGGCCAGAGAACCTACCCTAAGGCAGAAACAGAGACATACTGAGAGTCACTATGGGTCGAAGAAGCCAGAGTAAGAGAAGTATGGAAAAGAAGGGAACAGGAAAGGAAAGTTAGTCATATGGGTTGGATGCCTATACAGATTACGGAAATTACGTCATATATGTCTAAAGCTTACAATTGGAAATCTCCTGGAAATGATCAAATACAAATTTACTGGCTTAAAGCTTTCCCAGCAAATCACAGGTATATTAAAAAAAATCAATGCAAAAATAGAGAAACCAGAGAAGGCACCTGATTGTCTGACCGCAAGAATAACTTACTTGATACCAAAATCAGGAGACATCAATGATGTCAGAAACTACCGACCTACTACATGCTTAACGTCCATGTACAAAACGCTGACAGCAAAAATAGCTAAAATAATCTTCACACATTTCGAAGAGCAGAGATTACAACCAGCAGAGTAAAAAGGATGTAATCCTGGAAGTAAAGGTTGCAAGGATCAGTTAATGATATTAAAGGCAATATATGAGGACTGCAGGAGAAGAAACAAGAACTTAAGTACGGTCTGCATTGATTACCAGAAAGCATTTGTTAGCATTCCACACAGCTGGGTGGAAAATTCAATAGAATTTGTAGGAGTGTCCAGTAAAATTGTTAGACTTTGTAAACTGTCTATGGAGAAATGGAACACAAGGCTTATTTTGAAATCAAAACAGGAAGTGATGCAGTCACAACCCATTCAGATACGAAGAGAAATATACCAAGGGGACTCTCTATCGCCATTACTCTTTTGCATTGCACTTATTCCATTAAAAACGAGTTGAACAGAGCTGATTGTGGGTATCAAGTACGTGGAACTGAGAGGAAAATAAGTCACCTATTGTATATGGATGACCTGAAACTGCTAGGTACAAATGAAAATGAGTTGAAGAACGAAATGAAAATTTTGCAAACAATTAGTAAATATATGAATATGAATTTTGGTTTAAAAATGTGCAAGAATATTTTTAAAAAGAGGTAGTGTTCAAAGCAAAATGCATGTAGGAACCAAATTTGAGAACGACATTAAAGAACTGGACCCGAGAAAAGCATATAAGTATTTAGGTATAGAAGAGAGTTTTGATAAACAGCATAAGAATGATAAAGAAAAGCTGAAGAAAAAAGACTTGAGGAGATTGAGGCTGGTTTTGGGTACAGAATTAAGTGCAAAGAATAAAATCCAAACAATTGGATAATTGGCAGTACCAGTACATATAAACAGTTTTGGAATCGTTAAATGGCACCAAGAAGAACTGCAAAAACTAGACCGGAAAACAAGGAAACTACTAAACATTCATGGACAGCATCACCCAAAAGCAGATGTAGATCGCTTGAATGTCCTTGAAAACAAGGAGGAAGAGGCATGATGCAGTTAGAAACAGCCCACGCAATAGAAATTTCAAAATTGGCCGGATATGTAGATAGGAAAGAAGACGCACTAATACAGTTTGTCAGAACACACCAACACAACACCGACTCAGCAGTGTTACAGGCAGCTAGATGCATGAAGACAGAAGTACAGAAAGAAACGGGAAAATTAAAGGACAGTATAGCGGAGAAAACAAAAGAAAGATGGCAAGGCAAGAGGCTGCATGGACAATTGCCACGCAACTTAGACGAAAAGCTGGTGGACACTGAAGAGTCATATCGCTGGCTAAAATCTGGTGACATGAAGGGAGAAACAGAAAGTACAATAGTGGCAGATCAAAACCAAGCAATTAGTACAAACTATTTTAAGAATAAAATTTGAAGCAAGAAATTGAGACTAAATGCCAGTTATGTAAGCAACATGAAGAAACTATTGACCACTTAACCTCGGGTTGCCCCATTTTGGCAATGGACGAATATCTAATTAGACACGGTAAAATTTGTAGATATTTTCACTACTCAATATGCAGAGCCCTTGGCAATGAAACCACAGAAAAATGGTAAACCCACATGCCCAAGCCAGTGCTTGAAGAGAGAGATGGCACAGTGTTGTGGAATCAAGCAGTACACACAGACAGAGAAGTTACAGCAAATAGGCCAGATATAATAATTAGAAACCATAAAGTGAAAACACGCACTCTGATAGATGTGGCAATACCTGCAGACAGAAATGTTGTGCAAAAGAAAGGGGAAAAAGTTTAAAATACAAGAGGTTATGTTTAGAGATACAGCGAATGTGGAACCTGAAATGTACGTTTGAACCAGCAATAATTGGAGCCACTGGTATAGTAACGAGAAGCTTAAAGAAAAATTTGGAAGCTGTACCAGGAAATTATTCGATAGTTACACTACAAAAGACAGCTTTATTTTGAATATCACACATAATATGGAAAGTATTGCAATGTGAAGCTTGAAGCCTGAGCGGTGGGGATCACCGCTGGTTCTAGAGAAGTACTGGGAAGAAATGCCTGTGACAGGAGACATACATATTTTATAATAAATAAACACTTGAAAACTTGGAACTTCCTTACGGAAGACCACGGCGTGCGGCAAAGAACGTAAATTATTTCACACAATTTAGGCTGAACAAAGGAAATGTAAGAAAGATCTAAACCAGCAATAGAGAAATATTTCATTGTGTCCGGTAGCTTGCTACTGGATATGACACAAGGTGTTCAGGTGCTTCGAGTGCTCTGTTGTTGTCCTCGATGGAGATTAGGTTTTGGAAATGCACAGATGAAATTATGACGAGGTAAGTCAGATCTTTACTTACAGCCAGTTACATAAGCTCATTAACCTGTATATTATTATCACCGTACATTCAGTGTCCGGTATTACTACTGACTGGCTTTTGTTTGTATCGTGTTGTATTGTTAATGCTTTTATTTTAAAAAGAAGATTGTTTGTGTCGTGTCTACAGTTTCACATTAACCCCTCAGATTACCTGTAAATATGAAACAACACAACAAAAACCCAACAAAAGTCACAAACTTTCTTTGTTGTCAGTCATTTAGATGTAGTTGTTAATGTATTTAAAATATTACAGCTGTTTGTACCAGAATACAGTCAGCTGTGGTACAATCAGTTCTCAGTCCTGTATATAACAAATCAACCTTCCACTTTCTGCCACACATTTTGATACGGCAGTCACTCACACAGTGAACGTGTGTACTTAAAGTCAGGTACCACAGTACAGAAAGCATCCACATTTCTGAAAACACAATGAATACAAAAATGTACGGGGTATTTTAGGATCTGCAATGGAATGTTACTAGTTCCAGTTTATAATGTACATTTAGACGGTCCGTGCAATACTGCGGGTCAACAGTGCGTTGTAAATTGATTGTTAGATGGAACTGGTGATTTAGTGGCGCTGTGTGATTTGTTGCACCGATAGGATTATGTATACCAAAGTGTGCCAGCAGCTTGGTCAGCGGTGGGCTTCCGCGTGCCTTGCTAGTATATCAATATAGCCAACAGCAGCACACAGTGTTCACCTCAACACACTGCCAACTCTCACCTGTGGATAGCCTTAACGTACTCCGAGTCACTGTGCTGCTGTGCGTTCAGACTGACACCCATCGCCGCTTCTGGAACAGAGAGAGGCAGTGGGAAAACTGAGCACAGACCGTGGGGATCCGGTATTTTGAAATTTGAAGAAATATCTGCTGTATCAAAAAAAACTCCAAAATCGGTACTGAGTGAATTGAGTGTAGCCAGTACAAATTACCGGTTAACAGTGGTCCGGAACGTGGCTCGGAACCCCTGTGTGTTGCATAAGTTTTGGTCGCTCTCGGCTTTACATTTTTTGTCGATTTTCAAATTAACGAATTCCCAAGTCACTCTGAAACTGAGAGTCATATTTTCCTATTTGTTAAATAGATTTCTAGAAGGTATGCCCTTGCAGCAAGACTTGAAAATAATTTTAACTATACCGGAACCCTCTCTCGGCGTCCCTGCATAAAATTACATATTTTAAGTGTTTTTGGCAATCTGTATTAATTCTACGAAAGAAAGCATTTACGCCTTCGTTTGCACAGGCCACTGGCAGGACTCCCTGTTGTGTAGTTGACACAATTGACTTTTTCATTGTGGTTTCATTTTAGCATTCTTACATGTACTGTATTTTAGTCATAAGCTAAATTTACTCATGCTTAGTTCTCGCCTTTCTTAAGACCATGCATGATAGGAATACAATTTCCTTCAATTTCTTTTGTTTATAACAGGACTCGCTATCTGTATCGCGCTCCAGTGTGTGTGTGTGTGCAACACACGTAACAATAGTTGATTTGTTCTGCTGGAGCAGTCTGCTTTGTAGCTCGAACGGTGTCTGAGCTGCAAAGTACGAAGCTGGACAGTCAGTGAGTGCGAACTGTAATGAAGAGTCCACTGCAGAGAATTTTCTCTTATATATTTTATGTTTAAATGCTATTATTCCATAATCTTGCACAATAACACTCTAATATATTCTATTTGGGGATTACTTAAAGTGTGCCTCTCCAACTCCCCGTCTTAACTAGAGTTACGATCTTCGTCCTTCTGGGTACAACATCTAAGATACGTTCCTCATTGGTTCCGTAACGAATATATCAAAATTATTTGGTGTCAAATGCGCGGTTAAGACAAGAGATGCGTGCACCTACGAAGACATTGAGAAAGCCCAGCATCACTTGAGTGACAATTAGGGTTCAAGATTTGGCCGACACTGCCTGTCCAGCGTCCGAACGAGAGCGGAAACCGTCGTTCAGGGTAGGGGATTGAGCCGACACTACAGGTCTAGCGTCCGTGGGAGAGGGGAAACTGCCGTTCAGGTTTCGAGATTGAGCCGACACCGCAGGTCCAGCGCCAGAGGTAGAGTGGAAAACGCCGTTCAGGTTTCGAGTTTGAGCTGACACGGCAGGTCGAGCGTCAGAGGAAGAGCGGAAACCGTCGTGCATGGTTCGAGGCATAGCCGACCGCCGGTTGACGTGTACGCCAGCAGAAGAAGTAGCTCTGGTGCACCAAACGGGCTAGGGTGAGCCTTTACTCAACTAATGCTATCCATTGATTCTCCTATTTCAAGTTCCCAAATGCAGCGTGCGGTGTTCCCTCCAGAATGAATGGGGATTTTATTAGTTTGGGGGATTCCTTGAAGTTGATACCCCCGTTTAAAGGAGCCAAGCAGGAAATTCTGGTCTTCATAGGGAATGTAGACACTCCATTCGCTTTAATCAACTCCAGCCAAGAAGTAATCTTGTGTAAATTCGTGTTAACGCGAATTAGTGCAGAGCCAATCACGGTAATCAGTCACAGGAACCTCGAAACTTGGGCGGAACTTAAAGAGTTTTTGCAAAATACTTACATAGAAAGACGAACCTTCGACTTCCATGCGAGTTAGCTTTTTAAGGCTAGGCAAGGGAAGGACGAAAAGGTGGCGGTTTGGATCCACAATTTCAGAAATTGGGGTCGCAGTTTCGTGAAGTCGCGTTGGTCAATTGCTGAGGAGGGGCGCGAGAGGTCATATTGGATTTGTACGACCGGTTAGGCAACATTTTCTTTATTCAGGCACTAGCCTCCGAAACGATTCAGATGAGAGAGCGAAGTCGTAATTATCAAAATTTCGGCGAGATATCTGAGACTGCCTTGGTGGAATCGAGTGCTATAACGTCCAAACAAGAGAGAAACCGTTCCGAAGGAGCGTCCGCGTATGGCTGTAGTAACTGCGGAAAACCGGATCACTCGAGTAGCAAGTGTTACACGCGGAGTAAAGGGAAGCCCGATTAAAACATATTGTGGCCAGCGGATTTGGAGTCTTAAGGCAGCTTACATGTTTCCGGTGCGGCGAGAGATGTCACACAGCCCGAAATGGTAGGAAACCTCCGCGAAGAAAGGAAAGTGATGATAATCATATGACGTCGGGAAACGAGGTCTGACGGCCGGAGAGCAGCCGCCCGACCTTCTCCGCTACTCAGTACGCTGCGCCAATAAGGAACGTTGTGACTGTATTACATTGGAACTAGATGTGAGCCAGGAGCTTATGTTATATTTCATGGTGGACAGCTGAGCAGACATTATCTTAGTTAAGAGCTATAAATTCTTAGGGACATCAGAGTTTGAGCCCAAGGACAGGGTAAACGCAAGGAGCGTAGAAGGGTCCGTCATTGAGACCCCCAGCAACATAGAGACTCGGATATGGGAAGGAGGGACAGATATTCCCTTTCCTTTCCTGCTAGTACGCAAGAAGGTGGATCTAAAGGGAGCTGGGATCCTAGGGCGCGATTTTCTGAAATCGATGCAGGAACTAATTTGTTACAAGGAATGATCCCTGATCTTTCGACACGCAAGCCATGTGATGTGCAAGAAATTAGTATCATTACCAGAGCTGGAACGCCAAGCACAGCAGGGAGTTGAGATAGGTAACCTAACCAACTCCGCTAGGACTGAGTAAATAGTACGAATACCCGTGAGCGTGGGATCGCGCATAGGAGACGACCTAGTAGAAAAGACAGAAATAGCAGTAGGGTTTTATATGGCCGAGAACCTATTTAAAGTAAATAAAGTTCACATTATTACCAATATTCTCAACATTAGAGAACAGGAAGTAGAGTTACACAACCATGTAGTTAAATGGTAAAGTTGAGAGACTATGATGTGGGTGAGACCGTATTGATAGACGTGGCAGAACAGGAGAAAAGTACGAATGGTCCTAGACAAAGTAAAGGAGAAAGGGTTATAGGTAAACTGAGGACCGGCCATCTTAAAATTGAGGAGAAGAAATCACTCAATGAGTTGTGTTTTGATTACGAAGATGTGTTTTTCTTGACGGGGGACAAATTCAGCTGCACAAACGCGGCCAGGCATGATATACAGTTGGAGCCAGGGGTTACCGCCATAAATACAAGATTCTACCGACTACCCGAAAGTCAAAGGGACGAAATAGACCGTCAAGTGAAGCAGCTACTTGAAGAAAGGATCGTAGCCAAAAGCGACTCCGCGCGGAACAGACTATTTTGGTAGTACCAAAAAAGGTAGGCCCAGATGGAAAATGAAAATAGCGTCTTGTGGTAGATTTTTGCAAATTGAATGTGAACATTTGTAGGGACGAATTCTTCTTACCTGATATCAATGAAATATTTTACCAGTTGAGTCAGTCTAAGTATTTCACATGCCTACATATGGTGATGGGCTATCATCAGATTGAATTAGCGCCTGGGGAAGGACCGAAAACTGCCTTCAGCACCAAGCAGGGCCACTGGGAGTATCGAAGACTACACTTTGGGCTAAAAAGGCCCCTGCTACCTTTCAAAAACTGATGAATTCTGTATTGAGTGAGCTAACCGGTACGCGTTGTTTTGTGTATTTTGACGATATCGTTATTTATGCCAGAACGCTGACGGATCACTACACCATGTTACGAGAGGTGTTAGATAGATTGCGAATGCACAAGTTGAAATTACATTCTGATAATTGTGAGTTTCTTGGAAAGGAGGTAAATTACTTGGGTCACCAAATATCCGAGATCGAGGTAAGACCGGACACTCAAATGTTAGTGGCGATAAAGTAGTTTCCTACGCCCACTACCGCGAAACAGCTGAAAACGTTTTGTGGCATGATTAGCTACTACTGGTGGTTCATTCCGAACTGTAGTCGGATCGCTTCGCCACTGTACAAGCTCCTAAGAAAAGATGTTAAGTTTGTGTAGACCGAAGCACAAGAGAATGCTTTCCAACATCTAAAATCTAAACTGATAATTCGCCCTATTTTGCAATATCCCGATTTTTCAAAGCAGTTCATTTTAACAACCGACGCCAGCAATTCGGCAGTGGGTGCCGTGTTGTCACAAGGCCAGTCGGACACGACCTGCCGGTGGCTTATGCCAGTAGAAGTTTAAAGAACACCGAACCCATTACACGAATAGCGAAAAGGAGCTGCTAGCTAATGTGTGGGCCACAAAATATTTCCTACCATATCTATACGGGCGAAGGTTCAAAATATTCAGTGACCATAAGCACTTAGTGTGGGTCATGAATGTCAAGGACACGGGATCAAGGTTACTTCGATAGAGAATTCAGTTGGCAGAATATGAATACGAAATTACATATAGGCGCGGGTCTCAGAATATTAACGCCGACGCCCTTAGCAGGATAGGTAGTGTTGACAGGAAGGTGATCTGTCAGATGAGTTTGATGGGTCCAGGAAGAAGAAAATCTTATATGAATATCATGAATTTCTCTTAGGCGGCCATAGAGGGATGAATAAAACCTACCGTGCA
>Ga0123354_10021482_pt1 | contig 10171 bp, 4 predicted proteins | sample TergutLab28metaG_2_FD_97872 | JGI IMG/M metagenome (GOLD analysis project Ga0123354, IMG submission 97872) | Labiotermes labralis P4 segment gut microbial communities from Petit-Saut dam, French Guiana - Lab288 P4 | ecosystem: Host-associated > Arthropoda: Insects > Digestive system > Gut ...
TTCCCAACGTGTTTTAGGTCTTCCAATTGGTCTTTTAGCCATGGGTTTCCATCTCTTAATCTTCTGCACAATATTATCCTCAGCCATGCGTTCAACGCGGCCTAACCAGTTTAATCTTTGTTTTTCAATAAACCCAATTCTATTTTGTCCTTTTAATATATCATTTATTTCTTGATTAGTTTTAATCCTCCAGCAGCCATCATCTGTTCTTGTACGACCAAATATTTTCCTCATGATCTTTCTTTCAAAAATCATCAGTTTATTTGTCATATTTTCCTTAAGCACCCACGTTTCGGAGGCGTCAGTTACTGTTGGGCGAATTAACGTGTTATAAAGTTGTAGTTTGACGTTTGGGGATATTAATTTTGTTGAAAATATTTTTTTGTGAAACATGGTATGCCCTATTTCCTGCTGCTATCTCTCTGTACCATTTCTACTTCAATATTCACTAAACATTTCAGCCGATAAAACTGTTACAACGTCGTTAAATCAACCACGAATTAATTAGATAAACATGCCCAGTTGTGGGAAAACGTTCGGTACGAGTTCGGTGTGAAGCGCGCGCTGTATGCTGATAGCTTCGCTCTATACGCGTTCAGATCGCTACAAATAAAAGAACGGGACGACATTTCGCGGCCATAATAAGAACGCCCCCGTCTTTGAGGCCAACCAGCCTTGTCAACCGCTCCAATCAACGTCACAACAGCATGAATATATTGAAGGTTATTGTTGCTGCAGATGTGCGGGGTCTATCTTATCTTCTCGCACGCCCTCTGCACATCCGGGTCGAGGTATGAACAGTGTGAATGTCTGCACTGCTCTGCTCTGCTGGAGGTGCGGATGGTTCAAGTCCGTTCACAGTTATCTTAGGCACGTTATTAGGCGCGTTCGAAAAACTGCAAACAGCAACTATTAACTTCGCCACGTCTGTCCGCCCGTCCACACGCAACGACACGGCTCCAACAGAACGGATTTTCATTAAATTTAATATCTGAGAATTTTTCGAAAAACTGTCAAGAAAATTCAAGCTTCATTAAAATCTGACAAGAATAACGAATACTTTACATGAAGACCGATGTATATTTTTGGTATCTCCATGAATTCTTCCTAAAATGATGTATGTTTCAGACAAAAATTGTAGAGAAAATCAAAATACATTTTAAATTATTGAAGTTCCCTGTAGAATGACAGGTTACAGTATACAGGGGTGCTGATAAGTCCTTAGCCGGACCAGGAAGGAAACAAGCTAATGTTTCCGTCACAATGACGTGAATTTCCTTCGGTGCCTAGCCCTGCAGGAAAAGAAACTTGATGACAGCTTCCGTCTCGATTTTGTTGAAATCGTGCGCGTCCCTGACATGCTTCCGAGCTTGTTTCCTTCCTGGTCGGGCTAAGGACTTATCAGCACGCCGGTATATGCTATTCCAACAACTACACTATAAATAGCTACAGTAATACACCAACATGCTCGCACATGGCCGGAACATGTAGGAGGACTACCACATGTTTGTGTATTATTGCGGCTAAACACACTGCAGTTGTTGAAACAGACATTTTTTACATACATTTTGTTTCCCGGGGACCGCGGTAGCACAGCGGTTGAGGTGCTGCGCTACAAATCGGAAGGTCGCTGGTTCGAATCCAGATGGTGTCACTGGAATTCATTGACAAAATCCTTCCGATCGCACTACGGCCCTGGGGTCGACTCAGCCTCTAAGAGAAATGAGTACCAGGAGTATTTCCTGGGGGTAAAGGCGGCCGGTGCGTAAGGCTGACAACCTTACCACCATTCCGGGCCAATGTCACGTAATCTGGGAATCGTAACTTCCTGGAACCCTCTGGGCAACTCGGACCTGTATTGGAACTGATTGATTTTGTTCCCCGAAAATGGAGTCCTTTGTAAGATAATGTGGGAAAATATGGCAGAGTCGGACAGGCCACAGATGACAACACAATAACGCGGGGGGGAAGGGGGGGGGGTGCGATTTGTATGTAGGATAACTAAGGCCAAAAAACACACACATACACACACATACAATGTTTCATACGTACTTATTCTTGCAAAAACAGTAAGATTAATTTTGCAGCTCTACAACAGTGCAAAGCGAATCCACTTTTTTATTCTCATGGCAACAATGTACACTTTTATGTCGCCGACAGCGACATCCACCTCAAGAACACAAAGCGAACGTATTGAAGCGTTTTGATGGCAACAATGGTCAAGCAGACGGGCCACAATGTAACGCGGTACTTACTGTATATCGTCTGTCTTGCTTTTGTTGGTAAAGATAATTACGACCAACTTCCTTGTTCCGTAACTACGGGTCAGCAATGAAGCCCCCAGCTTGCAGTTTGCGAGTGTGATAAGGTGCTGTCTGGTTATATAGAAGAGTATGGAGCAATGGCAGAATGGTGAGTAGCGGGGGAAAACCGAGTCAATTCGTTGGAAAAAAGCTGCTTCAGGGACGCTCTACCCGCCAAAATATGTAACATTACGTAAGACAGACAGATTAGCGTTTGGGTTCGGGGCCTCTCAGCCCCGATGCACCTAGGCCTTAACAGACGGGCCCTTTGTGCCCCGTATCGAACTATGGGAGCCCCGTAACATTACTGTAGTTCCAGATGGCCAACATTACGTAGACCCCCACATTCCAGAACCAACTGTCCACGCAGTGACGAGACTTTCCGATAAACAATCACCTACGTAAAATATTCTAACGCTGGGTATTTAGTCATGGTTTATGGGAGTCTGTCAGCAGCCCTAACCTGCGTGGCCTCCAATGTTATGATTCATGAACGACGAATTGGGAATGGTGTGGGATGAGCCTGGATCAGGACAACAGGTGTCTTAGACCAGCGTTTCTCAACCTTTGCCGAAACCGCGGCCCGGCATTCTTTTCACTATATGGGTTTAAAAGACAGAACTGTATGTTTTCGTGGTGGAGCCATGTGCTTCAAAAAGCCACGTGGGCACAAGATTGTGAAACAGGCTCTAGCAACATGACCTGCTGCATTTTCTTTGTCGTATTGCTTACTGTCATTTTAGTAACCGAATGTTTTTTTTTCTTTTCAATTGTTTTCGTCATCTCCCACCCAACATAAATGTCAACGTGGCAGGCTCATTCTTCATACAGTATTATTTACTCACCCAATTACCTCCATATCTACCTACTTATTTCTTTATTTCCACATGCCTTTTCTCCCACTCCGTCGATGCCCAACTTTCTGTTCATCCAGACTTCTATCTCGCCCTCTCAATTTTTATTTTTATTGCATTTCTTCCTTAGTTTTTCATTCTCTCTGCTCCACCCCTCTACAGTTAGCGACGAATACTTTCAAAATGCACCTTTTGGCTTCGCCACGTCTATCTTTCTGTATCTTTTTTTTATGCAACGACTCGAAAATAAACTCTCATAAAATTTCACATACGCTGTTTTAGTACGTCTACCCACAAGCGCCAACTCCGGTAGATTTCAGACACGTTACATGAAGACACGCACGTGTTGTCGGCGAGCACCTCGAACGTGATTCAGTAAATATTTATCGGCACGAGAAAATTTTTTCGAAGAACAGCTGTACAAAAATGAACAAGCACATGTCGACCTGCTACTTCCACCTGAAGCCTTATGGTTTTCGATGCGAACAGAAAGAAATCAACTTGCCAGAACAGTTAAACTGAGCGGTCATTTCCTGACCTGTGTTGCTCTCTAATGCTATCCGTCACTGTCAAATTTCCCTTCATTTATTCGTCCTCTGTCTTTATTTTACGCTATAACAGACGACCTTCGTTCCTCTGTTATTTAACAACGCCATATCAGCTTCAAGAGATGTTCAGTTCCAAGCAAAACACGAGTGTTCTTATGCGCTGAATCGAAAAACACGGCGGGTGTAGCCTACATCAACGTTCTCTCAGACGTCCGTCTGTCCAACCACGAAAAGCTGTTGATCAGCGCCTCAGTCAAAATTCACGCTGTTGTGACTACAACCCCTGCATCGTGACCAAAATGCCTTCGATTCTAGCGTTGGCATGGAAGCCGACGGTATGATATTCCATGATATCCGCCCTCCATAGTTTCTAATCTAATTGTTTATTTGTAATTAGTTTAACAATGCTGCCGGTAAAGGTAAAGCAGTCCCATTACAGGCCCGGAGGGGCCCAGAGGGTTCCACGAAGTTAAGGTTCCCAGATTTCGTGACAACGGCACAGGATGGTGGTAAGGTTGTCAGCCTTACGCACCGGCCGCCTTTACCCCCAGGAAATGCTCCTAGTACTCATTTCTGTTAGAGGCTGAGTCGACCCCAGGGCCATAGTGCGATCGGAAGGATTTTATCTCAATGAAAAATACACTGACAGCATCTGGGATCGAACCACCGACCTTCCGATTTGTAGCACAGCACCTTAACCACTGTGCTACCGCGGTCCCCATGCTGTCGGTAGCTCCGACTACTAAGTGCCACTTAAACGATCAGACACGTTTCAAAAAAGTGCGGTACTTAAACGATATTATGTGCATGCTAACCCCTTCCTTCACAGAAATTTCCACAGGAAGCTAAACACCGCTCCATACGAGCCTTGTTGGCCTCGAAGCAACCTCTAAAGTCATTTAGTGAGAGTGTCGTACGTAATTCTGCCGTCTTCTCCGTAGGCCTCATATAACAAACTGAAGATTTCGATTAACGTATTAATCAGGAAATGTAAAGTTTATGTGCATCTGAATGTTTCTTACCAAGTACAGGGGCGGCAAATTAAAAAACAAACTTTTATAAAATGATGACTCGATACTTCATCAACGTAACGGAGCGCGTTCTGGCAGGAATCAAGCGAAAATTTCGGCACTAACTACAGATACTGACTGTAGAGTTTGTTGTTGATCTTGGCATTAGTTGGCGCTGGAAAAAAGACTATCGTCGTTTGTTTGTTACCAGTAATCAACGCACCAGTTAAAAATACATTTGGATGAAATGAATTTTTTTTTTTGCGTACGAAAGGATACAGTTATTGTGTGTGTGTGGCGTTCTTTGTGGTCACAGCTGTACATAAATTTGATATCGGAACTTGTTATGAACGAATAAAACACTGCGTCATAAAGCGATAGAAACTGGTGTTGTTAACAGCATCTATACCGCCCATTTGCGACAACAGTGGTCAGTGGCCAAACACGAAATAAATAAAACAAACATTCAAACTGCTCCAATTCTCCGGTAAAAAATTAAATGTCAGTTCTTTTAACGGGGATAGAACTCCAGTAGATTCATTCAAAACGTTCTACCTTAGTGCTCGAAATATCAGTTACTATCAGAATTAAGCGCCGTTGCAGAACTGCATACAGTATGATTCAATATATCGCACATTTGCCACAACACTGTCACAACTCAAAAATCTGTGATTTTTCAGGAGAGACTTTTAAAGGTTTTGAAGTGCTATAATTTTCTATGAGTGCAACGACGACACAACTGCAAACTGCGTTATGACACTATACCTGTTAAAAGTGCGCCTGCAAACGTTTCTTTCTATACCAATAACTCAAAAATGCCAAATTTTGAGTTGTGACACTCTTGTCGCAAATGAGCGATATGTTTTTCCCATATCGCCTTCGCGACTGTTAAGAGACCCTACCGCAGCAGTGCAGGTCAACTACATTTTTGTTTAGTTTGGTGATCAACAATCAAGGTCAGGGGCTGCGCGCGCAGGCTCGTTAGTTAGTAGCCGCAACTCCTATACAGCCGATCCAGCGGTCTAAGTTGTAGGGCTGCGCCGTTCGCTGCTGGGATTGTGGGTTCGAATCCCACCGGCAGCATGGATGTCTGTCTCTTGAGAATTTTGCGTGTTGTCAGGTACAAGTACCTGCGACGGACCGATCTCTCATCCAGAGAAGTCCTACCGTGTGTCTGTGTGTGTGTGTGTGTGCGTGCGTGTGTGTGGGTATGTGTCACAGAGTGTGAACAGAGTGTACAACAATAATCCTCTACACCTACAATGAGGAAGCAGAAGAAACCAGAATATGACAGAGACAAACTCCTGTACAGGATATAATGTCTCAGTAATTCATGGGTACGAAACAGAAAAGGGAGAAGAAGAGCTGAAAACAGGGATGAATGGAGACGTCTGAGGGGCTGTGGCGCCATATATGGATGGATGGAAACAGGAAAGGACGTTCGAGATCGCAGTACTGGCCTAATTCGAAGGACGGTAGTCCGGATCTCTACATATCCCTTCTGTTATAATGCACAGAATAAATGAAACTTGCAATAAATTGTAGCAGGCAGACTGTCAGCAGGAAGGTCGTACACAGATGGTCAGGCGGGCCAAAAGCAACACTCCAGAGGACGCTCGATCCATAAATCTGAAGACGGAACTTGTAAGTTGTCGTGACAGTTTCCGGTCGTATTGTGCCCAGGAGAAATCTTGTTACTGTACACAGCGGTGAGAAGGAGAGAATCGGGGATTCTTCCAGTAACAGTCGAAAAAGCCATTTCATCATCAAAGGCAAGTTCCAACCCCACACCATTTCATTGAGTAGGGATGCTGCTACAGTCTGATGACTATATAACAACGTACACAGAACATAAGCTGCCCCTGAGAATGCTATGGAGGCTCACAGTGCCAGCACTAGCAAACCACCAGTTTCATTTTCAGGCGACGGTAGCTTTACCCGCAGAGAAAGAACTCCCGGCCCCAGAAATGGTTTGCATGATTTTGAGAAAAGAAAATCTCTTGCGCCCACCGAGAATCGAAACCCGAATCGTCCAGCCCGTGCACTTGTCACTAAACTTTATAATGAAATTCTTTGTCCTGAATTGTACGACGCTCTGTAAGAGCTGTGAAGCGCGAAATGGAGACCGTGCCCAATAACCAACTTTACACATTCGCCGAAGCAGAAGGGAAGATGCATACATGGTCGGACAATTAAGTTCGCGAACTCGCCACCGTGTGCTTGCAGTGGCAGCACTGGACAAAAGCCTTAGTATGGTTTGATGACGTTGACATATCAGCGTTTCACAGCTGTGTTGTTTATCTATGGAAGTATCTTTCTGAGTGGCATCTATTATTGTCTGGGTGTGTTTTGGTGTGCCGCCGCGAGAATGTCAGAGTTTGAATTAGAGCAGCGCATGCTTCGTACCGTACGGCTTCAAATCGGGACATCCCGAACACGAAATAGGATCTCTACAGGTTAGGGTAAGGACTTAGCAGAGCTGGCGGACGGCCCTACTCTGTACTTGAGCTGACATGGGTGTGGCAATTGTTGCGTTTCGTCACCCAATCCGCTGTCGCTTCCAGTCTGCCGTCCGAAAATTTCACCGCGGCCAGAAACTACGAGATGAGCCAATGACAGCAAGTCTCGGTTAATGTTTATCGCCACTGCTCATGTGATCAAAACCACACGACAAAGGGCAGCTGCTACATGACAATCAGTTAACAAACTGATCAAGAAAATGTAAAGGACTTGGGTCATATGCAGACCTGTACTTGTCAGGTCTGAAAGCGCACCACCGGCCTGCTAAGTGTGCTTAATTAAGCTCCACGGCACACAAAAAAAAATTGGGTGGAATCGAGGTTCAGGAACAGGCACAGGCATATTCCTACATCGGAACTAGCGCCGAGAAGTGGTCAACTTCAGGTTCCGACGTTTTGATCCCCTCCCCGGTACGCATTTGGCAGTACGACGTCACAGCCCACAGGCAGGAGCTTGGGACAAGAGACAAATGTATTGTCCTCGTCGGGGATCTAACACAGATTCCTCAGTCGTCTAGCCCGTTGCCTAGTCACTGAACCGATTGAGCAGTCCGTATAGATAGAGTTGAACCCGTTTATAACGACATCGGTTTCTGCGACACCTCGTCTATAGCGTCAGATATACTGTGGTAGACTGCATTTTAAATGTGATGGCACACGCGCAGAAACCAGATTTCGTCTTTCGGCGAAAGGGACGAGTCCATTTAAATCGGCAGGGGCGTCAGTTCAGGCGACTACTGGCAGCCGAGGTGTGGGCATCAGCGGTAGTAATGCTGGATACACCATGTTCCGAGGTAGTGTGAAGAGTAGTGGCTACCCACTCCATTCGCCAGTTGCCCCTTCACTTCCCCTCCCTGCATCACCGTGTGCCATCATATTTGAACTGGAGTCTACCACTTTTTTTCATTGTTTTCATAAACGGGTCGACTGTGCACATACTGCCACCCTGTGGGAATATTAAACTTGCTCTCGCTTCAGTGCTACGAGATACACCATGCAAAAACAATCTTCGAAGAGTGTGCATTCACGCCAGACAGAAGAACATGAAGAGAATATTATACTGCAGTCCGTCTGTAACTCAGCAAACGGGAGGACATTCGACGTAACATGGTCCAGTGGCGTCAACTACTTCCTTCAAACAAGATCGGAAATTCGATGTCTGTGTGACAGTGCATCACTGATGCAATAATGTAAACAGCCAACTAGATGCAACAATATTAATTTTATTAATAATTACAATCAGCTCAACATGTTTCGGGAGATAATTTCGTCCATCTTCAGGAGCACTAGACTGTGTTTACAGCTTGTGGAATAAAGCACCGACGATGCTGCCTTCTGGTGACCAGGATCAGCTGGCAGCATCGTTGGTACTTTATACCACAAGCTGTAAACACAGTTCAGTGCTCCTGAAGATGGACGGAATTATCGCCTGAAATAAGTTGAGCTGAATGAAATTATTAATAAAATTAACACTGTTGCATCTAGTTGGCTGTTTATATTACTGTATAAGATAGGACATGTACAGTGACAGGGAGACGCCTGTCGCGCTACCTTAGCCACAACTGCTAAGGAACACGGGTAACCGTGACAAACGAGGAAGCCGTGGTAACAAGGGTTAACTGCAGTGACTACAGGAATATTGGTAACCTCAGTAAACAATAGGAGGGGGCCGCGTGGTGGCGCATTTGGTTGAGGCACTGTGCTACAAGGCGTAAGGTCGTGGGCTTGAAGGCCTTGGCGTCGACCCAGCCTCTAACAGAAATGACTACAAGTGGTATCTCCTGAGGTGTAAAAAAGGCCGGTGAATAAAGCTGACAAACTTACCACCTTCATGTGCCGATGGTCTCGAAATCTGGGAGCCTCAACCTCCTGGAACGCAAAGGGCCTGTAATAAGCCTGTACAGGAATTGCTTTACCTTTGCTAGTAAACAAGGTAAACATGGTAACTCAGTAGACTGAGTAGACCATGACGATACTCAAGACTACACAGACGCTTACACCACATGAAATATTATTTCATCAATAAGCTCAACAATTTCATTTGTAAGCGCAAACGCTGAGATGGTTCCAAAGATTCCAAGTTGCCACTACATGCTTATCATGTAGCCTTCCTGAGTTAAATTTATTAGTAACCAATTTCATATTTGGTAAACGTGTAAAATAACCACTGCCACCGGGTGACAACCCAATTGCAGTTAATAAATATTATTATTATGTAATAATATTCCTATTCGTCATAGAAGAAAGAATCACACCAAACCCACTAATCTTATTTCCTACACACACAAGAAACTCGGCAGAATGATTACGATACTTCCCACCAGCAGAACACAGATACTCAAAACTGCCAACTATTTCAATAACTAACTAATATAATTCTAACGTGGCAGATAAGTGCATTGGCTTTAAGCTCCACAAATAAAGTTTTAGTAATTTCATTAGAAACAATGACAACACGGTTAAACCTAAGGCTACAAGACAGAGCATCACCCGTCATAGAACAATTAATCTTCTTTCATGATCATGCACTAATAATAACATTAATAATCATCACAACAGTATTACACACAATAATTAGAATTATCCAAAATAAACAAACTAGACCAGTGTTTCTCAACATTTGTGAGACCTCGGCCCGGTAAATTCTTTCTTCCATAAGACGAAGGCCCGGTCCCAACAAATTTACTCCTAAATACATTTCTATTTTTTAAGTTCATACATTAAACTAACATAAGTATTAATAATTAATTATGGCATAATCATAAAGAGTATTAGTACACTTACGTATACGGTGTAGCATGCTGACAAATATAAAATTACATTTAAATTAGTTATCAATCACTGGACTAATGAAATCTTGTAGCATATTGTAGTTTCCTCAGGCCAACATCTGGGTCTGAGTTTTCGACACATTCACGAATATTTCTCTCCTCAGAA
>Ga0123354_10021483_pt1 | contig 10171 bp, 3 predicted proteins | sample TergutLab28metaG_2_FD_97872 | JGI IMG/M metagenome (GOLD analysis project Ga0123354, IMG submission 97872) | Labiotermes labralis P4 segment gut microbial communities from Petit-Saut dam, French Guiana - Lab288 P4 | ecosystem: Host-associated > Arthropoda: Insects > Digestive system > Gut ...
AAGGTTCTGCACCGAATGATAGCAAGCATTTCCTGACCTCAATCTGCTCTTAATTTCTTCCGCAATAGAATTTTGATTTGTTAAAGTTGTTCCCAAATATTTAAACTCTTCCACTCTCTCGAATGTACTATTATCAGTCCTCACCCTCTGAATTCGTCCTGCATTCTGATCTCGAGACATGACCATTTACTTAGTTTTATCAACACTTACTTCCAGTCCAATCTTCCTAGTAGCAGCTACTAAAGTTTCTGCATTTTCCTTTAGAATATGTATGCTTCCTGCCAGTATATTAACATCGTCGGCATAAGCCAGCAGCTAATGTGTAACATTTAGTTTTAAGCCATACCTGTTTACCTAAACCCTCCTAATGGCGTCCTCTAAAGCAAAGTTAAAAAGCATTGGTGATAGAGCGTCTCCTTGTTTCAAACCATTCCTAATAGGGATCCTGTCAGACACATTCTTGCCTACCCGGACTCTGCTATATGTTTCAGTCAGACTCATCTTTACTAACCTTACAAGTTCCCTAGGGATACCAAACTCAATGAGAATCTTATATAAGATCTCCCTTCTAACTGAATCATAGGCCTTCTTGAAGTCTATAAAGAGCTGATGAACCTCCTCATTTTATTCCCATTTTTTCTAAAGTATTTGGAGAATGCAGAATATATGATCAATAGTCGACCTGTTACGTCGAAAGCCACATTGATGATCCCCGATAATTTCCTTCGCATATGGAATTAACCTTGAGGGCAGGATGTTGGATTAAATTTTGTAAGTGGTTGGTAAAAGTGATATGCCCCTATAATTATTACAATCTGTTTTATCCCCCTTCTTATGAATAGGTACTATGATCGACTCCTTCCACTCCTCATGCAGTTACTCCTTCTTCCAAATAGAAGTAATAAGTTTATGAATCTCCAAGTAAATTTTTCTACCCCCTGCTTTAATCAGTTCTGCCGGTATTTGGTCAATACCTGGCGATTTGTGACTTTTTAGCTTGTCGAAAGCCAGCTGAACCTCAGAGGCACTTGGCTCAGGTACTAGTGGTTCTGCTATGTGTATTTCTGCCTGCCAAACATCCTTAAACCCATGCACGTGAGTCATGCTACCTACCATGTATAATCTGAGGTACTGAAAGGGTCTTAAAGAAACCACCGGAAATCACAGACGAATTGCAAGAAACATCAGGAGCCGCTTTCATGTCGCCGTACTTTTATTAAAATGGCTCAAAGTTTCCTTGTTCCTCTTTATTAATTTACTCACGTATCTAGGGTCAGATATTTTATCCTAATGACACAAACGCCTGTTGCTATGAAAGCCCAGTTACTGAGGATGTTTATGGGTGTCGTATGTGTGTATAAGTACATACATACATAAACTCTTATGTGTTTGTCATCTATCGTACTGTTGTCTGTTTACCGAGCGGTCCCTAACCTAATGCAAAGCGCGTTTCCCATGGAGTGCGATCTAGTGCTTCCTTTTTCAATTTACAGTGCCCTCTCTTTTCCTTAAGGTCATCCAGTAGCTGCTTACGTCTTCCTCCTCGTTTCACACCACTTGTATCCTTCCCTCTATCTTTCCTTCAATAACGTGTTTTAGAAGATGTGACCAATGTGTGTATGTGTGTGTCTTTACATATTATTCATAATAATTTGCAGACTAACCATTCTGGAAACAGAAGTGTCTGTTATTAATTATATAAAATAGTTTTTAAATGGCATTTCTTCTCTTTGTTGATTAATTTAAGCGTGGAATGTTAACTGAAAATAGCGCCATGGACCATGGGAATGGCCCTCACAGTTTACGAAAAATGACATACATTGTTATCGGGTTATAACATTATCGTTTGTAATAAATCACTTGTCTAATTTAACCACATACCCATAGTACTGCCACTGATAAAATGCTGAATCCACCGATTGATTGTAGTCCTAACGGAACTTTGGAATAAATTGCCCGTGTGTGATCGTTATCCATATACGGTAATCCCACTCTAACTGCCTGAACACGCTAACTATATTCAAGTCCCAGCATCCCTCAGCGTAATTGGCAACTGTTTTCGGAGAAACTGTTGAGCCCATAAGTGAGTCGTACTAATTTATTTAGCAGGGCGAGGGGAAGAACCATTTATGAATAATTGATATGATGTATGTGTTTATCGGCTACAAGTATTTGCTGTCGTTTCGACGATTGTTTGCGCTCTGCAAGAAGCTTACATTGAAATGTAATAGGTCCATAATCTACGTCCCCATCGTGCAGCTAATCCAGTCCCCCGTGTTGTCTCAGTTGGCATAAATCACTGGTTGTGGGTAGGCTTACTTTCGTTCGTCTTGGTCATCGATGCGCGACGCTCCCATGACTGGGACACATTTTCGTATTAGCGCCTCTAATATGGTCACGTCATTCATTTCAAGTGTCACATGCAATTGTATGTCATACTGCAAAGTGAACCGTGTGGTTAATGTGAATTCATTCCCTTGTTGTAGGAACGTTCGTTGATATTATAGCATTATATTATAGCATTATATTATAGCATTATATTATACTGCAGAGTATAGGCACGCGCGAGGTCATGTCCCTGACAAACACCACATTTGGCGTGTGAGATAATGGAGGCTGGAGGAATCGAAGCTGTCGTTGGTACTCAGGATCTTCAGTTGCCACTTCCTTCCTTGAGAGAAGAAGCAGGCTACAACAGACTCAAGAACGAGCACGCGTTTTTTTTTCTAACGGCATCAATTTTAAATTTCAATACAGCGGAACTCCGCTTCTCCGGATTAACTGGGACATCGAGTCTTCCGGTTATGCATAAAATCTAGATAATTGAATTTTTCTTTGAAAATAGGCTACATTGGTAGTTTGAAGTGGAAAAAATTTCTACTAACGGCTGTTTTAGGCTGCATATTTATTTACGTACAAATAAAACTTTAATACATAATTCCTTATATGTATCTGATAACTGGGCGAAAAATTTAAGCCTTAAAAAGGCGTAGTGCAATTACAGGAAGAAAATGTTTACCCGAAGGGCCAGGCCGATCCGGAAAATTGTCGATCCAGATAACTAGCGTCCGGGTAATTGAAGTTCTACTGTATTTGTTTTCGAGAAGCCCAAACAGAACTTACATTTTTCTTCTTTGAATGGATTTTACGTATTGTATTTTCTACTGCCAAAGTTTACTTTTAAGACCGATATCTTAACAAGTCTCATTGCAATTGAACCAATAATTTTCTACCCTGGTAATTTAATATCTCTATTATTCACAAAATAGGTTTTTAATTGACAATTTCACAAAACAAAACCAGTGGGAAAACTGGAATTCGTGCGAAGGACACATCACAGATCCTAGGAATACGAGGGTGAAAGAGAAGAGCAGAAGACCTGAGAAGAATAGAGGCGTCTTGTTAGGAGGCCAGGGCCCAGAAGGGGCTGTAGCGCCATAGATGAAATGGAATGGAATTGTAAACTGCGAAAGATTTAAGACCGATATTTTACTACTTTTTATAGTGGATCCTGTAATTTTCTACCCTGGATGAACTTCATATCTATCACAAAAGCATATTTCTAAAGCCGATAATGTAAACAGTTTTTCATTGAACCTATAATTTTCTCCGCGCTACAAGCCGGAAGGCTGCGGGTTCGATTCCCGATGAGGTCACTGCGATTTGACATTGACTTAACCTTTCCGGCCGCACTCTGGCTCCGGAGTCGACTCAACCTCTAACATAAATGGGTACCAGGTTTATCTCCTGTTGGGTAAAGGCGGCCGGTGTTTAGACCTGACAACCTTTCCACCTTCATGTGCCGACTGTCTAGAAATTCTGGGAGCCTCAACCTCCTGCAGTCGTAAGGGCCTGTCCAGGCCTGTAAAGGGAATGCATTACCTTTACCTGTAATTGTATACCCTTGGTGAGTTTTGTATTGTTTGTTGTCCATTACGAAAGCGTACTTTTAAGGCTGTAATTGAGCCTTTCTCTGAGATATTTTTAAGCATGAGTTTTGGTGTCTTTTTACTAGAAAAAGACAGAAATATTAATAATGTTTAGATATATGGAGGTAGACTGCTATTTAAAGCAGCGAACTCGCCAGTTTTACTATTTAAAACTATATTGCTGAAGACTGAACTCCGTGGTGTTGTCAACAGCATTGATGGTTTAAAGTTTTCTACCTGTGCTGCCGATGGCAAAAATTGGATGCGACTGGTTAGAAATTGTCGTGCTTCACCTCAACTGAAGGTATTCCCAGGGTTACTATCCGCCTCTCAGTGTAAAGATGAAACACACAAAATTTCTAGTTTTCTTCTTGCTAGTGTCATTATACAAATTGGTCTCTCGCCCTGAAGGAAAAAGACAATTAACCGTGTTTGACGATCGAGTGAGGAGGATAAAACTTAAACGCTAAGGAAGGGAAGGGAAGAGACAGAACAGCAGAGAATACGGGAGCTTTAGGCTTCTTTTCCACGAGCGATTTTTAGCAGCGCTGCTGTTGCGGACAACAGCTGTTTCCATGAGCGGCGCTGCCGTTCGCTGCTACCCTTACCCCCACCATCAGCAACTTGCCGCTAAAAGCAGCGCGTGATACAGTCGCTTGTGGAAAGGCTCGATTGTTTCCTATGCCTCTGCCTGCACTAGTAACGCTGCATAATCAGCCGCTGCCAGCCGCGGGAACAACGCTGGTCCCCGCGGCTGGCAGCGCTAGCAGCGCTGTGACCTTGACAGCAGCGCAACGCTCGTGGAAAAATAGCTTTATGATGTGTACATTTTACCAACCGTCATGATGATCAGACGACGGATAAGTGGATGTGATATTTGGACATTTGAGCTCATTTCGTATTACACGGTTCGTGGAACGCTTCGCTGTATGACACCTGACTGTCTTGGTGTACAGTCCCTTTCATGCGTATATACAATTATATTGATTTTTACATTTATTTTACCTTATTTTTGCACTGACGCTTTGTATAAATATTTTCCACATTTCTCGCAGTTTATTATATTTCTATATTACATTACTTATCCATATCTAGCTCTTTTCAACAAAAACTGCATTCTCGACTTTCTTTTTTCTGAAAAACTCTGTCATATTGTGGATAAGCAGTAGGCACATGAAATTTGAGTCGGAAAATTTGAAAGGGGGAGAACGCACGGGTAGTGATCAAGACATATGAGATAGGATAATATTCAAGTGAATGTTAAGTAATATGTGAGGATGTGGAGTGCATTCACCGGGTCGGTAAAAGCTTGTAAGCGCATTAATGAATCTTCCGGTTCCTTAACAGTCGGGAAGTTTCCTGATCAGCCTAACAACTATCTGCTACCGTGTTTCCTTGATCAGTTGTAATTCTGTGTGTATGTGCCTGACGATAATAAGGTGTAGAGGTAAAGAAGTCCCAATGCACACAATACAAGTATGTGGTGAGTGGAGGCATAGCAACACCCATTATTAACCTAGGCAATAGATAGGGTTGAGTAGTCGACTTACACCAAGCTGCTTTACTCCCGGAGAATGAGCCTGCGTTACCCGTAGAATAAGAGGCTGAGTGAGCCCTATAGGCAATTTGGACGCTTTGGAGAAGATGAAAATTTGTTGGCCCAGCTGGGAAGAGAACCATGATTTCTCTTACATTCGGCCCGTAGCCTAGTCACTTAACCGACTAAGATAACCCGGATCACTTACAAAATTAGAAGACACCTAATAAATGCTTTTCGAATTTCATTTCAGCCTCAGTACTTGTACTTCAGTACTGTGTGACACTACGTTTGTTCGACGTATTGTAACTTCTTTTATACTACTGTCCAACACGAAAAAACAATGAAACAAATTTCAACGTAAGAAATGTACGCAGAATGAACTGCGGTAGCGCTATTAGCAGAATACGTGATGTAAATTTTATACAGACGTGACTTCGTCACGGGATTGCGTGTCAAAACAGATACGCCCCTCAGTCTTCAAGGGAACGTTTTCAGTAAGGTATAAGACGTTTATGAGAGCCATCGAATGCGGTATGCATAAAGAATTCTTTTCTAGCGTGGCCATGATGATCGGAGTATACGAACAGTAAAAGAATATGGCGTCAAAGTGTAAATTTGCGGGATTAATGACATCGCGTATGTATGGTTTGGTGCATAAAAGATTCTGAGTCGGTTTCCTGCCATAGATCTAGTTCAATAAATTCATCTGTGAAACTCAAGCTTAAGTTTTTATTTTCTTTGTTGTCCTGGAGTAGCGCACGGATATCCGTTTGTTCTTGAAACCCGGATAAACAGCTACAGAAACACGTGACGTGCTTGAAAAATCCTTGTGAAGATGAAGCCCTATGACTTACTCTTGTCTTCAGTTGGTTTAAACGTTTAATATAGGGAAGTGAGAACCTGTGAAATGAGCCAAGGAGTGGACGGCTGTCAACCGTTCGAAAGCCGGAAACAGTTGCCAAGGCTCGTGATATAGTGGCAAGAGACAGTCGAGTGACCCTAAAAGTGATGGAGGATTAACTGCACATCAGCCGGGAGACAATTTGTCAGATTATTTTGAAGATCTTGGAAAAGGGAATATTTACACGAAGTTTGTTCGACACAGCATCACGGATGAGCTAAAGGAGCACAGTGTCACAAGACCTCTCAAACTAATCAACACCTTCTAATTTACATCGCTACCGGAGACGAGTCTGGAATGTTTCAGTATGAATCTGAAATAAAACTTCAGATCCCGAACCGAAGAACAAAATCATCACGGAGGCAAAAAAAATGCTACTCTCTCAGAAGCTGAGAATCAGAAGGACGTTGATCGGTTCTCTTGATAAACAAGGAGTGAGCCACAAACAAAGCAAAGCAGTGAAGAGAGAATTCTCCCTACAAGGCATTATGACACGGCAAGGAAATGATTCCTGGCTAAGAGGGCACGATTGAACGGCCGCCCACCTTGACCAACTGGGATCCTGCCAGTAGACTTTTTTCTATACCATAAAGTTTAAACCGCACTCAGAGTAAGAGGTTACGAGGACATTGAGGGCATCAATAAGTAAATTACCGACGAATTAAATGTAATTCCTTTGAAAGCCTTCGATGACAGTTTATTGCAGCTTTTAGAAAGATGTAAAATGTGTGTTGCAGTCAAGGGAAACTACTTTTGAGGAAAGCAAGAGTTTTTTTTTCTTTTTTCATGTGTGTCTGTTCTTAGAGTCTGTGTCCCGGAATTTTATTCTTGACAAGACGCGAAAATGCAATTTTAAGATACTTTAAATCGTTGAATCGAGATGTGTGGTAAATAAGGGGATTATGAGGCAGTACATTGTAGTACGCTGTACATGCAGGAAGATTTCAAGACTAACGAGAAAACAGCTTTTGTGTCAAAGAATTTTCAGAGGCCTTGTCCGATTATAGGAAGGCCAAGGAATAGATGGATAGACGGAACAGGTGGTGTTACAAAGCCAGGTCCCAACACTGCCAATACAGAAACCCGGTAGTCCCTACTTCAAAAGGACGTAAACGCCTGCAGTAAAAACGATTCCGCTGAGAACGCAGTTTAGAAAAGGGGGAAATTTTTCTTTCATAAATCCGTCTCAGAACTTACTATATAGTTCATGTAATATCGCATATCCATGACAACAGAGCATAGTAGCATGCTGCTGCATTGGCAGTTGAAGCTGTTGTTATTATAGTGCTGGGAATACTCAGCAACATTCTGTGATGTTGAAGGCATATGAGTATTGAGAAGCCGCGTTTTTCGGATGCCACAGGACGGACCACTGAGTGCCCTTACGTATGCCTGTATCAGCTACAGGAAGCAAATGTCCTGAAAGCTCTTGTGTGATACGGAAGGATCAGTTTATGTACTGCTGGAATCGGACAGAAGAGGAAAGAGGAAAGTGATACGCCCAGAGCGTCAGGACGATTGCTTTTTAAATGTTTACAAGTAAAGGTTACCTAATAACATTTGCGTAATTTGCGCTTTGTTTTAGTTTATGAATCACTATCTGCGCTTTTTCTTTCGTCCTAAGGCGAGCTTATTTGTACAGACTCACATTAGAAATTGCACTGCACTTCGCTATTTTGCGCAGTCTCTTCCATCTTCAGGGGAGACTAGACACATTCCACATTACAGTTCACGTCTCTTACAATATAAAATAACATAAAATACAAATAAAATATTATGAGTTATTGTTTGTATAGATGTCCACTACAACAAACTTTTTACAGTCGCCGAATATCATTATTTTAGTTGTACGTTCACATGGCTAGTCACTTATTCACTTAAATGTTTGTTTAGGCGATAAAACAACATATTTGTTTTACATACATAAGGGTTGTCTGTGTATAGGAATAAGAATAATGTCATTTGTATTGACAGCTAATATGTGGAAGGCAAGAATTTCGAAATACCCACACTACAAACACGTAAAAACAAACGAAACAAGTTAAAGTTTTGCTGACTGCTTGCTAGCGGGAACAGGATCCCGCTAGTAAGCAGTCAGCAAAACCTGTATGACATATACCTATTGCTGTGTTTACAGTACTAGACTCCTGATGATGGACGGGAAACCTGCCCGAAACATGTAGAATTGTATTCCAAAAATAAACTTGAGAAATTAGTGCATCTCATTAGTTTTATTATAAGAATATATCACGATGCACGGTCCTCTGAATGTCAAAATTAAATTTGCGATTTAATCTCCTTACCCTTCAGTGGAAATAGTGACGTTGAATAAGCATGATAACTTGGATTTAAAACAGCAGTGCTCGAAGCCTATGAAATATATCGATTTTAATAATTCTGTACGTAATTGTTCAAGTAACAGCCCCTAAGATTTTGGTTTCATTTTGTTACTTTACGTTTTATGACGTGTGCATTGTAACTTGCTATTTTGGTCTATGCTGCGCCTGGAGATGTCAGTAATTGACGAAGTATCTAGCGAAGTTCGGGTCATATTCTAATATGATTATACGTACATACATTTATATGTATTAGGGCGGAGAAACTCCTGAAATTGACCAAAAATAACTATTTGAATAGGCTTAATATGTGGTGTAATCATAGCGTCCTGTAAATCCCAGTATTTTAATCTTAAGAATAAAAGCTAAACCACTGAAACTAATGGTGATATTAGGTCAATGGTACATTATGATGGGGGCTGTATATTATTAGTTATTACGTAAGAATGTGTATGTAAAACGTATACCACTCTGCCTCCTCACGCATGCGGTACTGAAATACTGACCGCTGGCCGCAAAACCTACACACATAGCCTATTTACAAGTATATTATTTTTCAGGCACCGGGTCCTTCACCTACAGTTATCATCACGGAACCTGGAGGAAGCCTGGAAACTTCAGTATCTACTCTGAAGTTGGAAGCTGACAGTGCTACGTTTCGTGACACCAAACTGCGACTGCGGTGTGAGGCTTGGCTCTTTAAACTCTACCGGCAGAGCAGCGAAGAACTGGAGCTGTACGAGGACACACCACAGCTGGCACCCGTGTTAGGAGTGAACATAGCTGGTGGTAAGGCCGGCCATTAGTTGTCACGAGAGGCGCTTACCAGTCTGAGTTGGTGCTGTAGCGATCACAGGATCTTGCCGGATCGATATATGCCAACTCATAATCGTCTAAATTTTAGCGTAAATCTGCCAGGTTACCTTGCAGACAGCGATAAACAATGCGTTGTTATAAATACCACATACGGATTATTCCCGCACACCATCGGCTGTGAATACTTTATCACCACGACATGACGCGTCCTGAGGTTCCAGGTGGTGGAGAAGGCCTCCACGTACCGAGTAAACAGTCACAGAAGAGGCGACAAGATGCGGCCTTCCTCACACAGGAGCAGATAGCAACAGTGGCTTATCTTTTTAGTTAATACTTCATTCCTTGTTTTTTATTTAAGTTTCATATCAAATGTTCCGTTATTTTACTCCATTACATTATTAATGGTGTAGCCTGTAACCTACGTTTGCTGCAATCGGACGCCTAGAAAGGCAAATACTCTAACACATTAGGAATTTTCAGTTGAGGTCCTTGCTGATGTTCATACTTGATTGTCTGTGGTGATAAAGCTAATCATGCCTCGTCCACTGTCTGTGGTGATAAAGCTAATCATGCCTCGTCCACTGTCTGTGGTGATAAAGCTAATCATGCCTCGTCCACTGTCTGTGGTGATAAAGCTAATCATGTCTCG
>Ga0123354_10021485_pt1 | contig 10170 bp, 7 predicted proteins | sample TergutLab28metaG_2_FD_97872 | JGI IMG/M metagenome (GOLD analysis project Ga0123354, IMG submission 97872) | Labiotermes labralis P4 segment gut microbial communities from Petit-Saut dam, French Guiana - Lab288 P4 | ecosystem: Host-associated > Arthropoda: Insects > Digestive system > Gut ...
CACACAGTGAACCTAGGCACGGAACTTGTGATTGCCGATACTGGTCACCTGGTGATCACATCGGCGCGCACGGTCTATGCCGGGGCGTCCAAAACATTGGAGTTCGCGTATCCCAAGCTGGTCAACCTGAGGCAATACAGCGATGGGCTGGCGCTTGGCGTGACCAACAGGCAGGCAACATCGCTGTTCCGCTTCACCAAGGACGAATCGCCTTTGATCGCGGCGGCAATGATAACGAAGTCGGCCGGTGCGTGATCGCACACATGATGTTCTCATAAAGCGCAAAGCAATCAATCAGGCAATGGTGATCTAATGGATCATCAGCTTCAACAGGGAGGATGTTGACATGGGAGCATTCCCTTGCCGCAGGATTGGCGGTTTGGCAGTCGTGATTGCGCTATTCATCGCCTTGTGTACAGGCTGCGGCGTCGGGGCGTCCCCAATCCAAGGGCAGCCCAACGGCGCCCCGCCGAACGGCGCCCCGCCGGGTGGTGGCTCGCAGACTGAGACCAGTGGTACGGCCGCAACGACGTTCGAGGTGGACGCCAGCCAGTCGTCTGCTGCCTACACGTCAACTAGCAAAGATGAGAACGCCGTGCGGGTACAAGCCGGTGCGACTGTCAGCCTGACAGATGCGACGATTAACAAGACGGGTGACTCATCAAGCAGCGACAACAGCGATTTCTACGGTATGAACGCCGGTGTTCTGGTGCGAGACGGTGGTGTGCTGACGCTTACTGGTGGAAGCATCAGCACGGATGCTGCGGGTGGTAACGGGGTTTTCGTGTACAACACGCCGAGCTCTGCGACAATTTCGGACGCGACGATTCGTACGGCGAAGGACAATTCCGGTGGTATCGAAGTGGCTGGAGGTGGCCAGATAACGGCCAGCAATCTGGACATAGTGACTCAGGGCAACTCGTCGGCGGCGCTACGGAGTGACCGTGGCGGCGGCACGATGAATGTGTCTGGTGGTACGTACGTCACCAATGGCACGGGCTCGCCAGCGGTTTACAGCACAGCTGCTATCGACGTGTCGGGTGCGACCCTAACTGCCAACAACTCGGAGGCCGTCGTGATTGAAGGGGCCAACTCTGTGTCGCTGACTAACTGTTCCGTGACCGGTGATATGGCAGGAACATACGGGCCGGATAGTGGTGAGAACATCCACTCGGTGATGATCTATCAGTCAATGTCTGGGGACGCCTCGCAAGGCGGTGGCACCTTTTCGATTACTGGTGGCAGTTTGACGGGCATTAACGGAGACCTGTTTTATGTGACCAATACGACAGCGGCAATCAACTTGCAAGGTGTCGAGCTGGCCAACGGAGATGGCAACCTATTAACTGTTGCAGGAAACGATGGCAGCCGGGGATGGGGCTCTCTTGGCGACAATGGTGGCACGGCAACGCTGACGGCGGAGCAACAAACACTTTCAGGCGCCATTGTTGTGGACGCCATTTCTAGTCTCGACATGTCGCTATCGACCGGGTCAACGTTCACCGGCACGATCAACTCAACTGGCCAGGCCGGGACTGTCAAGGTGACACTGTCGGCTGACAGCCAATGGGTATTGACTGCGGACGCCAATATTTCGGCTTTCAGCGGCAGTACAGCGGGCATCGTCGCGCAGGGCTATCACCTGTATGTCAATGGCCAGCAGATCGTGTAGTGCTGGGGAGACTGGCAAGTGGCAACAGGCGACAAGACCGGCCACTGTGTAGTACGCTTGCCTGGTTGGTGACAACATTCGGGCTGTAGCGCAGCTTGGTAGCGCACTTGACTGGGGGTCAAGGGGTCGCAGGTTCAAATCCTGTCAGCCCGACTAGTAGAGTTGGCTTGTAGAATGGCAATTGATATTTCTAATTATTATGGTGCTGTATGCAGTGACTAGCAGAGTTGACTAGCAATGGCCTAGAATACCATCGCGGCATCGAGTGTCTTCATGGCTTCCATGGCTGATGCTGGTGTGACATGCCCGTAAATGTCCCCCGTGACAGCAACCGATGAGTGGCCCAACTGCTCAGAAACCACTTTCAGCGGTACCCCGTTTTCCAGCATGGCAGTTGCCGCGCTATGACGCAACGTGTGTAGACCGATACCGGTGAGGCCCACTTTCTCAGCTGACGACTTCAAGGCCCGCAATGCGTTGCGCGGGTCGCATGGCTGGCCTGTCTCAGTAGTGAACACAAAGCCCGTTGCTTGCCACAGCGAGCCGGCGCGCAAGTGTTCTTCTGCCTGGCGTGTCTTGAGTTGCTTAAGGATCGCGTAGGCCCGCTCGCCCATGTATATGTGCCTGTTGGATGTTTTCGTCTTTGGCGGCGTCACTACTAACCCGTCAGCCAGTCGGGCCAAGGTACCATGCGCCCAGATGTCCCGCTTGTCCCAGTCAATATCTGACCACTTCAAGGCCAAAGCTTCACCACGACGAAGCCCAGTAACCGCCAGCAACTCGAACAGGAGAGCATATCTTGAACCAGAATCGCTTGCCTGTCTTATCAGCTCGGCCACCTGTACCGTGTCAAGGTAGGCGGCTTCGTGCCGTGTGACAGTGGGACGGGTAACCTTAGCTGCCCAGTTAGTGCGCAGCAACTCATCCCTGACCGCAGCGTCTAGGATCTTGCGTAGAACTGTGTAGCAGGTGCGGATTGTTGACTCAGACAATCCGCCGGCCGTCAGGTCGAGCAACCAGGCCTCAATATGGCTTGCTTTAAGGTCGCACATTCTCATCGCGCCTAATGACATGTCTCTGATGTGTTTTCGAGCCAGCGTCGAGTACTCGTCCTTCGTGCTCTGCTTTATGCCTGACGCCTTCAGTGTCGACGAGATCCAGACCTCAACCACTGATGCCAATTTGGCCGTTGCATCCCTTGGCGGTTGATCGTTTCGTATCCGCTCGCGGACCTCGTGAGCCTTGTCCTTACAGCGTTGCTCATCTTGATCGTAGACAACGATTGCGCGCGGCTTGCCGTTGGCGTCCTTGTACCTAATGAAGATCTGCCTTGACTTGAGGCAAAAGGCCAATATCACGGTCCCAGTACGTCGACCGGCACCACCACAATCCCGTCCTCCCTTCTGTGGGCGAAACTGTCGTGGCCTGTGACCACGACTAACGCCACCGGTGGCTGCTCGCCCCTTGCCACCATCTTCCGGCTCAGGGACGTCAACGAGTTCGCGGCTGAGTCAACCTGGGCGTCGCCAAGTTTGATTTCGACTCCCATCCAACGGCCGTCATCAGCCACGACGATCGCGTCAACCTCGAGCCCGGCCTCATCTCGGTAGTGATAGACCTCAGCCGAATTGGCTTTTGCGTAGACCGAAAGGTCCTTGAGGCAGATGTTCTCGAACAGCAGGCCTAAGGTTTTCCGGTCAGCCAGCAGGCTGGAGGATGTTGCACGCATCCCAGCTGCCGCCAGAGACGGATCGCACATGATTCGCTTCGGGCTTTGCCGCAACCGAACCGGTGAGCGCAGTGCTGGCGCCCACGCTGGGATTTCGCGCAACACGTGGAGGCGCCGCGCCACGTCGAGGTACTCTTTGACCGTCTTCGTCGATGTGTCTTCGCCGTCCACCACCGCCATGTCACGGACCAGCGTTGTGTTTTGCACCAGCGTCGCCGTGTTGCGGCCTAGCGAACCAAGAAACGCCATAAACCGCGCCGGGTCGCGTCGGACACCGTCCAGCACTGACGCGTCCGCATAGGCGACGGCCCGCAGGTAGTCCGCCGGTAACCGTATTGCATCCTCCAATGACAGGCCGATAGTGCCCGGCCAGCCACCGCGCAACACTGCGTTGACGACATCTTGAAGCTTCCACGTACCGACTGCCGTCTGAGGCGTGTTGCCGTTAAGTAGACCCCGCAGTGACACGCTGCCGCTTGAAGCACCTGCTTCGGCAAGGGTCATCGGCCACATGGTCACCCGGGCGATCCGTCCCGCACCCGAATGGGCGACGACCCCATCGCGTGGCGTCGCCGACCCGGTCAAGAGGTACTGCCCGGGACCTGGCCGACGGTCGACCTCCAAACGCACAGCGTCCCACAGGCTAGGAGCGTCCTGCCACTCATCGATCAGCACGGGTTGGTCGCCCTTGAGCAGCGCCAGCGGATCAGAGCTGGCAAGCCGCTTGGTCAGGTAGTCACCGGTTGGATCAGCCACCCACACAGCGGATCTGGCGTGAGTCATTCCGGTCCACGTCTTGCCACACCATTTGGGCCCCTCGATCAACACGGCTCCCGACGATCGCAGTGCCGCATCGATGGTGGCATCGACCAACCGCGGTATGTAGACACCCGGGGTTTGCATCGCAACCTCCTAATTCACGTAATACGAGAAGTCTAGTTCCCGTTTTACGTGATGTCCACTTCGCGCAAAACGAGTCTGAAGAACCGCGTGCGTTGCCGTTTGATGGCCAGACTAGACGAATGAGGCAGTACACCTACCGCGGTAACTGCAGGATCTACAGTCAGACGATCCGCTGGCAACTCATGATTAGGCAGTACCTAACCGGCGGCATGTGGCTCTTGATCTAGTGCGCCCTCTGTCGCGCCAGGTGCATCGTCTATTACCTCCGAGTCAGCCCTTCCAATACTTTCTAGGTACTCGTTCCTGAGGTCGTAGAGTCGCTTCCCAGAATCAGCGATAGCCCAGAACCACCAGCCGTTAATTGACCGCCCATTGTTGACAGCTCTTCCAGCGCCGCTTGGCGTGTCATAGGCATGGGAATCGATATAAATGCGACCGTCCTGGGCGACAATCGCTTGAACATCGGGGTTCGACATTCCTGCAGCCTTGTAGGTTGGCTTAAGAACAGTACCAACCTGCAACCAATCAGATGCCACAAGTTGAGCTATGTCAACTGACACGGTGCTCGGTACCCCTGCAGATCCTGCTACCAGACCAACATGCCCAGCCGGTGCAGGCCAGATCGAAAGTATCTGTGATACCAGCATTGCAGTGCGTTGTTGAATGGTAGTCTCATCCCAAGAATCGCCGCCCAAATGCACCGCCTCATTGGTAATGAGCACATCGCTAACCAACTGGAAATACTCTCGCTTGGTCGGCCAGGAACCGTTCGACACTTTACTGTTTAGCGCTTGGGTAACCAGCGTCAGATTACCCAGTTCTTGCAGGATACGATCACGCGTAACAGCATCTTTTGGTGACAGACCTGTGTCCCAGTTGGTGCGCCACTCCTGTGGCATTATGTGTTCAACTGAACCGCGTAGGCGGGTGATCGGTCCCATGGCAAGCTGAGATCCATTGGGGTATCCTCGTCGGGAGTCTTCCAGTGCCTCTAAGACCATTCGAAGCCTGGCTCGCAGATACTTCCAGTAAGCCGGCGAATCGGTAAGTGCTGATCGCACCTCGTCATCCCCTGGCCAGTAACCAACCGGCGAATGATTGCTCACAAGAAAGGCTTCCACAGCATCTGGTAATGATTCAGCTGGTTGAGTGCTCAGGTACTTAAGCAGGTCAATAAGAAAACGGTTAATGCCCTGGGAAGAAGCCTTTACAAGAGACCTGCGTACAAACCAACTTTCCAAAATGTCAAGGATACGGTCTCGGTAGTGAGATGGTATGGAGGATTGTTCGGGTTCGTCTAGCCATATCAGAATTGGCCTCACGACTTCAGAATCGAGAGTACCAACTCGATAGCTGAACAACTCAGAACGCGACAAGATACCATCGGGTCTGGACGATCCCTCAATTATCGCCCGGTATCTTGTAGCCGCACAGGAGATCTCGCGCAGTAGGAGAATCGGGTCCTTTGCTACTGTGTTGACATAGTACTTAAACTGGGTGAAGACCTCCCTGACTGGAAAGTCCTGTAGCGTACGAGCAGTCAACCACTGTGAAAGAAACAGGGATGCGCGCGTGTTCTTGACACGCCCCGACGTGATCTCGGCCTCCCACCACGGCGTTTCGAACTGAGCCCAGTATTGGGAATACGCTGACTCAGCATCATGCCACGGGATTTGTTGAAAAACGAAGTTCTTGATCAGATCCGCTGCCGAGAGTGGAGTACCGCGAGCATTTAGTGTCTCGAATATCTCTTGTGCGTCTTCATTTGGGTCAAGATTGATAGAGACAATTTCAATCCTGGTTGATACGACGGCCACTAGTGTTTTCGCCTTTTGTTCGAGATCACCACCTTCCCCATTGTCCAGCCACTCAGAAATCGACTCTGCGAAGAATCTATGGGCATCGCAAAGCCTTGATTTCTCAACTAACGAATAGTCGACCGGACTGGGAGCGAACATCACCGAAGCGAACCCGTCTCGGTCCCGGTTCGTTGGCCAGACCTTGAACCGATCATCGGGTGTCTCACAGTTTGCAGCCGGGTTCTCTACCAGAGGAAGGATTTGACCGGCTCGGTTAGTTAGCGAGCGCCGTTCCAGTTCAGAATGGAGTGCATCTAGCAACAACTGTAGCGTCGTTAAGCGTTGCTGACCGTCAATGATGTGCCAAGCCGGAAGACTACCAAGTGCGGTCTGAGCTTGCTGGATCACAATAGCACCGAGGAAGTGAGTAGCGTTTTGATTATGCCTGGCAATAACATCGATCAGACGAACGATGTCATGCCAGAGTGGCTCCCATTGTGACTCCTTGGACCAAACATACGGTCGTTGAAACAATGGGACGATTAGTCGCTTCGGATTGAAGAAAATCTCTTGTGGATTGACGACACTGGTGATCACTGGGCGTTGCCTTCCTGCAGAATGGTCTATGTTGATAGACAATACGCCTATCGTCAGGATCCGCGTCGGCTGGCCACGCGCGTCATCGCCTCACGTCTGCAACCAGGCCTAGCGTTGAGGGAGTAGTTGCGACTAGCATGATTATGTGAGTTTTCAAAATGGTGGTGAATTCAGAGGCGGCCGGGTCCAGCGCGCTGGTGGTGGACGGACGGCGGCTCTGGCCGGCGGTGGTCTTGGTGTGGTCGCACTGGCACTGATCTCGTATTTTCTTTTCGGCAATCCTGACGTGCTGTCAGGGCTGGCCGGTGGCGACCAACCCGCGTCCGCACCCACCGGCTACGTCAGCGCTTGTTCCGCGGAAGAGGCGAACACCGACCCACAGTGCCGGTTGAGCGCCACCGTGCAGGCACTCGACGCTTATTGGACTACGGCCCTGCCAGCCCAGGGCCGCGTGCAGTACATTCCACCCGACGTGGTCAGTTACGACGGCGCCACGGCGTCCGCCTGCGGCACGGCGTCCAACGCTGTCGGCCCGTTCTACTGCCCGGTGGATCAGACGATCTACATCGACGTCACGTTCTTCAACGAACTGACAAGCCAATTGGGCGCCAGCGGGGGAGCGCTCGGTGAGGAATACGTAGTGGCGCACGAGATGGGCCACCACATCCAAGACCAGCTCGGCACGCTGGCCGCTAACTCGTCGAACAAGTCTGGGGCGTCGTCCGATTCCGTGCGCATCGAGCTGCAGGCCGATTGCTACGCCGGCATGTGGGCCGGGCAGGCGGCGTCGACAATCGACCCGGATACCGGCACGACGTTCCTCGCGCCGATCACGCAGGACGAGCTGGCCAGCGCGCTGTCGGCGGCCGCCGCTGTCGGCGACGATCACATCCAGAAGGCCCAGTCCGGGTCGGTGCAGCCGGAGACCTTTACGCACGGGACCTCGGCCCAGCGTGTCAAGTGGTTTACCATCGGCTACCAGCAGAACAGCCTGAGCGCCTGCGACACGTTCAACACGACGAACCTGTAAGTCAAAAGCCGGTGACAGCGGCCACGTCGTCAACCGAGAGCCAGTTACCGTCCATCGCCTTGAGCGTGCCATCCGCGTTCAGCTGGTAGACGGAGGCCACCGGGTTGAGCAGGTCGCAGGGGTAACCGGCCTGACAGCTGAGAAACATCAGGTAGGTGTTGCCGTCGCTCATTAGGATGCCAAAATTGGACTTGTAGGTGTGGCCGCCGATGCGCCCGCCCGCCTCGCCGACCTCGATGTTTCGCCCGGCCGGGGCGTCGCCCTTGATGGCAGACGCCACCACCACCTGGTGCACCGTGTAAGCCATGGGATCCGACGAACCGGGCGGTATCGACGCGTCGATCATCTGGACGCTGCTCCGCTGCACGATGCCTACGACGACGGTAGTGGCAGCCGAATACAGGTCGTCTGCGGTGGCATAGTACGGGTAGTCGATCATGTACATGGTCTCGGTACCGCAGGCGCTAAGCGCCAAGGTGAGGGCGGCGGTCGCGAGGGCAATGGCTGGTTTTACTCTCATGGTGTCCTTTCAGCTGTCGAGGCTATTGGCGACGCCAATAAACAGCGGCAAGTTGGTCGATGGGTCGACTATGGCGTAGATGAACGGGCGGTCCAGTATCACCGTGTGCTGTGCCACAATACCAGCGCTATACGTCACTGAAACCTCCGTGGCAGCAGCTGCCTTGGTGCCTTCAGGGGTAACCTCGATGCGGGTTTTCTGCAGCACCTCATCGATGTTGAGGCCGGCATCGGTGGTCATGCCGCTGAAGTCGGCGGCATTGGAATCGAAGGCGTCTGGCATGCCCATGGCGATCAGGGCGTCGTTCAATGTGATCGCATCAGACAAAGAAAACGATGGCAGCGACGCCGCGGTGGACTCGGCTTTGGCAGAAGCGAGCAGTTGCAACCACTTGTCGCCGGTCAGCGAGGCCAGGTAGTCGTCAACGGAGACGCCCTGATTTGGCAACAGCGCGACGAACGTGTAAGTGCCGTCGGCATAGGGCTTGACAAAGCCGGTGGCCTGGGCGTCTTCAAGGTAAGTGGCTTCAGTCGAAGTCATGAAGTTTGCGTTCTGCTGGGTACCGTCGCCGTCAGTGAAGACGCCCTGGGCTACCTGCGCGGTGTCATATTGGTATTGCCATTTGGCGTCGAAAACCAGTGCGTTCAGCAGAATCATGGCGATGGTCGGGTCAAGGTTATCGAGCATTTGGGGGATCATGCCGCCGGTTGATGTCTTGACCCAATTGTTGATGCTTTTCAGGGCGCCCGAATCAAACCGGGCCGAATAGGCGCCGGCGCCGTAATAGGTGGCGTTGGCTTGCAGGAAGCTGGGCTCGATGGTCAGGCCGGAGTTTTCGTTGTACCAGATGGAATTCGCGGAGTGGAATGACGCGGTGCTGGTGTTCGGCAGGTCATCGAGGTAGGCGGAAAGATAGGTGTTGAGGTCGTCCATGGACGCGCCACCGGCCAGCACCTGCAGCATTTGCGCCTGAGTCTCACCCGCAGCTCCGTTGGCGGTCAGTGCCAAGGCTAGCTGCGCGGATAGCGGTGAGACCAGTAAGTTCTGTCCGGGCTCTGCGGCCTGTTGCGCCAGTTTGATGGCGAAATCGGCGGTAGCAGTGATCATCTGCGGGCCTTGGTCCAGCTGAGTGATGTTCTGGGTATCCAACTGGGCCCGGACACCGGCCATCAGATCTCTTGGTCGGGCGCCTGCCACCGTGCCGCCAAGTGTGAACGCACCCGCCACAAGGGCAACAGCCACCAGGCCGATAACGGCGGTCTGCCAACGGTGGGCGTCCACCCAATGCCGTTTGGGTGCTACGGGCTTGACCTCGAAGACGGGGGTTTCACCGGCGAAAAGGTTCGTTAGCATGTTGTCTAGTTGATCCATCACAACCTCTGTTTCAGTTGACGCTTGGCATTGAACAGGCGCGATTTGACGGTGCCTGGTGGGATGTGCAGCAACTGCGCCACGTCGTCCTCCGAATAGCCGCTGACATACTTCAGCACGAGCACGGTGCGCAGCTTTTCGGGTAACTGGGCCACACCCGTGGCCAGTGCCGCGTAGTCGGATCGCGGCACAGTCTTATCGGGGATCGAGTCGAGGTAGCGCTGCTTGTCCTCCGGGGAGACGAACTCGTACCGGTGCCGGAACCAGGCGGTGCGCCGGGCGTTGCGGAAGGAGTTCACACAGATCGCGAACAGCCACTTCTCGAACGGCCGGGTGGTGTCGTAAGTGTCGATGAACCGCATCACTTTCAGCCAGGTTTCCTGATAGAGATCCTCGGCGTCGGCCCGGTTGCCGCAAAGCGAGGCGCAAAGCCGCGACAGGGCAGGCCCATGTTCGGCGATACGGTCGCTAAGACCGGCGGTGTCAGGCATAACGTCGTCCTTCCGGGTCGGTCCGAGGTATCGGACTGACAACATGTATACAATCCAG
>Ga0123354_10021487_pt1 | contig 10170 bp, 2 predicted proteins | sample TergutLab28metaG_2_FD_97872 | JGI IMG/M metagenome (GOLD analysis project Ga0123354, IMG submission 97872) | Labiotermes labralis P4 segment gut microbial communities from Petit-Saut dam, French Guiana - Lab288 P4 | ecosystem: Host-associated > Arthropoda: Insects > Digestive system > Gut ...
ATACATGAATTTCACTAAAACATTCTATGGTCCACGTATGATTACTACTTAACCTCACAATCGCATATATATTAATATGTTAATGCGGGGGGGGGGGGAGAATGTGGAGAAACAGTTTATACCATTTAGTGGTATTTTAAAAAAAAAATAAATGAATTTCACAAAAACATTTTAAGGGCCACGGATGATTACTACTTAACCTCAAAATCGCATATAAATTAATTTGTTAATGCGGGGGGGGGGGGAGAATGTGGAGAAACAGGTTATCACATTTAGCGTTATTTCTATAAAAAAAGGTAAAGCAGTCCCGTTACAGGCCTGGAGTGGCCCAAATGGTTCTAGGAAGTTAAGGTTCCCAGATTACATAACAACGGCACAGGATTGTGGTAAGGTTGTCAGCCTTACGCACCGGCCGCCTTTACCCCCAGGAAATACTTCTGGTACTCATTTCTGTTAGAGGCCGAGTCGACCCCAGGGCCATAGTCCGATCGGAAGGATTTTATGTCAATGAAAGATTCCAGTGACACAAGCTGGGATCGAACCAGCGACCTTCCGATTTGCAGCATAGCACCTTAACCACTGTGCTACCGCGTAATTTCTATAGTGGAACGATATTTATAGCACAGTTTACGAAAATCTGTCAGTCACTTCGGAAGTCATACGGGGTAAGCCGGCCACAATGATAACACAAACCTGTTTCCTGACGAAACATGAAAGCAGTACGTGTAACAACGTAACGTGCACTGTGACGTTTGAGAAATACGCCACTGATGCGTTGAGGTCAATGCTTACTGTCTGCAACATGGCTGCGTGCGACGCCAGGCTGGCACAGCATGACCCCAGTTACTTATGGCGACGCAAATCGAACACAATCTGGACGTCAGCCTTACTGTATACGTTTAACCCCACCCCAACGCCGAGTAACCAATGCTACGAAATTCACACCACCGCTGTGTAATACAACCAGCCAACAGTCAACATGGCCCATTAACTTGTCTAAGCAGGTCTGGCCAACTATTTTAGTCGCGAACAAAATTTCCCTCGTTGACTTCAGACGGATCTAGACGGTCAATTTATTAGCACAGCATCGTAAAGACGCGTACAGGAAATGGAGGTGAACCTCCACCTCGTCACTATATAGAAATGACTACTCTGGTTTACGCCTCAACATCCAGAGAGAAGTACCCTTAGCACCCACAGCATTAACAGTGGATGCGTTATCAATACACTAGCATTCAAACTCCATCCTATCTTTTGCACTTCAAGTACTTTTCTTCACCGCTTGGTTTTAGACGAATCCCTTCCTTCCTCACGTTACTTCGCGTCTTCATTCAGTGTGCCCGGCCATGTGTGTGTCTGTCCCCTCTCATACCTTCGAATCAACAAATGGCTTTTAACGGCATGCCGCAGGAGGAAAGCACCGGACATGAGTGTCATTAGTTTGTTAGCTCCTTTCTTGTTGACCAGTTTTTAATCATCATCCATCAGCTACCAAAGCTGTTTTGAAATAAGTCAGACAATATAAATAAAATGACTCGATTATTCATACCTAAATACTGGAAATTAAGTTACTAACACACCAGTAATCTCATCGATATAAAATAAATTTCATGAGATTTCATACGGTTTTAAGCAATTAAAATGCGCCTCTTTATGGCAGTCAAATTACCCAGTGGTTTCATTTAACTTATCAAGAACACCAGAACAGCATAAACGGATGTATTTGTGGAACAAAAAATTTTGTTCCCACGATGAAACAACATTTTACTTGTGGAACATTACACAGAATCGTAATTTCAAAGGATCCTCTTGGACTCACACAATTATTATACCAACTACTGAACATATATAAAATTTATAAAATTTACACATTAAAACATTAAAAACGCTCCGACATGTTTCGGTCCTAGGACCATCATCAGGGAGCCATATCGTCCATGCTAAAGTCACACTATAAAAAGTCACATTAATTTCGCTGTACCAGTTGGGTATTGTGGCAGCATGCCGTGTTGTGTAATGTTCGCAACATAACATTACACTTAAGTGCACTATGTGCCACATTTAACGTGGCTAAAGACTGTAGTTAGTTTTATCCATCACCAAACAACATATTAAAAGAAAACGTTAATGTTGCCACCGTGACGTGTATTTACTGTGCTATATACAAACGCACAATTAACAAAAGTTACGCGTTTCTCAAAAGACCTGCCGACATATAAATCTTATTGCTCCAAACGAATATTCGTACGTCTGCTGCCTCAATAGCTCGCACGACCGCCAGGTTCGTATTTTCTGAAGTACACTATGAAGAGGTACTAAAGTTGATAATCCACAATTGCAGGATGTTCATACGAAGTAACACGAAATTTGTAACTGTTCAGAATTGCCGATCGGGCATATAATGCAAGGATTCGATGGCACCATACGCCTTGTGAAGTAAGCAACAACAAATTCTTACAAAGAAGAAGAAGAAGAAGAAGAAGAAGAAGAAGAAGAAGAAGAAGAAGGAGGAGGAGGAGGAGGAGGTTTGAGAGAGTCCGTCAATTCTAGGTTTCCTGTTCGCCTCAGTTCCAAGCTCTGATCTCACCTCTGTATATTCACGGACTACGAAACAAACAGCGCACAAAGAGGACTGAAGTACGGAGTCAGTTGCATATGAGGGTCTATGCTGAAATGTTTTAAATTGGTATCTTGAATCCCTGCTAAAAAAAAAGTCTTGTTACATATTAAAATGTGTGTTTTGTTTGTGTGGTTTCTATATGATTATCAGTAACAGTATAAAGAAAAAGTATGAACAAAAAACCCTTAACTAACCGTTAAATTAAAATTCGTCAAAGGTAGATCCTTGTAATCTTGAACACATAATCGCATTACTACCAACACAAACCAAAAGGCATCATTCTACCCAAGACACACATTTCACCGGGAAATTTTATTCGTTATATATTCAGGAATAAAACAAACCGCATTTCAGGAACAACGAAAATCAAATACATGTACAAAAGATACTATATCGACAGTGATTTTACATTCAAGACCTTCTCTACCTCAGGAAACAATTCACATGACCTACGTTGTCTCGAGTAAACACTTCCAGGCGTATTGAAGGTAATGCGATCCTTCGAAACGCTCGAAGCTTTCGCCCAATGACAACGCGTAAAATCCCAGACAGCTGTAATAAGCTCAGATCTTGCACTTTTATTGACCTCAAAACCGTTCCCATAAATGTTTATCGCCTCTGTATAAATGGATGTTATACAGGGAGGTGGGTTTAACTTTCACAGATCTGCTACGACTGAGCCATATGCTACAAAACGGGGCATTGACTGCAGTGGCCGAACGTAACGGCAGTGGGCGCTACTGTCGGGTTTAGTAGCCCAGTACGGACACAGCATTAACCGCAAACATTTGACAAGAACCTAGCGACTCTTCTGGACGATCATTTTGCCAAGAATCGTGGTCTTACAACAGCACAAAAAAATTATTTTTTTTCCAAGTATATCTCTTACATCTGTTAACCATAAATTTAAGTCCAAATTGTGGGGTTTCCATCCCGTTGTGTGTACGTATAATGGAATGTTTTACTGGACCGTCGTTACACAACAATATGTTGCAATGTTTTTATTATGCACCTAACAGTATGTGACAAAATGGTATAAAAATGCACATATTGTGTTTTAATGTACAATGAAACTGTAAACCACGGGACCCCGCAGGTAATGTTACCGCATGTGCCTTGGTTAACGCCATTATTTTATAGCCTGATGATGGCCCTGGAGGGTCGAAACATGTAGCTCAGTTGTTAGTTGCATAATAAAATCATTACACCTTATTGTTGTGTAACGACGGTCCAATAAAACATTCCATAAATTTAAGTGTTTATTTAGGAGACCCCAACACCCCCTCAATCCGACGGTCATGTCCCACTATTGCGATGTGACTCATCGACTAATAATCTTTATTTTAACTGCCACGTTTTGATATTTTATTATATGAGTATTAACTGAATGATGAATCGTAATAGCTAGCTACTTCAATGAGTATCTCCATACGCTTGCAACAGAATCTCAGCTTTTTCCTTTCGCCATCAAGCTAAGGTCGGTTCTCTAGCTGCTAAGAGAATACTCACCGGAAGAACAGTTGCTGAAACGTCAGTCATTCATTCAACCACTGATCTAGCCCTGAAGTAAAACGTGAGCAGAGAACAAAAGAAATAATGTAAGCTGACAGACACCTCCGTCGTTCAATGATCTGGAGCCTGTCGGGCGAATTCCTTTACTCAGAACTGTCGTCTTCCTAGCCATTCTGTGGTCACGTCGAGATTGAAAATGTTGTGTGGGTGACACAACACCCGACGTCGAGGTCTAGCAGGTGGCACTCCTGATTCTTATGCTGCAGGTCCCAGGTACAAATCTTGATTCGGAGACCTTCCATACTAGGTTACTCGTGGTTTTCTTCAGTCCCTCCACGCAGATGTTGAGATCTCACCTAAGACAACGCCATTTCCTTCAACCCACATTCCCATTTCATGATTCACCAATCATTCTGCCATTCGACACTATACAGCCTCGGCTACTGCCAGGGTCATGAATTTCCAAATACTAAACAAAAACCAACACAGTATCTCACTTTACATATTAATTTCTTTCATACGCTTTAGAATATACAATTCCATGCAGCCACCCCGGACCACCAACAGAGGAGCAGTGGGCCAGACCACCCGGCTAGGTACAATACCCAATATTTCGACCGTTCAATAATCACACTATCTATACTCAGCAGCACAAGGCTGCACAATTCACGAATGCAGCACTCGCCAAAAACGCACAAAAACCCGAGCATTAAGTTCCGTCTTTCTGTTCCCACGTAGGAAGACACTTTTATAGTTACGGATACTTAGGCCAGGTTGCACTAACTGCCTCAAACTATACGTCGTAATGAAGCAGTCGAACAGTACCTACGAGTAAGTCGTTACCGCAGATTTAACACTTAACGATAAATGGTTATCTCTATGCAGCAACAACGCATATCACATCCAGCCGTCTTTGAAGAGCGGTGGAAGCCCAGGCGTGCATATTCAGAGCAATCGTGATGTCACATGCTGCAGCAAGAGTGGACGAATGGGACGTTCACGCGTGGCAATCACCCAGAGATGGAAACAAATTATCATGTTGAAATTTCAGTGCGTTTTAAACTGGATTAAAAGAGATGAGGGGCCACCTAAATCCACTTGCGATTTACGGCCAGATCGTTTGGGGCAGAACGTGAAAAAAAGGAACTCAGAAATACAGACTAATCTCTGGCACGTAGTTGGGTAAGTTGTTACGAAGTTTCCACATCCGACTAAGCAGTTATTAGCAACCAAAATTTAAAACCACATTGTTTGTAAATAACTATCAACTGGTTTCAGCTGGCAGTCAGAGAATGTAAAATCCGAAAAGAAACGCAACGTTACTCTGAAATGTCCACAGTGACATCTGCAGTGGAATGCGACAGTCATCTAGAATGGCCAAGCATCCACCGGCCCTTGTGCAAAATCCGGTTAGTACTGGATGACGGAAAACAAAGAGTACTTATCTTTACTCCAACTTCCGAATGAGAAGTGTTTTATGTGAATGTTCCCAATTGTCTTCCTGGTAACTAAAGCCTGAATATAAAGATCAGTATTGAGCACTGGTGCAGTGACAATAACGGCGGAACCAAAAACACGGGGGAAAAACTGTTCCAGTGCCCCTTTGACAACTAAAGAATTCGCACGGACTGGCCCGGGATTGAATCCCCCCCGTCGCCGTCGTGACAGGTCACCGACTAACTGCCATTTTGAAGACGGAAACTGCAAGACGTCAGTTCATACCACACAGACAACAAAGGTTACAGGGTTGAAACAGTTAATGCTGTTTAGGGAAATAATCGCTGTTCATTGTCAGCACCATAACAGAACACACCAACACACTGTGTGGGGGGAAAAGGGCAGGGATTTTTAAACCTTACAGCGGGTGGTATACGTACTTGGTTACTGCTGGGATTTAAACAGTTAATTGGACTTAACATAGGGTGTCTGTGCTTCACTTCTAAGTCTTTCTAGAAAGCCACTTCTTTTAAAGTAAAATGCAATTAATTTGAGAAGTAATCCAAAAAGCAATCACATCCACGCTCATTAAACATCGCTGATTTCAAAGTAATTCTGCACACACAACTTCAAACACAAATTCGCCCTAAATGAAGGCTAATGTGTATCCCGCTACCTACGATGCAGGTTACATACACTTTCAAAAGGTCATTATATTCAGCACATAAGGACAGACTCATATCCGAGACAGAAAACGTGGCTGTTTCCCCTCACTTTCAAGCATATAAGCATTTTAGTTTACGAATTTATGTGTCTCAAACGCAATACAGAGGAGATTATGCCAGTTCCCCGAATTGAAAATGATGACTTTGCCTCTCGGATGTGTGGATACCATAAGAGAAGCAGAACAGCGTTCATGCTACACGGCCCACATACTGGAAGAAAAACTAAAAATCAAGACATCCAAAACAGTAATTTTGCAGATTGTTTTATACTGGTGTAACACATAATCTCTTACATTAATGGAAGGTGAGTCCTTTAACTGATACGCATACTTCGCATTTTTTATCGTCTCGTTTGGTTAACACAAAAGTTTCAGAAGATGATTCTGCTTCTGTTGTCAGGTAGGAGCACGAAACTTACTCTAGTGGGTCAATTATTTAGTGACAATTCCAATTACCAGACAGCAAGGAACACTGCTCACGCCTTCACCTGAAGAAGACAGCGAAACCAGCTCGAAATGGCCAAAATGAGACGACGAAATACGCCCAACACATATCCCAGTTAATAAATTAACGTCCTTGACCCCCCAAAAAACCTTGTACGCTATGCCGTGGCGAGTAGGCCTATTAAGTTATTCCAGATATACGCACCGCATTCAAGAACCATTACAATGTAATTAACCTCACTGCAACCCATACTCAGATGCCTCGTTTATTCCATTCTGAAGTCCGATTATAGGGGGGTTAGTGGACGTCAACGTCATTACAACTTTGTGGAATATGATCTGCAGACGGCTGGCAAAGATTTAGGCATGCCGAATCTCGTAAGGCGCGCACATAAAATTTCAGAAAAGGCACCGGATCTCCTGACCAGACTTTGAAGTGTCTTCGTTATGCCCTTAAAATGTTAAAATAAGCCTTTGACAATTAATCTGGGGACAAAGCGGTGTCGGCTTGAAGCTTACCACCGACCACCACCTACAGACGTCGTTTAGTACGAGTAGAGCCATACCTCCAGTCCCCCAACATGCCGTCACGGCGTGCATGGGGACAACTTTACCTTTACTATTCACTGTTTCTTCCACCCTCCCCTGTTTTTATAATTCACCATAACACCCCAGTATTCTAACCATACGTTACACCGCCGCGAAATTGATACAGCGTTGTTAAATAACCTAAGCCATACGTAAGAACAGGGATGTTATGTTTGTTAAAAAAGAAAAGACAACACTTTGCAATAACCGTTCATTTTATTTAAATAGTCCCAATGGATGCAAGAAATTCTTCACATGACACGTCACATCGCATGCTTGTTAGTTGCACCGACTTTCTTCCAAAGGGCAGGAATGAACGTATCTGTGCAAATATGTAACTGTTCACAAGGCACATTCTTAGAAATATAACGCAAAGCTGCAACCCCCTTCGCTAATTCAGAAGACAGCCTATTGCCCTGTTCTGCCCACAGCCTATGACAATAACAATATCTTTTTTTTTACGACAAAGACAGCAGGCTAGTGAAAAGTCTATCCTCCTCTTATCTATATGCACAAATAAAACTGTGCTAAAATATATTATTTTGCAAAAGCTGTAAAAAAAATACGTCTAAATTAGTGTTTATTAAACTTCCAAGTGCAACTGTCGTCATTTGTGAATCCCTCCCACTTCCCAGCACTCTGCATGCTCTGCCTATCCCCAATTAACCAACTCCTCACTGTTCACTGTCCTTACAGAAATACTGAGGCTAAATGACTGGCGTACTTTCGAAAATGGGGGAGGAATCAATAATACTCAAATTTAATTTAATATTGGTATATTACAGTCCCACGCTGGATCGACACCAAGGCACAGGCAGCTGAAAATGTACGTTCTTGAAAAATACCACGCAACATACAGGAGGAAATCATATGATCTTCCGTTAGAGCCACAACTTGGAGCAGAATAATACTGGGCCCACATTTTCAGTGTCCATTCAGTGTAAACATAGCATTATATGAGCACTAAAATAGCCAAGAAGTCTGGATACAACTGTATTTAATTTAGCATTTTCACAACATCGCTTCAGATTTAACTGAATCTCGTAAATGAAACCAAATGGGTGCACATTTTATTCTTAGTGTAATTCGTCAATTTTCTTTATAACCTCAACATGTTTCGGACCTCTCGAGGTCCATCATCAGGAGTAAAACTGTATTTATGCGACACTTGGTACTTGTTATTCCATATAGCTGTCTGGTATGCAGCATTCCATCCTACATACCAGACATACCAGAATAAATAGTGGACCAAGTTGGTTTCATTTATGAGATTATATAGAGATGCACGGTCAACAGAACATGAAGTTTAACTAAATTTCAAGGGTCGCAGTGTTACCGTATGGAACGGGCCTGAGATTTTTTTCGACGTAGGTAACGTGGACCGAAACTGTACGTTAATTTATAGACAGCGTAATGAACCACGGTTACAGTCACAAAATATTCAGCATGACGTAACTGCCACTGTCTCCAGGGCCCACCCTCGCAGCTAGTAAACCTGTTTTCGACGAACTGCCAAAAACACTAACTCAAACTACGTAGTTACGGCTTACGAAACAACATTTTAGATTTAATTTCTTGTTAATAACAACTGCTACTATACTCAGGGGTGGGCCGGGTAGCTCAGTCGGTATAGTGACTGACTACCGGCTGGACGGTCCGGAATCGAATCCCGGTGGGGACGAGATTTTCCGCCCGTCTAGACCGGCCCTGGGGCCCACCCAGCCTCCTGTAATATCGGTACCGAGTCTTTCCCGGGGGTAAAGTGCGGCCGGGGCGTGCTGCTGACCACTCACCCCCTTCTAGTGCCGCGATCATGGAAGAGTAGAGCTATACCTCTACCCACCCTTTGGGCCACACCGGGCCTGTAACGGGATCACTTTACCTTTACTATACTCAGGGATGAGAAGAACAACCTACATACAATAAACAGAAGGAAAGCTAACTAGACTTGGTCACATTTTGTGTAGGAAATGCCTTCTAAACACGTTACTGAAGGAAAGATAGACGGAACGATAGAAGTGACGGCAAGACGAGGACGAAGACGTGAGCAGCTATTGGATGACCTTAAGAGAGAGGGGATACTGGAAATTGAAAGAGGGCGCACTAGATCGCATTCTGTGGAGAAATCGCTTCGGAGGGGGCTATGTAACTGTCGTAAGACGGACTACAGAACGAATGCCATTATATACGGCGTACAGACACTGGACAGGGAGACGCACTTACGAGCCACTGTCGGTTTATTTCATGGTTTATTTCAAGATGATTTCAGTAACTGAAGCTATGTTGCGTTGAATGGTTGGATGATTAATGAAAAGTGCAGTCGCATCCACATCTTAGTTTTAAAGCAAACTTGCACAACTGTCCTTTGTCACGTACCTGTCGATAATTTCATAATCTTTCTGGAAATATTCCACAGTAGCAGTGCTGTCGTCTTAATCTGGCTGTTCTTATTGCTACGCTGTATACGATCACAAAGGACGGAAGAAATGAGTTGTCTACTTTGACGTCAGGTTTGTATTGATTTTCCTGATCCGTCCCGTACGAGCTTTCCATTACACAATGTCACAATCCTACTTGCACAAGTCAAAAAACAGAGATAACGGACGCCTTGACATCTTGTAGGAGTTAAACAACTATACTTTATGTTATTTTATATACTGCACAGTTCACTGCAAATTGAGAAATCCGATTAACTTTTTTTATCTCAGTATTTAACCAACTGGATGCACAAAATATGTTTCACAATAAGTTTTATTTCATGCCTCTACATGTTTCGAGCACATGTGCTCATCATCAGGAGGTCAAAATTGCATTACACAGCCTCTGGTATCATCACACCTATAGG
>Ga0123354_10021488_pt1 | contig 10170 bp, 7 predicted proteins | sample TergutLab28metaG_2_FD_97872 | JGI IMG/M metagenome (GOLD analysis project Ga0123354, IMG submission 97872) | Labiotermes labralis P4 segment gut microbial communities from Petit-Saut dam, French Guiana - Lab288 P4 | ecosystem: Host-associated > Arthropoda: Insects > Digestive system > Gut ...
GACACAGATCATTGAAATTCATATTGTCATGCAAATCAAAAACAGCGATGTTTTCTTTGGAGGTTCCGGCTTTCAGCAAATCATTCATGCATTTAGGCAATACGCCGATGGCGTCCGGGTCATTGGCGGCGGTGGGGATGAACAGCGCTTTGAGCTGCGCGGGCGGTTTTTCAAAAAGCCCGCGAAACACTTCGCGGATTCGCTCTGTTTCAAAGCCGGAGGAGGTCAATAAAATTTTTCTCATGTCGTTACCCCTTTCCTCTTCCCCAACGCTTTTTTCAAATACTGTCCCGTGTATGACTCCGGCACCTTCGCGATTTCCTCCGGCGTACCGCAGGCGAGCACATAGCCGCCCCTGTCGCCGCCCTCCGGGCCGAGGTCAATGACATAATCCGCGGTTTTGACGACGTCGAGGTTGTGCTCGATGACCACCACGGTGTTGCCGCCGTCGACCAGCTTTTGCAGCACGGCGATGAGTTGCCGCACGTCGGCGGTATGCAGGCCGGTGGTGGGCTCGTCGAGGATGTAGATGGTGCGGCCGGTGGCACGGCGCGCGAGCTCGGTGGCCAGCTTGACGCGCTGCGCCTCGCCGCCCGACAGCGTGGTGGCCGACTGGCCGATTTTGATGTAGCCCAGCCCCACATCGTGCAGCGTCTGGAGTTTGCGCGCTATCTTCGGGATGCTCGCGAAAAATTGCAGGCTCTCCTCCACGGTCATTTCCAACACGTCGTGGATGGTCTTGCCCTTGTAGCGCACCTCGAGCGTCTCACGATTGTAGCGCTTGCCCTTGCACACCTCGCAGGGCACGTAGATGTCGGGCAGAAAGTGCATCTCGATTTTCAAAATGCCGTCGCCCTCGCACGCCTCGCAGCGCCCGCCTTTGACGTTGAAGGAAAAACGGCCGCCGGAAAAGCCGCGCATTTTTGCCTCGGGCGTGGAGGCAAACAGCTCGCGGATGTCGTTGAACACACCGGTATAGGTCGCGGGATTGGAGCGCGGGGTGCGGCCGATGGGCGCCTGGTTGATGTCGATCACCTTGTCCAGTGCCCCCATGCCTAAAATGTCCCTGTGCGCGCCGGCGCGCACGCGCGCGCCGTTGAGTTCGGCGGCAAGTTTTTTGTACAGGATCTCGTTGACCAGCGACGACTTGCCCGATCCGGACACACCGGTCACGCAGTTGAACACGCCCAGCCGGAATTCCACGTCGATTTTTTTGAGGTTGTTCTCCGCCGCGCCGCGCACGGTGAGCGTTTTGCCGCTGCCTGTGCGTCTTGTTTTTGGAATGGGGATGGATTTTTTGCCGCTGAGATACTGCCCCGTCACGGATTTTGCGCACGCGCACACCTGCGCGGGCGTGCCTGAGCAGATCACCTCGCCGCCGTGGATGCCCGCGCCGGGGCCGATGTCCACTATCCAGTCGGCGCGGCGCATGGTGTCCTCGTCGTGTTCGACGACAAGCAGCGTGTTGCCCAAATCGCGCAGGCGGCACAGCGTGGCTAAAAGCTTGTCGTTGTCGCGCTGGTGCAGACCGATGCTGGGTTCGTCGAGGATATAGAGCACGCCCATGAGGTACGACCCGATTTGCGTGGCCAACCGGATGCGCTGGCTCTCGCCGCCCGACAGCGTGCCCGCGGCGCGGGACAGGGTGAGATAATCGAGGCCGACGTTGAGGAGAAAACCCAGGCGTTCTTTGATTTCCTTGAGGATGCGCTCGCCGATTTGGCGCTCGCGCTTGGTGAGTTTCAATTGGTCGATGACATCGAAGACGCCGGACACGGGCAGGCGGCACAGCTGCGAGATGTTGTGGCCGCCCACGGTGACGGCGAGGCTCTCGGGGCGCAGGCGCTCGCCGTGGCATTCGCTGCACGGCACCTGGCTCATATACGCTTCGAGCTCCTCGCGCATCCATTCGCTCTGCGTCTCGCGATAGCGGCGCTGGAGATTGTTGACGATACCCTCGAAGGGCGCGCGGTATTCCCCGCGGCCGTATTCGTTGCGGCGCGTGAGGCGGATACGCTCGTCGCCGGTGCCGTAGAGGATGGCTTGTACGACGTTTTTGGGGAGTTGCTCGACGGGGGTGTCCAGCGAAAATTTGTAGTGCCGCGCGAGGCCCTCGAAATACATCTGCGCGATGGTGCCGCTGTCGCCGAAGCTCCAGCCGCTGGCGCGGATGGCGCCTTCGTTGATGGACAGGTGGCGGTTGGGGATGATGAGGTCGGGATCCATGGACATGTAGATGCCCAGTCCCGTGCATTTCGGGCAGGCGCCGAAGGGGTTGTTGAAGGAGAACATGCGGGGGGTGAGTTCCTCGATGCTGACGCCGTGCTCGGGGCAGGCGTAGTTCTGCGAAAAGGCCAGTTCCTCGCCGCCCACCACGTCCACCGTAAGCAGCCCGCCGGTCAGCGCCGTGGCCGTCTCGACGGAGTCGGCGAGGCGGCTTTTGATATCCGCGTCGATGACAAGGCGGTCGACGACTATCTCAATCGTGTGCTTTTTGTTTTTCTCGAGCGGGATGGGCTCGGCTAAATCGTATACCTGCCCGTCCACGCGCGCGCGCACATAGCCCGCCTTGCGGGCGCTTTCCAGCTCTTTGGCGTACTCGCCCTTGCGTCCGCGCACGATGGGCGCGAGGATCTGGATGCGCGTTTTGGCGGGCAGCGCCAGCACCTGGTCGACAATCTGATCCACGGTCTGCTGTTTTATTTCGCGGCCACACACGGGGCAGTGCGGGGTGCCGATGCGGGCGTATAAAAGGCGCAAATAATCGTAAATCTCGGTGACGGTGCCCACGGTCGAGCGGGGGTTTTTGGACGTGGTCTTCTGGTCGATGGATATGGCGGGCGACAGCCCGTCGATGCCGTCAACGTCGGGCTTTTCCATCTGGCCAAGGAATTGCCGCGCATAGGAGGACAGGCTTTCCACATAGCGGCGCTGGCCCTCGGCGTATATGGTGTCGAAGGCCAGCGACGATTTCCCCGAGCCCGAAATGCCCGTCAGCACCACGAGCTTGTCCCGCGGAATCTCCACGTCGATGTTTTTGAGATTGTGCTCCCGCGCGCCGCGGACGACGATTTTGTCTTGCATATGAGGTGTCCTTTTGATATGGATTTTAGATTATGACTGGAGTTTTCTCATAATGACATCATAAATCTTGTTTAACACTTCTGTATGATTCTGATGAATGGCCTCATTGAAAGAAGTTTCATCCAGAAAATAGTCTATAATGAATCTGTCGTTTTCCCTCAAAGAATTTTTCAAGTCCTGTAAGGTTAGCGGAAATGTGCCGCAAACGCAACACCTCTCCATTCTAAGCGGAAACATCAGTGGCTTCAGTATATAGGTTTTTATTTTCTTGTGAGTAAGTTTTTCCACCGGTTCGTCTACGCAAAGATAATGGCGTATGCCCATCAATATATCTGTAAAATATCTTTTATAAATACTTCGTAATTCCATTATGGATATATCATTCCCAAAAATATCTTCACCATATACAAGCACACTGTCCAATATCCGAGCCGGCTTTTCTGCCCAGTTCTTGAAATCGTCGTTCGTCAGTTCTGCGAAAGACAGGCACTGCGCATTGATTTCAAGCTGTTCATAGGGAACGGCCATATGCCTGGCCGCAAAGCCAACATCCTGTAATACATCAACAGTCAAGGCATTGAAAATACAAAATACATCCAAATCGGAAATATCGATAGCGTCTCCTCTCGCATAACTGCCGCTTAAATATATACATCTGATATTGTCTTTTTGCCTTTCAGCCAGCAAAGAAATAAAATGATTCAACACATTTATATAATCGATTTTGACGGCATTGGACGGTATTGTTGTTCTCATGGCTCGTTGCTCCTTCCTTGAGCACAGAAACCTATCTCATTTTTTCCAGTTTGGCAATTCTATCCCTTAAATACGCCGCGTGTTCAAATTCGAGTATCTTGGCCGCCTGCTTCATTTCGCGTCTGAGCTGCTCAATGAGCGCCATGCGTTCAGCCCTGGACAGGCGCTTGCCGTCCACTTTTTCCGCTTTGTCTTTCGACGTTATCTCGATGAGGCCGCGGATATCCTTGACGATGCTTGTCGGCGTGATGCCGTGCTCCTCGTTATACGCCATCTGAATGGCGCGGCGGCGGTTGGTCTCGGCGATGGCGCGCTCCATGGACGGCGTCACCGCGTCGGCGTACATGATGACCTGCCCGCGCTCGTGGCGCGCGGCGCGGCCGATGGTCTGGATGAGCGAGGTCTCGGAGCGCAGAAAGCCCTCCTTGTCGGCGTCGAGAATGGCGACCAGCGATACCTCGGGCAGGTCGAGCCCCTCGCGCAGCAGGTTGATGCCCACGAGCACGTCGAACTCGCCCATGCGCAAGTCGCGGATGATTTCCATGCGCTCGATGGTGTCGATGTCGTGGTGCATGTAGCGCACGCGCACGCCGGTGTCTTCCATGTAGCTTGTGAGATCCTCGGCCATGCGCTTGGTCAGCGTGGTGACCAGCACGCGCTCTTTGCGTTCGGCGCGTTCGCGGATTTGCTCAAGCAAATCGTCTATCTGCCCCGCCACCGGCTTGACCGTCACCTCCGGGTCGACCAGCCCCGTGGGGCGGATGACCTGCTCGACTACTTGCGCGCTGCGGGCGCGCTCGAAGTCGGCAGGTGTGGCGCTGACGAACACGGCCTGATGCACGTGGGTATAGAATTCGTCGAAGTTGAGCGGACGGTTGTCATAGGCGCTGGGCAGGCGGAAGCCGAAATCGATGAGGCTTTTTTTGCGCGCGAAGTCGCCGCCGAACATGCCGCGCACCTGCGGCAGCGTCACGTGGCTTTCGTCCACGAACAGCAGATAGTCGTCGGGGAAATAGTCGAGCAGCGTAAACGGCGTGGAGCCGGGCGCGCGGCCGGACAGGATGCGCGAATAGTTTTCGATGCCCTTGCACACGCCGATTTCCGTGAGCATCTCGATGTCGTACTCGGTGCGCTGGCGAATGCGCTGCGCCTCGATGAGCTTGCCCTGCGCCGTAAAATCGGCCACGCACTGCTGCATCTCGGCGCGGATGACCTCGACGGCGGCCTCCATCTTTTCGGGCGGCACGATGTAATGCGACGCGGGATAGACGGCGGCGTGGGACAGCGTGGCCTTGAGCTCGCCGGTCAGGGGGTTTATCTCGCTGAGGCGTTCGATCTCGTCGCCGAAGAACTCCACGCGCAGCACCGTGTCCGCCGCGTAGGCGGGATAGATCTCCACCACATCGCCGCGCACGCGGAATTTGTTGCGGATGAAGTTGATGTCGTTGCGCTCATACTGGAGGTCAACAAGTTTGGACAGCAGGGCGTTGCGCTCCTTTTGCATGCCGGGGCGCAGCGAGATGACCATATTGCGATAGTCGATAGGGCTGCCGAGACTGTAGATGCAGGAAACCGAGGCCACGATAATGACATCGCGGCGCTCGGACAGCGACGTGGTGGCCGAGTGGCGCAGCTTGTCGATTTCGTCATTGATGGCGGAGTCTTTTTCAATGTAGGTGTCGGTGGAGGGGATGTAAGCCTCCGGCTGATAGTAATCGTAATACGACACGAAATATTCCACGGCGTTTTCGGGAAAAAACTCGCGGAACTCGCTGCACAGCTGCGCCGCCAGCGTCTTATTGTGCGCAAGCACCAGCGCCGGGCGGTTGCACCGCTCGATGACGTTGGCCATGGTGAAGGTCTTGCCCGAGCCGGTGACGCCGAGCAGCGTCTGCTCGCGGAAGCCTTTGCCGATGCCCGCCGTGAGCGCGTCAATCGCGGCCGGCTGCGCGCCCGTGGGCACGTATGGCGCGTGCAGCTTGAAGTCCACCCTCTCACCCCAAAACCGAAAATTTGTTCAGCTTTTTAGTATACCCTAAAGATAAGGAAAAAGCAAGAGGGAAAACGGGGGCTTTTTCAGGGGGACTGTCTGGATTACTTCGGCGCGCTGCGGCGCATAAACTGGATTTAAGGAGTTTGGGCCTCGGGCCTAAACTCAAGGGTTTGCCTTCCATATGCATTTTTTATGTTCCAAAAGCAAACCCGCGCTCCTCGCAATGACGAATAGGTAATACCTGCTTGCCCTGCCGGGATAAATAAAAAAAGCGGGGCAAATCAGCGATTTTGCCCCGCTTTTTAATCCAACCTTTTTCTGAAACTCACATTGCTCCTCGCTTTTTTGCATCCCCTCATATTATACTTACCGGCGGATTTTCAGGTTCTGTTTTTTATGGGTTCCGGGGTTCTCCTCACTTTTTACAGTACTTGCCGATCCCTTTTCCCACGCTGGCGGCTGTCGCCGAGGGATACTGCGGCGGAAGAAGCGGGCAGTAAAGCAAGCGGGTTGAAAAGCGCGACTTTGCGCGTGGATTCAAAAATAAAAGAATACCGCGCCTTGTGAAGACACAAAGCACGGCTTTCTACATATTTTACATAAAGAAAAATTAGATAGTATGGTAAATAGCATGACGATTTCTTTTGTTTTTAAGAATACATCCCGTTCTTTTCCATATAGGCGTACACTTTTTCACCGTGCTCCTGCTCTTCCTTTTGAATATGGTTGAGCACGTTGCGCACGCCCACATCCCGGAATTCAAAAATGCTCATGTCATATAGGCCGGAGGCGTGCTTTTCCGTGGCCAGAATGTCGGCGCACAGGAATTTGTCCACCTGCTTGTCTTCGGCCTGCTTTTGGCCGGTGTAAAAGGGCTGCTGAGGCACCATGGGCTTTTTTCCGCCGCTGCCCATGGCGGGCACCGTGCCGCCGGACAGCTGAGTGAGCGTATCCAGATGCTGCTCCTCTGTCATGCCGATGTCCTTGAACATGGTCGAAAGCCCCGGATCACAGGCCGCCTCGGCGTGGTTCGTGTATTTCTCCACGCACAGCTCTTCCTGGGAAATCAAGTCTTTGAGCAGCAAGGTCTCCTTTTGTGTAAATGTCATCATTTTCATCCCTCCGCGGTTAGTATGCAGGAGGGGGACGGATTTATGCGGCGAGACGAGCATAAAAAAATCGCCCCGCAAAGGCGACTTGGAAAGCAAAGCTCAATCCCCCCTTTTTCCAAATAGCATTCCTTTGACGACATGTGCGTCAAAGGCAAAGGAATGCATCAGCAAATGCCGCCGCGGCATTTGCGAGATGGTTCAGACGGGGAGGAACCCTGCCTGATTTCTATAAATTGGATTGACGGAAAAAAATGGATGTCAGACGCTTGGTCTCCATCATGGACACAAAATCGTCGTCCGCGACGATGATATGGTCCCGCAGGTGAACGCCCACCGCAGCCAGCGCCTGCTGAAGTTTGCCGGTGGTCAAGATGTCGTCCTCAGAGGGAATGGCGTGGCCGCTCGGGTGGTTATGGGCGATGATCACGATGGTGGCGTTGTGGATGAGCGCGTCGCTGACCACCGTACGCGCCGTGATTTCCGTGACGTTGACGCTGCCCTCGTGGATGACGCCGCAGTGCAGCACCTTGCCGCAGTTGTCCAGGCACAGCTGTACCACTATCTCGTTTTTCACACCCATGAAAAAGGGAAGCAGGTACTTGCCCATGGCGTCGGTGTCGGTGAGCACGGTGGGCTTTTTATTTTTATCCACATAATATTCGCGTATCAGTTCCCCGACAAACGTGATAAGCAGCGCGCTGCTGTCCCCGATGCCATCCACCGTCAGCAGCGCCTCGTAGGGCGCTTCCAGCACCTTGGACAGGCTGCCGAATTTGCCCAGCAGCGCGTGGCCCACGGGATTGGTGTTGCCCTGTTGGTAGGTATAAAACAACAGGAATTCCAGCATCTCGTGCGGCGCAAAGGCGTCCATCCCGTATTCACGGAATTTCTTTCTCATGCGCTCCCGATGCTTTTTGTGCATATTTTCATTCATTTGCGGCTCCCGGGTTTATAGGGCGCGGGCGCGCCCCGCTTGCACAGGGGGCAGTCGTCTGCCTCCCACGAGGCGACATCCAGCGCCACCACCGGCCGGAAGGGTACACCGAAATCGATGGCGCCGCCGGTGCGGTCGACAATGGCGCCCACACCCACGACGGTGCCGCCCGCCGCGCGCGTAAGATTTATCACCTCGCGCACGGAACCGCCTGTTGTCACCACGTCCTCCACGACGAGCACCCGCTGCCCCGGTGTTATCTCAAATCCGCGGCGCAGCGCCATGGCGCCGTTTTCCCGTTCGGCGAAAAAGTTTTCGCACCCGAGCTGCCGCCCCACCTCGTAGGCCATCTGCACGGCGCCCAGCGCCGGGCCAATTACTATATCCACGCTGTCCCCGCGGAAGTGCTCGGCCAGCGCGCCGCACATGGCCTCGCTGTAGGACGCGCGGCGGAAGATGCGCGCACACTGCAGGTACTGCGCCGAGTGGCGGCCGGAGGTGAGCAGAAAATGCCCCTCAAGCAGCACGCTCGCGTCCCGCAGGATAGCCAAAGCCTGTTCCTTTGTCATACGTTTTCGTTCCTTTCCCGCCGAAGACAGCCCGCAAAGGGCTGTCTTCGACGCTGCGCGCCGTCTGTTTATACAACCTGGCATTTACCTTTTTGTTAATTGATGGTATTATACCAGTCAGCGGGTGGTTTGAAAAGGCTAAATTCACCGGATTTTATGAAAAAGACGACGAATATTGTTGAAAAGGGGGCAAATGAATGAAAACCGCGGTCATCGGGAAAAACGACGCCGGGCAGCGGCTGGATAAATTTCTGAGCAAAACCTATGCGGCGCTGCCCCCTGCATTGCTATATAAAGCCATCCGTTTGAAAAACATCAAGCGAAATGGCAAGCGCTGCCACGAGGGCGACCGGCTTGTCGAGGGCGACGTGCTCACGCTGTACCTGCCCGACGACGTGTTGGCCCCCCAGGCGCCGGCGTATGAGTTTCTCACGGCGGGCAAGATGCTGGACGTTGTGTACGAGGACGCAAATCTGCTGCTGCTCAATAAGCCCGCCGGCCTGCTGGTGCATGCGGACGAGCAGGAGTTCCGCGATACGCTGCTGCTGCGCGTGCAGCGATATCTCTATGAAAAGGGCGAGTACAACCCCGATGCCGAGCAGAGCTTCGCCCCCGCATTGGTCAACCGCATCGACCGGCAGACGGCCGGGCTGGTCATGGCGGCGAAAAACGCCGCTGCGCTGCGGATTTTGTGTGAAAAGCTCAAGAACAGGGAGATCCGCAAATTTTACCTGTGTGTTGCGCACGGGCTTTTTGAGCGCAAAGAGGCCACGCTGACCGGTTTTTTGACCAAGGACAGCGACAAAAACCGTGTGTTTATTACGGATAAGCCCGCGCCGGGGGCGCGCCGCATTGAGACGCGGTACCGCGTGCTGCGCGAGCAAAACGGGTTGTCGCTGCTCGAGGTGGAACTGCTCACCGGGCGGACGCACCAAATCCGCGCCCATCTGGCGTTTGCGGGGCACCCGCTGCTGGGGGACGGGAAGTATGGGACTAACGCGCTCAACCGCGGCACGGCGCGGCGGGGACAGGCGCTGTGCTCGTACAAATTGGTATTTGATTTTACCACCGACGCGGGGGAATTGATGTATTTAAAAGGCAGGACTTTTGAGATTCCTGTGGATGTTGAGGCGTTATTTCGATGAGTTCGCTTACGCGGTTGGAGTGCTCTGGATGGTTGTAAACACCGCCAAAATTGTGGAAAATCGTTTGGTACAGTTGGCCATTTTTACGGATGGAAATCCGACGCGGTTTCTGTTATACTGATTTTAATGGAAAATCGGTATGCCGATTTGAAGCAGCGGATCCATTTGGCCGGCTCAAATGGACGCGTTTTTGTGTGATTTATAGGTTTCGGGCCGGAGAAACGGAGCGGGTACTATGAAGAAAACCGTCAGCAAGGTGCCCTTTCAGGACACCCCGGAACAGGCCGCGCGCCTGAAAGCCTGCATCGACGAAAACCGGAGCGACAAAAGCCGGCTGATGATGGTCATGCAGCAGGCGCAGGACATTTACGGCTATCTGCCCTTTGAAGTGCAGGAGCAAATCGCCGAGGGCATGGGCGCGCCGCTGGAAAAAGTGTACGGCGTAGCGACGTTTTATGCCCAGTTCGCGCTGTCGCCCAAGGGCAAATACAACGTGTCCGTGTGCCTCGGGACCGCGTGCTATGTGCGCGGCGCGCGCGACATTCTCGCCCGCGTCAGCGAAACCTTGGGTATCGGC
>Ga0123354_10021489_pt1 | contig 10170 bp, 7 predicted proteins | sample TergutLab28metaG_2_FD_97872 | JGI IMG/M metagenome (GOLD analysis project Ga0123354, IMG submission 97872) | Labiotermes labralis P4 segment gut microbial communities from Petit-Saut dam, French Guiana - Lab288 P4 | ecosystem: Host-associated > Arthropoda: Insects > Digestive system > Gut ...
ATGGTCGTCCGCCGGATTTCCGATAAGAACGGAATATCCCTTCGATAGTGTTGAGTCCGAATGAAACCAAAGGCTTGCCTTTGCTCCTTCGGAATGAGTAACATGGAATTTAATGTCGAAATTTTTGACGTTTCCGCCGTTGATATCTCCGGCGTAGATAGCCGATTGCCCGACTCGGAGTTCAAAAGAAGGAGAACTGACGATGCTGCCGCCAACCTTCCATTTATTTTGATTGCCGGCACAATTCGTCGTAAATAATAAGAAAACTATCGCTATAAAAAATATTACTTTCTTCATATCCGTTGATTTTTTGTAAAGATAATCATTTTTCAGTTACTCAGTTATTCAGTTATTCAATTACTCAATTATTCAATTATTGTTTTATTGTTTCACGTGGCAAAGATTAGGACGCCCAATCTCTATTTCATAATTGGATGGGGGCGGACAAAGCCATTGATAGACACAATCGTTGCATGGCGCCTGATTGCGGATACGAAACCATGATTTGCCCTCATCAACCTCTTTGTTTACTATTTCATAAATATTATTCTTATAAATATTTCCTAATATAGGATGATTTAGATTGGCATAAGCATCACCATTGGGCATGACGTTGATTTTTCCAAAGTCATAAATATTCATTGCCTGACGGGAGAAAAAATCTTTAATAGTCATAGGAGTGGCTAAAATGTCTTCTTTGGTAAGGAAAACGTTTTCCTCAAAAAACCGTAGGTTCTCTCCTGTATATACAGGATTTAACCGGTATCTTTCAATCTTGTAATATTCAACAAGTTGCTCTGCTTCCAAACAATCTTCATCGGAGGTTACATCAAATATATATTCAATAGACAAGCTTTGATTGAATAATAGTTGCATGGAATTGTTCAATTCTTGCACGTCTATTGGAAAACGAACCGATATCCGATATGAAAAATTATTATTAATTGTCGGTTGCAGAACAACCACATCTTTATAGGAACACAACAAATTTTTTGGAAAAGATTGTTGATCAAGAAAATGCAGCAATTTTCTATATTTCATAACCTCTTTCATATTACCAATAATGTTAAATGTAGGACTTCCCGGAATGGATTGTAAGAACAGAATAAGTTTTGTTATGTTTGTTGAGGTGTCTAAATGGATACAGATTTCAGATAAACTTTCCAAAACAATCTTTAGAGGAGAAAAATTCTGCTTTTTGTATAATTCAAGTTTTCCCTGAAAATTGAAATATGGCAACAATTGAACAGGTTTACTTTTTGATAAAGTTACATCAATAATGTCCCCCATATATTTTTGTCGAAGTTCTCTAATAAAATCGTTGATGTCTTTATGTTTATATTTTTCATTTTCCAATAAAACAACGCCACAATTTTCAACTTTAAGAGTTTCTTGTAACAGTTCAATAATCTCAGTCTTATCTGATTCAATAGTTGCACCGTCAAGTGTGTTGTACAATAAAACACATTGGTTGGTTAATCCAACAAATACATAGGGTTCGATAGTAAACCAGTAATCAATAGCAGTTCTCACGTACATCATTCTATTATTATATTTTCTAATATTTCGGAAAAATCATTCGGATATTTTTCAAGAAAAGAAAAAAGTCGATGTAATTTGTGCTTAAAAGTATTTTGATCATAATAATTTTCACAAACAAATTCTTCCGAGCCTATCTTGTCAATACTGTTTGTCTGGAACATACACACTCCACAAAACCGGTAAGCATAACAAGATTGACAAAATTTTTTGAAATGTTTATAATAAAAATTGTATTGTCGCGTTACCTCCGTAATGTCAATTTCAATATTTTCATTCACTTTTCCCATAGAATATTTATAGTTAATTTTTTCACAGGGTAACAGTTTGTTACGATTCGTTAAAAATATTTTTTTAGAAAAGGGAGTACAAGTACTTGTCGGTAAGTGTTTTTCAACATTATGTAGCAAGAGGTTTATATTGGATACATAACAATTGATAGAAATGTATTTCAAAAAGTCAATTAATTCTTTATATAGGGATAATTCACCGTGTGTTATGCTCAACAAATTGGATTCTTCTTTTTGGAATTCAGCTTCACTTTTTTGCTTGCTATGAAATATCTCTTCGAGCATGTTTTTATTATCCGGTTTTATATCCCTAATATTTAATTCTGCAATTCTTGGAATTTTATGATAACGAAAAAAGATAAACTCATAGATGCTTTTAACTGAATTTCTGTTATGTAGAACTGCATTAAATCTCACATAATTGGCAAAATATTCAGGATAATCTCTTTGGATCATGTCAATATTTTCTATAACTTTTTGAAAAGAATTTTTTTTATTTTTACTAAAAACTCGATAACTGTGATTTTCTTCGTTTCCATCCAAACTAATCAATAAACTGAATTTGTTTGTAGCTAAAAAGTTAATGTGTTTATTGATCAGTGTAGCATTGGTTGTCATGGAATACTCAAGATCAAATCTTTTTTCAACATTTAATTGGTTGGCAACTTCTACTATTTTTTTGATAAAATTCATGTTCAAAAGCGCTTCACCACCATAAAAACTGATAATCAGTTTATTATTTTCATACATAGGTTTACGATCAAAAATATACTTCATTAAATTGATGGCATAGAGTGTGTTTATTTTTTTATTTGATCTATCATCATATCCTTCATATAAATTTCCAAATCCACAATACGTACAATTTAAGTTACACGAATCTGTCACCTCAAATACAATTTGCTTGGTATTAATGATATTATCCTTTACTATTGACTCTTCTAATGTTATGAAATCAGCGAGTTTTGGTTCTGCAAAGAAACCGCAATCTTTCAAATACATATACTTTTTTGTATAATATGAATCGGCGTCTTTTAAATTTTCATAAGCTTTTTTAAATACCGGATGTACCAACATTGATAATCTATGCTGTTCATCGTATAAATATAAATTGTTATTTTCAGACGTGTGAATAAATGTTTTTATCATAACTAACTTATAGATTTTATTTCTTAACCCAACTTGCCATATTGATGTTTGTATATATCTTATTTTAAGCATATTAGCTTTTTGATAATTTATTTATGGGGGACTACGTCTTTTTTTTCTCATTTTTGAGTTGATTTGTCTATAAAATTTTGCCGCTGCAAAGATACTGTAAAAAAATGGAAATAACCAAATATAATGAAATGATTCTGGGACTACAAATGGGTTTTCAAAACCCGCAATTTTGTATCTAACTGTATATCAGATGTATAAATTTTACCATATACCCGTCTTTACGCTTTTTTGCCCTTTTTTATAGGGTAAATATGGCAAGTTGGGTTAATAGAAGGTTAATTTTATCAATAATTATACAACCCCCCGTCACCATAACCCCCTGGTCTATAGTAAGAAGCATTATCAACATCTACAGATCCCGCCTCTGTGCTTCCACATGAAGAAGCCGAACAAGAACAGCTGCCACCGCAACCACACCCTCCTTTTAACGCATTCAATGCTCGTTGATCTAATTCAGCCTTGCTGAATTGATTCAATTTAAGTTTCCCTAAAGTTTTCATTTTTTAAAAATTTAATTTGTTATTAATATTGGCGTTATAAAATCACACCCAAAGCTAAAAATAGTTATTGAAACTACCAAACAAAAAATGTCAAACGTATCAATTCTACTTGTCGAATGATGTAAAAAAAGCCGAGCGTAGGTGATTATAGTGTCGAATGTTCATTTATCTTCCATCAGCTTTGACGATATACAAAATGTATTATAATCGGGACAATTTTTGCTGTTGCACACTTTGCAAGAAGGACAAGGAGGCGAAATGCGATCCATATTTGCTTTTTGTTTTTTGAAATCTGAAATTTTTCTTACAGATAATATGAATTGCGTCCCATTTTTCAAGAAAAGTATTGGTGGCTTTTCCTGATACCGTCCATAGTAGCATATATTAATTATGTTTGTACGGTTACACCTGAAAAAAGGTTTTTTTGGTAAATTCTCCAACAGATAATTAAGAGAAACTTCCACCCTGTGTTTGGCGCTATCGGCAAAATGCAGTATGCAGTACGGTTCATCGTACTTAACAAACATTAAATCACTGTAATAATAAGTAATTTCTCCATTAGTTACCGATATTTCCATCATCTTGCGATAAAATTTTATTTTATACTTCATGGTTGTTGTGTATTTATTATTTTTTGATAATCTAATTTTTATGCATAAGTTTTTATCATCATAAGCTTTCTTTTAATACTTTCTTCACCGGCAAAAAGAACCGTTCCAACAGCGAAATATCATCCGTGATGATTTCCGCCTGCCCCTGCATATCCGGTAGAAATGGTAATTTCTTTTTGTATGTAGTTGTCAAACCATTTGGAAAACTGATTTCCACCGTATAGTTCAATACTTGATTTGTCTGAGCCGGCACCAATGAGATGTTTTCCACTTTACCCCGCAGAATGCCATATTCGTTATCGGGAAAATTATCCAGGCGGATATTGACCTTTTGCCCCACTTTCACTTTTCCTGAACGGGTAACAGGCAATGTGGCTTTCCCAATGACTGTATAAGCTGAATCCGGAACAATCGTAAATACGTCTTCTCCCGATGTGACATTTTGATTTTCAACCCAATATTTGGAAAAAGTGACTTTCCCGTCAATGGACGCTTTCAATGCGTAATTTAATTCCCAGTCTTCAATTCCCGTTTTCAATTGCGAAACCAACGACTGAAGTTGAGTTTGCAGACTGTTCAGTTTCTCTATGCCCTGTTCTTCGGTATCTAACAGCGATTCTTTCAATTGTCCGATTTGAATTTGCATATTTTCCAAGTTGGAACGGATGTTTTCCCGTGATGCCCGACTTTGCAAAAACAAATTTTCAGTCGTTTCAAAATCTTGGTCGGCAATGATTCCTTTTTTGTTCAGCGTCGAATCGCGAATGTATTGCTTTTGCGCAATAATAAACTGTTCCTCGGTTATCCGCTGTTGATTAAGCAACGTTTGGTATTGCTTTTCATATTGAGCTATTCGTTCCAAAGTCATCGCCTTTTTTTGCGGATAATACAATAACCGTTTGTATTCGGTATATTCAAATAGTGTGGTAGAGAAAGAAGTGTAGAGTTGTTGGAGCGAACCGACTTGGAGTTCGGAAGAAATTGATAATTGACAGTTGACAATTGACAATTGGTCGGAGAAAAGGTGATTTTTTAGAAGTTGTATGTCTTCCGTGCGTGCCGGATTATCAATTACCGCAAGATAATTGCCGTTTTTTACTTCTTGATTATCGGTGACATACAGTTCTTTTAATTTTCCTGAAGCATGTGCGACAATGGTTGCCGGCGGCGTAGAACCTGTCAGAACGATTTGAGCCGAAATAACATCGGGATATTTAATAACGGCGCTTCCAATCAACAGAATCACGACTGCAACAGCCAATACGGTAATTCCCCACCGGAGTATCCACGGAGGAACAGCGCCGAGCACTTCCTGAAATTCTTCGCTACGTAACTCTATTTTATCTTCTTCCATAATATAAATTGAATAATTGAATAATTGAATAATTGAATAATTGAAAGTTATCAGTGTCCATTCAGTCATTCAGTCATTCAATGATTCAGTCATTCAGTCATACAGTTATTCAATTATTCAATTATTCAACCGCCTAGTTCTAACTGGTTTTTCACCAACTGATAATACGCTCCCTGTTTTGCTGTCAATTCCGTATGTGTTCCTTCTTCGATTACTTTACCTTTTTCGAGAACAATAATATTATCTGCATTTTGAACGGTACTAAGCCGGTGCGCCACTATTACTACCGTCTTTCCTTTGTAAAACCGGCTTAAATTATCTAAAATCGCTTTTTCATTGTTGGCGTCAAGAGCATTTGTCGCCTCGTCCAAAAAGAGAAAATCCGGATTTTTATATACAGCCCGCGCAATCAAAAGACGTTGTCGTTGTCCCTGGCTGATACCGTTTCCCTCCATTCCTATTTTGGTATTGTATTTCAATGGAAGAGATTCGATGAAATCCTTGATATTTGCTGTTTCAACGGCGTGAAGCAGGCGTTTTTTATCTATATTTTCATCTCCTGCAGCAATATTAGCTGCAATGGTATCAGAAAAAATAAATCCGTCCTGCATGACAGCTCCTGTTTTTTGTCGCCAAAGATGTGGATTGATTTCATCCAATGAAACATTATCAATGATTATTTTACCTTTTATTGGTGAATAAAATCCTAATAATAATTTGATTATAGTTGTCTTTCCACTTCCGCTTACTCCGACTATGGCTGTTACCTTATTTTGAAGAATTTCTAAATTTAAGTTCTCAAGCACATAATCGCGTTCGGCTCCATCGTAGCTAAAGCTAACATTTTTAAAACATAATGTTTTATTTGACGGAATAGAATCGACCTTATTTTTTATGGTTTGTTCTTCGTCTTCTTTATTGTGAATCTCATTCAGTCGTTCCAGACTTATTTTGGCATCCTGCAGTGATTGGGCAAAACCTATAACTTGTCCGATAGGTCCTGAAAGTTGTCCGATAATGTAACTGATGGACATCATCATCCCCAAAGTGATATTTCCTTCTACGACTGCCTTCGCCGACAGAAAAGAGATAAACAGGCCTGTTGTTTGACTGAAAAAAACAGAGCCGATTTGCTGATATTGACCCAAAGCCGTTCCTTGAATGCTGATTTTGAATAATTTCACCTGAATGCGTTCCCATTTCCAGCGTTGTTGTTTTTCACTGTTATTGAGTTTGATTTCCTGCATGCCGGTTACCAATTGAACCAAATTACTCTGATTGGCGGATGCCTGAGCAAATCGCTTATAATCTAATTTTTTACGGTAGCGCATAAAGAGTAGAATCCACGCCACATACAAGGTGTTGCCAATAACAAAAACAACTAATATCAATAAGTTATAATATGCAAGAATACAAGCGAAAACAAAGAAATTGAAAAAAGAAAACAAAGTTGTCAAAGTTGTTCCGGTCATAAAACTCTTAATCCGTTCATGATCGCCAATGCGTTGCATGATATCGCCAATATGTTTAGAATCAAAAAAATGCAGAGGTAATTTCATTAGTTTGGTCAGAAAATCTGAAATCAGGGAAATACTGATGCGGGTATTGACATGCAGCGTAATCCAGCTTTGAATGAAATTGACTGCCATTTGGGTGACGGACAATATCAATTGGGCAATTAAAATCAAAGTAATGAAACTCAAGTTATTATTGCCGATACCCTGATCGACTACTGCCTGCGTAAGAAAAGGGAGAATCAGAGAAAAAATACTGCCCAGCAGCAATCCGACTACTAATTGGAATAATTGAGATTTATAAGGGAATAAATAATGCAAAAAATATCCGAGATTCTTCTCTTGCTTTTCCTGGTCGTCTTCATGAGCATAAAAATCCGGAGTTGGTTCTAATAATAAAGCTGTTCCGGTATCTTTTCCTTCAGATTTGGAACTAACCCAACATCTGCAAAATTCATCTTCATTCATCTCATATTTTTCTCCGGCAGGATCGGCAATATACATTTTCATGTCTTCAGGTTTTCGTCTATTACCTTTTATCTTATAAAGTACCACAAAATGACTTTGATTCCAGTGTAAAATACAGGGTAGTTTAACATCATCTTGTAATTGTTCGATGTTTATTTTTACACCTATTGTATGGAATCCAATGCTTTCTGCTGCATCGCTGATACCAAGCATCGAAACTCCTTCTCGAGTTATAAAGCTTTTATCACGTAAGGTTTGCAAGGAATAACTACGACCATAATATTTGGCTATCATCCTCAAACAAGTAGGACCACAGTCCATTGAATCGAGCTGAATATAATATGGAAATTGCTTGTTCATTCCTCATTAAACATTTATTCCTTTATTATAAATCTTTATTTATTCGCATTTCCATTATCTAAAATCAATGAAATGACATATTATCAAATTAAATTTTAAATATAACCATATTACGATTATATTAAAATATATTGACAAATGTAAGTATATATTTTTATTTAAACAACTATTTTATTTTTATTTTTATTGATTTACACTTTTGTTTTACTTTTAAAGTAACATTATAAAAATTGGAATATGATATCTTATTTATAACAAGCATTTTATGCAATATTATTTAATAATGATTCACAAATGTATATTAATTCTACTTTAACAGATTATAATTTGATTCTCAAAACGTACAAGCTCTCACCTCAACCCCGACAGTGGGTTGAACTCCTATGCGGAGTTCCCTTGATGGGAGTGGCATTCTTTCACCCCCAATCGCTTCGCTTCATTGGGGGTTATCCACATTTAACCCTTCGGGTTTTACCGTTCTTGATAAAATTTTTTGTCCCATGCGGGACATTCTTTATCTTCGCTTGGAGAAGCGTCCCGCTATAGCGGACAAATTATATGAATCTATGAAATCTGCAAATTCTAATGGATAAAATACAACAATTTTTATTATCTTTGTAGGGATTTAGTGCATAAAAATATCAGCTATAATTACAAAAACATGAAAGCAAAACATTTTTTATTGATTTTCTTAGGAATGAGCTTATTTTTTGCTTGTGAAAAAACAAACCAAGGTGTGGAACCCGAGAAGCCGGTGGTAGAACCGCCTACAACGGAAAACCCCATAACTAAAGCGGTGTTTTCGGGATATGTGCAAAAAGGACCGTTTATCAACGGTTCGTCTGTGATGATTTCACTGTTGGATGCGCATTTGAATCAAACGGGGACGGTTTTTTCCACTCAGATTGTTGATAATTCGGGAAACTTTGAACAACGAAATATGGAATTTGCTTCCAATTTTGTCGAGTTGAAAGCTGACGGGTATTATTTCAATGAAGTAAAGGGCGAAAACTCCGATGGTTCATTAACGTTGTACGCTTTGGCTGATATTACCGATGTTAATTCTGTAAATGTTAATATCCTAACTCATTTGGAAAGACAAAGAATTATGTATTTATTGCAAAATAACGGGTTAAGTTTTTCGGATGCAGAAAAACAGGCAAGAAGAGAAGTATTGGATATTTTTAAATTCACGTTGCCTGACAGTGTTGCCGCCGAATCACTTAATATAACTGATAATGCCTTGTTGCTGGCTGTTTCCGTCATTGTACAGGGGCAATTATCCACAGGCGATTTGTCTGAATTATTGGCTAACATCAGTTCCGATATTCGAACGGACGGTAAATTAGATAATTCTGCGTTGGGTTCACAGCTAATGAATAATGTTGCATACCTTGATTTGGATCAAGTAAAATCCAATATGGAGAATAAATATAGTGGATTGGGGATAAATGTGAATGTAAACAGTGATGAATTAAAAAGCTATGTTGAACAATTTGTGAAAAATTCCGGATTTGTACAGACCTCAAATATTACTTATCCCGAAACGGGAATGAACGGTCCCAATGTTTTGGCAGATGGATTTACCGAAGCAAAAACAGGGGGACAATCAGCTGAATATTCAATATGTGCAGTATTACCAAGCGGCGCTTCGTTGAAAGTTGTAATAAGGAACAAATACACAGATAGCACCACAATAACATTACCGGGCGATAGTGTCAACATCTATCCACCCGCTCCGTGGGGATCTTTCAATCCAATCACTGCACAAAATTGGCAAATATCCAACTATGATTTTACAATATTTGGTAACACTTTCACGGTAATTGAAAGTGGAAAACCGGCAGATGCTTGCGTTATAATTAATAATGATTGTATTGTTGATTATTATGAAAATGGAGCTTTGATACCTACAAAAACTAAAGAGATTACAGTAATAAATTAGAAGTAGTTACTCCACGTATTGTTCCTAATCAAGCAACTTAAAAATGATAGGATGCGCCTATTTTAAGAACACCCAACGTGCCGTATCCTACACCGAAGTTAATGCTGAATAAATCATGGACTTTCTGGTCGATAGCAAACCAGAATTGCCATGCAAAATCTTGTTTGTTTCGTTCGTTACTGTCGAAATATTCCATTCCGCGATGAATCCATTGACCGCCTGCTTGTCCGCTAAAAAAGAGTTTGGTCTGTTCCCGATTGAGAACAAAATAATCTATCCCGGGTAACAAGTTGATGCGATAATCCATAATTCGTTTTAGCCGCGGACCATCCGGCTGATCATACAAGTCCCAGTGCTTGCTGCTCAAT
>Ga0123354_10021490_pt1 | contig 10169 bp, 5 predicted proteins | sample TergutLab28metaG_2_FD_97872 | JGI IMG/M metagenome (GOLD analysis project Ga0123354, IMG submission 97872) | Labiotermes labralis P4 segment gut microbial communities from Petit-Saut dam, French Guiana - Lab288 P4 | ecosystem: Host-associated > Arthropoda: Insects > Digestive system > Gut ...
GTGAATCAGTGCAGTAATGATTAAATCACTGCAAAACGCTTCGGGCGATCCCCCCACTTCCCCTCCTCCTCGTCCTCCCCCCTCCCCTACCGTTTTATAGTTGCGACTTCTTTGAACTGAACTCGGATGATGGTTGATGAATATATTCTACTTGACCGCACCCTACATTTGGTCCATGTAGTTCGTCGTTCTTTTGACCTGATGCTAAGGATCGTTGACGTTGATTCGTACACTGAGGGAACATCGTGGGTAGTGAACACGCGTCGACCCTTTCTGTTTCTGCCCTGCCCTTTGTTTTCATTCGACTTGTGTTCGCCCCGTCTTGTCTTTCTGCATGCATGTGTCACGATGAATTCTTGTTGGTAACGCACACGGCATTCAGATGGCTCGATGACAGTATATGGATGGCATAGTTCAACATTTAAACGTGCCAAAGCAATACCGGACGGGTTTCAGCGAATCGTGCATATACTGTATAATTCAGCAGTGAAGGCGAGTCACCAGCGTCCGACCCAGTACCAAGTTCTTTACTCGCATTATACGCCAGCATTCGCCTGCAGTCCTGGACGTAGTATATGCATATGTGACTGCCTAACGTATGAATGCACCTATGTAGGTGCATGTGGATGCAGATGTATGAGTGTACGGAAAACTTGGCTCAGATCTTCCGTTGCATGCTCGTGTATATATAAGTTTATGTGCGCTGTCCTGTGTCCGTGGTGTGTGCGTGTTCGCTTGGGTGTACGTTTTGCAGTATTAGGTGTGAGTGTACTTACAGCCAATGGCGTGTGTTAAGTACAGAATTTTACCAGGAAATTCCACGAAACTCGTTTCGAAACAAAATTACAGCCTACGTATAAGAACATAAAACAGGAAATTAAAATAGGTCATTTTCCGTTAAATTTTCTATAGCTGTAAACGGGTTTTGAATATTGGAGTGAGTTTTCTCCCTGTGTTTTCCATACTAAAGAAGTATTTTAAAAAAGACGATCGACCATCTGTCCTGATTCTATTTTAGACGGGTTTACTTTTCGCGGATTTTTACATTTAGTGCAGCGCATAGATGATTAAGAAGACCTGATACTGTCTGATCTAATCAGGAGATGCATACAATAGTGTCAGTCAGAGTAGGTATTACTCCGACTAAGACTACAGATTGTCGCATAAATTTAGTATTACAGGACAGAGCAAACACTACCACGCGAAATCTTTCGAGTTTACCGATAACCTGTTCGAAAATTTCTTGAGATTCAGTAACAAGCAGTCTTCACTCTAAGGCTGTTCAGTCTTGTGGCCCACGTAGCCCTTATCGACATATGTACTTGCTGCCTTGCTAACATATTAGCATACCACAACAGAAATGGCCCAACGTGCTCGACGTGCTCTTGCTAAATCCAAGAATTAGCACTATAACCCGGTACAGAAGCAAGAAAAATATTACGCCCACTTTATTGCCCTCTTTACGTCTTGTCAGTTCTGTTTCGCTCAGAGTGTCGTTTCTGTCCTATAAACCATGTCCACTCGACAGTTTGTTGGACCGGTTTGTAACATGGCAGAGGATTTCGCTGACGTGACATACACACTGCACATCCGTAAGGCCAAGACTGTCAAGAGACGCCAGATATTTCAGGCTTAATTTCAGGAGATGTCTGGTTCAAATATTGGCCATCCTGTCGGTCGTGTAGTTACATGTAGGATTGGAGATTGTTGGGCAAAAATTGGTACGTAGAAAAATACGGGAAGAGTAACTGAAAATATACCAGATCAGAGGCACGTAATAATGTACAACGATTGTGTAAGCTGTACAACTGGCTCGAAATACGTAAATTCCCACTATGAATAAATGTAGATAGGGAGAAAGGATATAGTTTTGTAGAATGTAATGTTTTTATGGGTTGCACGTAGTCTGTACACACACACACACACACACACACACACATACACACAGGATTTCACTTATTGTGTTCCGGTTTAGAGAATAAGTGCCTTAGAGTTAGTTAACGACACCGATAGTTTATATTTATATATTATATAGTTACAAGTAAATAGCAAGAGTTACAGATTCATTGATGGTAGCAGAACATTGCCCCCCACCCCATCGTGCTTGGTGTAACTGCCCCTAGTGGGCCAGGGCCTCTTCATTGTCGAAGCCTCACGATTACACTCGTAGGACTCCTATGGACGAGTGACCAGCCCGTCGCTGAGACCTCTACCTGACAACACACAACACTCGCAAGAGACAAGAAACCCATGCCCCCGGTGGGATTCAAACCCACAATCCCTACAAGCAAACGGCCGCAGACCTACGCGTTAGACTGCGCGGCCACTGGGATTGTCGAGTAATGGTTACCTCCTGCAACATTTTGCCGGGGACAGTCAAGAGAAATTGTGCAGCAGGGGACACACGCCATTTGGAGTAGGGACGACTATGTCTTGCACTGTAGTCTGTGAGCCAAGGGAAAGAGACTGTCTTGTACTGAACTTGGATCTCGTGGAATGTTCCTGTCTTTTGTAGCTACGGAGTCTGTGATATCTCAGTGTCACTGTTTCGATGAAGTTAACATTCATTAAACCATTAATGAATAATGATCGCTTTTCATCAGGTGCATAAACCGTTATGAGGGAAGGCGTCTTCCGATACGAATAACTTCTGTTATTGTCACGTACCAAGTATTTACATTAGAAGCAGGCAACATACATGATTTTATGTCGGTATGTGGAGACGTACGAAAGAAGAAACTGCCTGGCATTCATTGCGCGTGCGTCGGCGACGTAAGATACGCAACTCCATATATCACTCCTCACTGGCGGCTTCTCTGTCATGTTGACATTGAAAGAGATGCCGCTGCCGGTTCATTTCATGCGGCTCGGCATTGATCTCTTTACTTGATTATGTCTTAAAAATTGGTCTCGACCTCCTGCTTCACTGCGCAATGTACCTGCAAGTGCACTAACCGACTGTCGGCTTGCAGAAATCAAATGTAGTGCAAAGAAACTTTGTATGCTGCATACACTGTGGCTGTCGGGAGCTTCTGTTCGGTGCACGAATAGAGTCTGTGTTGGCCAGCTGTGTCACGCATCACATCATTCCCCGGTGATGGACGCAGAGAGAAACGCCTCGAAGTAAGCGTCTTTATTGGCAAACAAGTCATAGGTGTTCAGCTTGTTAACAAATTTAATCCTTCCGCATATCCGAAGGATTGTTAATATATTCACGAAAGACTTCGTGGGACCCTTCCTGAGTCAGTTAAGTCCTGTACATCTGTTAACATTGCTTCCTTCAATGACCATTTTAATATAATTCACCTGTCTACATCGAAGTCTTTCAAGTGGTTCGTTTCCTATAAATTTCCCAACCTCTTCCTTCCTGATTTAGACACAGAAACAATAAGGCCATTAGCTCCTGGCGGTTAGATACCGGCCGTTCGTGATAGCATTGGGCGCTAGGCCGTGTGTGTGTGTGTGACCCTTATAATGGCAAAGTCTTTTTAGATTGTTGTTATCTGGGCTGCCTCCGTCTATGTTCAGAAGGTGAAGGTAGCAGGACCTTAGAAACCTTAACAAGAATGTACCAGAGTACTCGGCGGTGTGTCCCAGATGACAATAATGTGCATAATTACCGTCTTCAGAAGCTCAAATCGTACAAAACCCTTTTAGGATTGTGTAGTATTAATAACATGAAAGTTCTAATTATATCTTCCGGCATAACACTGTTGATTAATATATGTGGATAACTAGGCACTCACTACATGATACGTAGTATACTCAACATATGTGTTTGTAACTGAGACCATAAAATATGCTGTTCATAATGCGAGATATACGAGTATACTGATATATCTGTATGTCTATCTGCTGTATTATTTTATTTTTATGTTAGACGAAGAAATTTTGTGGATAAGATATTGGAAAAGGCATGTTTAAGTAAACAGTAGCATTTTCACAAGTACACCTGCCAAAAGAAGATTGTCAGACCATTATAAACACTTAGGAGGTAGTGGATGATTATTTAGAGGGCGGAATAATGTCAGCTGTGTAAAGAGTAGTGGCTAGTAGAAACAGCAACTGCTAGAGCTGTGTGTAAAAAGGCTAGAAGAGGAGTAAAAACATACTTTAAAACATGGAAGAAAGAAGTAGCAGTAGTTACAAGAGAAAAGAAGAATGCATGTAGGTTATACCTACAAGGCAGATATGTGTTGAATGAAATAGAATAAAAGGAAAAAAAAACACAACAGAAAAAAATATTGAAAACAAACAGGGAAGGTTGGTATGCTTACATTTCAACAGCTGAACGTGATATTGGTACGCTGAGTTGAGTACATAATTTACGCCTATTTGACTATGAAATAAATGAACAGATTAAGTCGATACCCTGCTTATTACGACTTGTATATGACGAAAAAAGGGTGAAACATTACGATAGTTTCGGGCGGATCCCTTTACTGGCAGAATGTGATAGAAACGAATAAGCATATTGATAAGACAGAAAAGGTACATACAGCTGAACTAGGCTATTACGGCGCGTTCACTGCCGTACAACAAATCTTGCACTAAAGACAGTGTGTGTTGTAAAGTGTAGTTTTAAACACAGTTCGTCTTCAGTACAAAGGCCAACCGGTTATTTCTGTTGAAGGAAATAATCATTTCTCGTTCAGAGAATAATAAGCAGAACAAATTTGTTGTGTGGGCAAAATATATAGTTTTTAATGGTACGAGAACTTCTTGTAGTGGTAATTGTGATAAATAGGGCTTAATTATTCATCTAATAAAGCGAAACCTAAATTGCTGCATTTGTGTTAGATTTCTTTAAGGAAAGTCGTGATGTGAACGCATGGAAGCTAAGTAATTTTTCTTTTCATTAGAGTTGTATCAAAACTTTAACATTTTTTGAGTTTCGATGTACTCTGGATATACTGCGAGTTGGCGAGCTAATAAATCCTAATGCTGAAATTGCTGTAAGTTCTGTGATACAAAGTCCAGAATATGCACACTACTGCTATATATAATTTGTAATTAAGTCGTTAAAACACCATGTTTAGAGCCGTCAAGGATCATTTTCAGGAAGATAACGCATGGTTCTGATATGTACAGTCGATGTTTTTTATGCCTGAAAATGATCATTCAAGATCGAAACATTTCGGAGTTTGAATGTTTGAATTATAACTTACGTATTGAAATAGTGTACATTTGTTGGATGTTATATTATAGGTTGCCAATTAATGCAAGGAATTGAATGCCATAAAACAGTTCGTAAGTTACGTGAGTGCAGTTGTTTGCAAAATGTAATGTAACATTTGAACTTCTATAGCTACGTGTGTCTAATGATGGTGACCTGATCAGGTCTAAACGGAACTTGCTAATTTCTGCATGTGCACGCTGTTGAATTTTCATGGCTGTGTGGTGTACTGATTTGTATTTGTGGTCACTTTTGCGACACCGTCAGTCGTCGTTTTGCGGCAATTGAATAGAGATAAAACTATATGTTCTTTACTAAATGGACTGACAGCGCACTCAACAACTGCAACACGAATTACACATTCATTGCTTTCACTGTTTCTTTTGCGTTTTATTATATTTTGTTGGTTATAAGGGTGACATTTTTCAGTATCGCAACCGAACCCTATGTACCCACATACCTTACTCATAATGCCTGTACGCACATGTTCACGATGCAATTACGATGGCCACTCACCGCATTTGTAACAAGATTATGCGCGCCGCTACGCCTATGCAGATGTGCAGGCAAACAGTGCGTACCGCTGCATAATTATGTGAAGGCGCAAACTGTGTATCGAAATTACAAACTGCTGCATTTCTCTGATTGATGACATTTCTCCAATCGTGTCAACAGAACATATTTGCTTTTTGTTTCAGGTGAGCCAGATCTCTTATACAGTAGAATGCATGTTGCTCTCAGCCTCGGGAATGTAAGTACTCGCCTTGTTTAACATTGGCATTCCCTGTTTACTAGTACAGTATGTCGTTTTATTCCAAATACAGGACATAATTAAAACCTCATTATGCTATACTGGAATTTTAAAGCTTCATGGACCTATTCTACGAAAGAGTATTTTAAAGAACACGCCCTGTCGTATGACAGACTACAGAAGAATGAATGATGTATCCACTGTGGACGGAATCTTCAAAGAGAAGAGTAGCCTGCCTGTCATGCATTAGATGCTACATGCACTTAAAGAATAAATAATTTTATCATCTCAGTGCAGGTTAATGTGAGTCACAGGCGTACTGGCATGCAGACACATGGCTATTGATAGTGGTAACGAGTGTGAGGATGCGGCAAAATAACGTTCAGAAGGTAACACGATATTTCGGAAAATGTATCTGCTGCCTTCGGCAGATGAAATGGTGGGGCAGCACTGAGTTGGGCTCGGGAGAAAGAGCTGCCCTCAGTCACTGGATCCATTGCTGCTCTGTCACTGGACGACAGTTAGGTCAGAAGGAAGGAGATACCATTACTGGATCTCGTTCGGGTCCGAACGAGAAAGCTGTTCTCAGTCACTGGACCCATTGACTGAGAACTCTTCTTTCTTTGGTTCCCAGCGCAGTAGATGCCTTCCTACCCTTTCAGCAGAAGACATATAAATGGATCCAGTTTTCGAAAAAATGTGTTTTTTAACATGAGACGACGGACAGAGCCAGAGAACACTTTATTCAGACCTTGGATCGGCTTTAATGCGGTGAGGTGCATCACTGATTTCGTCACTAATAAAAAATGTTAACTTCTCTTTCTGTGGCATTACGTAACTATCTCGGTCCAAGGGTGGTGTTGTAACTATACCAAAACGAAACGAGTGTCGTTTGGTCATAATGTAGATAAACTACGTCATTAGTTTGAAACGAGCAGTACTTCTGCATTCAGGGGGTGTGAATATGATATCCCATTATTCAGAACTGTTACGTACTGTTATGAGCGGCTGCAGTTCAGTGCACTGGGAACTTACGCTTATTTTTACTTTTGCGGCAACTGGCTAGTCCAGCTCCTAATAGGAGATGCTGTGCTGACTGGACTGCTCATATATTAGTATTTATACATTAGTGCAGCTGTTGTGTGCACTGTGTAGCAAAACAGACGTGTTTTGTTTCACAGAAGGCTTGCACTAGGCTTTACTGAATACACTTGCTGCCGGAATGGTCTCAAATAAGATCGTTGTGTCCTGAAAAAGAATTTTGTAACGTTTTTACGATGTGTGTTTAGACATTTTAACAAACGGAGCAAGAATTTAAGTAGATAGAGATAGATAGATAGATAGATAGATAGATAGATAGATAGATAGATAGATAGGTGGGTGGGTGGATGGATGGACAGACAGACAGACGGGGGTCGGGCGGACGGACGGACGGACGGATGGATGGATGGATGGATAGACAGACAGACATAATGGCTAGATTACTCTGGTGTGTATATACTGGAGTACTTGTTTTCGCGTTTCGTAATGTGGTAAGTAATATACTCTACATTTTTCCTTAAATTGTATGTTTAAAAATTTTGTAGTGTTTTGCTTACCGTGACATGTATTGCTAATCCTACCGCCACTTTTGTCACGTCCTAAAATGTAACGAATATTCTAGCACGAAATCTTACAAGGACACTGCTTCTCTGTCATACAAGTAATACTCGTGAAGGAATAGGGAAATCAATGGAGAGCAGCTTAGACGTTTGATGGGTATGGAACTGACTGTCTGCGACTATGAATAATTTTTCAAACACTTATCAAGATTTTGGAATCAAGCACAAATCTTCATTATTTAGATGAGAGTGACTAAAGTATCGGCATATTCATGAATTTCAAATCTGTTTTGCTTTTAAGTAAGTGTGTCGTGCATCGGCATGTAAACAAACGAAGGTTGCAATTGGTTGACTCCATGACGTAGTACATAGGCTTTATTAAGGCGTTCTTAACTTTCAAAATGCCATACGCTCTCGCGGTACACTCGTAAATGGGATTTGATTGGCGCCCGTTACGTAAGGACTGCCTTCCAGGTGCATATATTCACGAAACTTGCAAATGGCCATCAGCATTATGTGCGGATCTGGTAGATCACATTTCACCCTTATCAGACAACGTTGTGGAATGAATGGCTGGAAATTTATTTACCCCGCTGAAAGGGGACATTGCGCAGATTTTCACGAAACTCAGAATCTCGCGATAAATATCTGTGTATATCCCTATAGGCCTACCGAATTTCGTAGAAATCTGACGAAGTATGTAGAAAGTACGAGCAACTTATTTTAAGCCACTGAGTACAGAATATATTTCACTGCACCGGTTTCAACGAATCTCACAAGTGCTGAACGGCATTATGGGGATATATTCCACACGGAGGGGGTACGCGGTGGCGCAGTCGGTTGAGGCCCTGTGCTACAACCCAGAAGGTCACGGGTTCATTTTCCGATAGTGTCATTGGAATTTTTCATTGACAGAATCCTTCCGGCCGCATTATGACCCTGGGGTTGACTCAGCCTCTGACATAAATGAGTACCAGGAATATTTCCTGGGAGGTAAAGGCGGCCAGTACGTAGAACTGACAGCCTTGCTTTATTCATGTGCTGATTTTCTTGAAATCTGGGAACCTCAAACTACTGGAACACTCAGCCTGTCCAGGCCTGTGCAGGGATTGCTTTAACCTTTATTCTGCACGTAATTTCACCCGAGTCTGCCATGAAGTGTGAAAAGGACGGGTAGAAATTCGTTTAATCTTTTAAGGAAAGTTGAATGTTACCCAACCAGTTTTTACGAAATTCACGCTTACTGCGCACCTGGTTGTGAAGGAACTCTATACCGAATTTTACGAAAATCCAACAAATGATTTAGTAGCTGACGCTGGGTCCCAGGCAAGCAGACAAGCGGACGGACGGATGGACTGTCGGACGTGGTCTTCACGTAATGCGTACTCTTCTCTTGTCACTTGACACCGTCTAAAGTGGCTTCCTACCAACACAGCAATCACTTGAAACGGGTTTTTTGTTCGTCTGTGAAGTCACTCAGAGTGGAGATAGCTGTGTTTGGCTATGGTGATCTTATTGGCTTTTGGAAATGTATTGACCCTGAAAGGTTTATGACGATGGTATAGGTCATAGTAGTGACTGCAGTTTTGGACTTCTCCATTGCCCCAAGCTGTGGGCCTACAACGTTTCTCAGGGTGGTTATTCCTCTTTCTGCATGTGGGACAGGAAACGATGAGAATCTATTCTGGTGTGCCCGTTATACAGAACTAGTGTCAGTCCCTGGCCAGGGATATTATTTTCTTGATATTCATGTGCCTTCATGTCGCACGGTATTACTTACACAGTCACGTCTGCACTTTGTGATTGACCTGCCAGTATTATGTGTGATGCCTGTTGTCTGGGATAATTGGTATGGCCTACACAATGTTTCGGGAGTCGGCTGTGCAACTTACTTAGGGCAAGACCATTTCGCTAAATACTTGATCACCTTGTCGTATACTTCCCTACTACTGCTACGTTCCATCTACTGTAGAAACCATGTGGAATTCCCGTTTGGGTCTCATGGTTTCCCCGTTCTCGTTCTGTTGCAGCAATACGCACACCAAGTCCTCAACTTTCGTTGTCGTTCTGTTTCGTTCTTTATAGATGATTTTAACTTCCTCCCACTGTATTCGATGGTTTTCATTACATGAGCGCTTTCTATTTTGGACCTGGATGTTTCTCCGTATTTGTTCTTCATTTCCCCTCTGCTACGTATGTTGGCTACCTGTGCCTTCCTTCTTTGGCTTATCATCTTGATATTATGAGATGGAAGTAAATTGTTTTATTTACTAGCCACTTGCCCATCGTGTAACTGGCTGCCATAATATTCACGCGCTGCTCCACCGAAACGCAGTAATCAAACATGCCCATCTCTGACGTCAGGCACAATCCAACCTGTATGGCAACCAAGAGTGTGCTGCAATTTGGTGGAACTGTCAACTGACTCTGATTTTCATTTGCTTCCCATGTCAACCATACAAATCACAGTGACGTCACGCACAGGCCAAGCTTTGTCATAACCAAGGACATCCGGTAACCGTGTAAACCGGGGCGTGACGCACACCCATGTAAAGCCGGTTACCATGGTAACAGTGATTTGGGTCACTGACACTAGGACTGTATGTGTGTGTGTAAATATATATATATATATATATATATA